>Ga0116226_10000519_pt1 | contig 32856 bp, 30 predicted proteins | sample S1TSphfallax_FD_89692 | JGI IMG/M metagenome (GOLD analysis project Ga0116226, IMG submission 89692) | Host-associated microbial communities from peat moss isolated from Minnesota, USA - S1T2_Fa - Sphagnum fallax MG | ecosystem: Host-associated > Plants > Peat moss > Unclassified | place: USA...
CCTGACCTTCCCGATGCGCGGCGTCTCGCTGACGTGGTTCGAGAATCTGTTCGAGCCGCAGATGGTCGGCGACTTCGGCGGATCGCTGGAACGCTCGCTGTCGCTGGCCGCCATCGTGATGGGATTGACGACGCTGATCGCGCTGTGCGCGGGCCTCGCGTTTCGCCGGAAGTTCTTCGGCGCGACGGTGCTGTTCTACCTGACCATCTCAAGCCTGATCGTGCCGTCGATCCTGATCAGCCTCGGCATCGGCCTGATGTTCAACATCACCGGGATGCAGCCCGGCTGGCTGACCTCGGCGCTCGGAGCGCACCTTACTTGGACGCTGCCGTTCGGCGTGCTGATCATGTTCGCGGTGTTCAACCGCTTCGATCACAGGCTTGAGGAGGCGGCGCGAGACCTCGGCGCCTCCCCGTGGCAGTCGCTGCGCTTCGTCGTGCTGCCGCTGATCGCGCCGAGCCTCGTCGGCGTCGCGCTGTTCGGCTTCTCGCTGTCCTACGACGAGTTTGCCCGGACGCTGCTGACGGCCGGCTCGGACAACACGCTGCCGCTCGAGATTTTCGCGATGACGACGAACGCCACGTCGCCGGTGCTGTACGCGCTGGGGTCGCTGACGACGGCGTTCTCGCTGGGGCTGGTCGTGCTGGTGACGTTGCTGGCCCTGACCCTGCGGCGGCGGAGCCGGGTGGCTTAGGGCAAACGGGCTAAGAGGCCTTCACGAGCACTTTCCGCTTCCCCAGGCACGGAAAGTGTCCTCAGGACCGTCTCTTGCTATCGGCGGCGACCGCCCCGAAACCCGTTCGCCGCGCGTCGCCACACCCCTTGCCCAAATGCCGCAACATCGGCAACCCTTGCGCCTAATCGCCGCTGACAAGGCGATGCGGGAGGAGGGTGCGGCCGGTGCAAATCGACGAGGGGCTGCGACGGCGGTTGGTGCGGGCGGTGGCGGAGACCATCATCGCGCATGGCGCGGAACTGACCGAACTTGATCAGGCCATCGGTGACGGTGACCACGGTCTGAACATGAAGCGCGGGTTCGAGGCGGTGCTGGCCGACCTCGACAGGATCGCGGCACTACCGCTGCCGCAGGCGCTGCACGCGGTGGGCATGACGCTGGTGATGAAGGTCGGCGGCGCGTCCGGCCCGCTGTATGGCACGCTGTTCATGCAGCTCGGCAAATCGCTGACGGAGCAGCCTTCGCGGGCGGAGGCGACCGAGGCGTTCGCGGCGGCGATCGAGGCGGTGAAGGCGCGCGGAAAATCGGACGTCGGCAGCAAGACGATGCTGGACGTGCTGGCGCCGGTGCTTGCGGCGCTGCGGGCGGGCGGCGATCTTGCCGCAACGGCGGATGCGGCGGCCGAGGCGACCGGGCCGATGAAGGCGCTGCGCGGGCGTGCATCGTTCCTCGGCGAGCGTAGTATCGGCCATGTCGATCCGGGCGCCAGGTCATCGGCGCTGATCGTGCGGGCGATCTGCGAGACGCTGGAGAATTCGCCATGAGCAATGTCGGGATCGTCATCGTCTCCCACTCGCCGGACGTGGCGAAGGGTGCGGCCGACATGGTCCGGCAGATGGTCGGCGAGGACGTGCCGCTGGGGTGGTGCGGGGGCAACGCCGATGGCGGCCTGGGCACGGACGTGCAGGCGATCCTCGACGCGATTGGCCGCGCCTGGTCGGAGGCGGGCGTCGCGGTGCTGGTCGATCTCGGGGGCGCGGAGACGAACGCCGAGATGGCGATCGAGTTGCTGCCGCCCGAGCAACGCGGGCTGGTGGAGATCTGCAACGCGCCGGTGGTGGAAGGCGCCGTGGTCGCCGCGACCGAGGCGTCGGGCGGCTCGCCGCTGGCGGTGGTCCGGGCGACGGCGGAGGAATTGTCGCCGTGACCGGGCACGCGGCCTCCGTGCCGATCACCAACCCGAGCGGATTGCACGCGCGGCCGGCGGTGAAGCTGACCAAGCTGGCGAAGACGTTTGCCAACGCCACGATCCAGGTCGCGCTGGCCGAGGGCGGGCCATGGATCGACGCCAAAAGCGTCGTCAAGGTGATGGCAATGAAGGCCACGCGCGGCACGGCGCTGCACCTGCGCACCGGCGGCGAGCAGGGGGCGGAGGCGCTGGCGGCCCTCGTCGATCTGGTCCGCCGTGATTTCGACGAGGCGCCCGAAACCCATGCCGGGGCATGACTCCCCTCGTCATGAGATAGCGGGCCAGCCGGCCGCGCCCGGCATCGCGATCGGCCCGCTGGTGCGGCTCGGCGAGGCACCGCGCTGGGAACGGACGGCCGGGATGCCGGAGCAGGAAAGGGCGGCGCTGACCGAGGCGATCGAGGCGGCGGTGGCCGATCTCGCGCTGCTGGCCGAGCAGGCGGGGGGTGACGCGGCCGACATCCTGGAATTCCAGATCGCGATGCTGGAGGACGACGCGCTGCGCGATCCGGCACTCTCCGCGATCGCAGCGGGCGCCGCCGCCGAGCGGGCCTGGGCCGATACGCTGGCGGCGCAGGTCGCCGACTACGAGGCGGCCGACGACGCCTATTTCCGCGCCCGCGCGGCGGACCTGTCAGACCTGAGCGAGCGGGTGCTGCGCCGGCTGCTCGGCACCGGCCACGCGGAGGCGATCCCGGCGGGCGCGGTCGTGCTGGCCGTGGACATCACCCCGAGCCGTTTCCTGGCGACCGACTGGCGGGGTGGCGGCATTGCCCTCGCGCGTGGCAGCAAGGCCAGCCACGTCGCGATGCTGGCCCGTGCGCGGGGGGTTCCAATGGTGGTCGGGCTCGGACCCATCGAGGCCGAGGGGCACGCGCGCGCGGCGCTCGATGGCGAGGCCGGGCGGCTGTGGCTCAGCCCGGATGCCGCCGACGAGGCACGGCTGTTCGGCCGCGCCGCCGCCGCGCACGAAGCCGGGCGGGCTGCCGCCAGCCTGTTGCACCGGCCTGCGGCGACAAAAGGCGGGCAGCGGGTGCTTGTGCAGATCAACGTCGCCGACCCAAGGGAACTGGACGGCCTCGACCCGGCGATGTGCGACGGCATCGGGTTGACCCGGACCGAACTGCTGTTCCCCGCCGCCGGCGGCCTGCCTGACGAGGACGCGCAATATGCCGCCTATCGGCGGATTGTCGAATGGGCGGCGGGGCGGCCGGTGACGATCCGCACGCTCGATGCCGGCGGCGACAAGCCCATCGCCGGGCTGACGATGCCGGGCGAATCCAACCCGTTTCTCGGCGTGCGCGGCATCCGGCTGTCGCTGGCGCGGCCGGATGTTTTTTCCGTGCAGCTTCGGGCGCTGGCGCGGGCGGCGGTGCATGGCGAGTTGCGCGTCATGCTGCCGATGGTCACGGTGCCGGAGGAGCTGGAGGCGGCGCGGACGCTGCTGGGTGCGGCGGTTGCCGAGGTAGCCGCGCGCGGGGCGGCGGCACGGCGGCCGGCGCTTGGGATGATGGTCGAAGTCCCGGCGGCGGCGCTGGCGATCGAGCGGTTCGATGCGGCGTTCTTCTCGATCGGCTCCAACGACCTGACGCAATACGTCACCGCCAGCGCGCGCGACATCGGCGCCGTGGCGTCGCTGGCCGACGTGTGCAACCCGGCGGTGCTGCGGCTGATCGGCGAGATTGCCGCGCATGGCGAGCGGATCGGGCGGGAGGTTTGCCTGTGCGGCGATGCCGCCGGCGACCCCGCGACCGTGCCGGCGCTGCTGAGGGCGGGCTTGACGAGTCTTTCCATGGCACCAAACGCGGTCGCTGCCGTGAAGGCGGCCATCGCGCGACACGGCTGAAAAACGGGGGAAACGATGAAAAAATTTCTGAACAGCACCGAAACGCTGCGGGCCGAGAGCCTCGACGGCTTCGCCGCCGCGCACGCCGACATCGTCATGCTCGGAAACGAGCGGAAATTCGTGCGCCGCCGCGTCCTGAAGCCGGGAAAGGTGGCGCTGATTTCCGGCGGCGGCAGCGGGCACGAGCCGTTGCACGCGGGTTTTGTCGGCCTCGGTATGCTCGATGCCGCTTGCCCGGGGCAGGTGTTCACCGCGCCCACGCCGGACCAGATGGCCGAGGCGGCGGAGGCTGTCGATACCGGCGCCGGCGTGCTGTTCATCGTCAAGAACTACGAAGGCGACGTGATGAATTTCGAGATGGGGCGGGAGATGTCCGGCCGCGATGTCGGCACGATCATCACCGACGACGATGTCGCCGTGGAGACCTCCACCTATTCGACCGGCCGGCGCGGCGTGGCGGGGACGATGATCGTGGAGAAGATCGTCGGCGCGGCGGCGGAGCAGGGGGCCGATCTGGCGGCGGCGGCGGCACTCGGGATGCGGGTCAATCTGGCGACGCGGTCGATGGGCGTGGCATTGACGAGTTGCACCGTCCCGGCAGCCGGGCGGCCAACGTTTGCGATCGGCGACGACGAGATCGAGGTCGGTGTCGGCATCCACGGCGAGCCCGGACGGCGGCGTGAGAAGCTGCAAGGCGCGGACGCGCTGGCGCACGAGATGGTCGGCGCAATTCTCGCGGATTTCGGGGCCGATGCGCGGGGCGATGTGCTGCTGCTGGTGAACGGCTTCGGCGCGACGCCGGCGATGGAGCTCTACCTGATGTATCACGCGGCGCGTCGCGTGCTGCACGAGCGGGGGATGACGGTTGCACGCTCGCTGGTCGGCAACTACGTCACGTCGCTCGACATGGCCGGCTGCTCGATCACCGTCACCCGGCTCGACGAGGAATTTGCCCGGTTGTGGGACGCGCCGGTTCATACGGCCGGATTGCGGTGGGGCGCGTGATCACAGCAGGCCCGCGACCGCGCCGACGATACCGGCGAGGCTGACCGCCGATGCGGTCGCGGTGATGAGCCACAGGTACCCGCCGCGTATCCTGTGCGCCGGCGGAAGATGTCTGGCCGCCAGGACCACCAGCAGCCCGACGACCAGCGGCATCAGCAGGGCGTTGACGATTTGCGTCAGGATCGTCAGCCAGATCAGGTCGCGGGCCAGCAGGACCATCAGCGCGCTGCCGATGACACCGGCCGCGTAAACCGGCCTGAACCAGCGCCTGACACCGGCGACCTCGCCGATGCCCCACGCGAAGGCGAGCGAACAGACGATCGCGGCCACCATCGCCGCGCCGACGACGCCGGCTGCGAACGCCAGCCGGCCGAACATCCCGCCGAGGAACGGGGTCAGCGCGCGGCTGATCTGCCCGACGGTGTCGAGGGACTGGCCCGACCCGGCGGCGCCGAGCGTCGCGGCGGCGGCGACGAGGACTGCGGCCGTCAGGATCTGCGCGATCGTCGCACCGATCGCCGTGTCCCAGCGGGCCGGGCGGTAATGCGCGGCGCCCAGCTTCTTCTCGGCCAGCGCGGCGGGCTGATAGAACACCATCCACGGATTGAACGTCGCCCCGATCATCGCCGCCGCGAGATAGAGGTAGCCTGGCTCCAGGAGTGGTTGCCGCGCGATGTCGGCGCCGATCGCGGCGAGGCGGGGGTGCGCCATCCAGGCGACGACAAGAAAGCTCAGCTCGAACGCGCCGATCAGCACCGCGATGCGCTCGACCCTTCGGTATTCGCCGGTCAGCATCACCAGAATCAGGCAGGCGGCGGCGAGCGGCAGCACGACGCCACGAGTCACGCCATACATCTCCCCGATGCCGGCGATACCGACGAATTCGGTGATCAGCGAACCGACCGTCGCGACCGCCAGGGCGAAGCCGGCGAGCCACGCCCAACCCGCGCCGCAGCGCAGCCGTATCAGTTCGCCGAAGCCGCACCCGCCGAACAGGCCGATCCGCACGGCGAGTTCCTGGATCATGTACAGCAGCGGGATCAGCAGCAGCGGCAGCGGCAGCAGCCGGTAGCCCCATTGCGTGCCGCTCTGCGCCGCCGTCACGACGTTGCCGACATCGGTGTCGGCGAGCATCACCAGCAGGCCCGGCCCCCAGGCGGCGACCTGCCGCGTGAAAGCCCGGCCGGCTACAGCGCCGCTCCCGCCGCGTCGAAGGCGTAGATGTGGCCGGCGCCGAGCGAGACCGGCAGCACCTCGCCCGGCGCCAGCTTGGGCCGGCCGCCGACCAGCAGCGTGATCGTGGCACCGCCGGGCGCGGTCCCGTAGACCTGCGTGGAGCCGCCCAGATTCTCCGCGAGGTCGGCGGTCAGCGTCAGCAGCGGCGGGGCGCCGCCGAGCACGAGATGCTCGGGCCGCAGGCCGAGCGTGATCGTGCTGCCGACGGCGGGATGGCGGTCGCACGCCAGTGACAGATGCACATCTCCGCCCGTCAAGGCCGGGTGGGCGACGCGAATCGCCCGCCCGTCGATGCCGGCGACGGTCGCGGGCAGGAAATTCATCTTTGGCGAACCGATGAAGCCGGCGACGAACATGTTGGCCGGGCGGTCGTACAGCTCGGTCGGCGAGCCGATCTGCTCCACCTTGCCCGCGCGCAGCACGACAATCCGGTCGGCGAGCGTCATCGCCTCGATCTGGTCGTGCGTGACGTACACCATGGTGGCGCCGAGATCGCGATGCAGCTTGGCGATTTCCACCCGCATCTGTGTGCGCAATTCGGCGTCGAGGTTGGACAGCGGCTCGTCGAACAGGAACAGCTTGGGATTGCGTACGATGGCGCGCCCGATCGCCACGCGCTGGCGCTGGCCGCCCGAAAGCTGGCGCGGCTTGCGGTCCAGCAGCGGCTCGATTTGCAGGATGCGCGCGGCCTCCGCGACGCGGCCGGCGATCTCGCCATTCGGCGTCTTGGCCATCTTCAGGCCGAAGGCGATGTTGTCGCGCACCGACATGTGCGGATACAGCGCGTAGCTCTGGAACACCATCGAGACCTGCCGGTCGGCGGGGGCGACGCCGGTGACGACGCGCCCGTCGATCGAGACATCGCCGCCGCTGATTTCCTCAAGCCCGGCGATCATGCGCAGCAGCGTCGATTTGCCGCAGCCGGACGGACCGACGAATACGACGAACTCGCCCTTCTCCGCCGTCAGGCTGACGCCGTTGACGACCGTCAGCCCGCCGAAGCGCTTCACGACATGATCCAGGCTCAGGAACGACATCTTCAGGCATCTCCATGCGCGCCGGCGGCGGCGGACCCGCCGCGTGCCAGCGCTTCGATTTCATTGCGGACGGCAAAAAGCTTCAGGTAGATCGCATAGGCGGCATCGTGCGCCGCCTGCCACTCGGGATCGGCCGGCAGCGCGTGGCGCGCGGGCGCCATCGCGTCGAGCGCCGCGAACAGGTCCGGTTGCAGCCCGGCGGCGACGGACGCGACCATCGCCGTGCCGAGCAGCACCGGCTCGGCGGTGTCGGAAATCAGCAACTCGGTTCGCAGCGCGTCGCGGTAGATCCGGACCAGCAGCGGGTTCTTCAGGTGGCCGCCGGACAGCGCGCAGCGGTCGATCGCGTAGCCGTGGCGGTTCAGGTGCTCGATGATGTGCCGGCTTTGCAGCGCGAGCGCCCGCGCGGCGGCATAGTATTGCTCCAACAGCGCCCTGCGCGTGGTCTCCTCGCCGAGCCCCGTCACCAGCGCCCGCACCCGCCCGTCGCCGAGCGGCGCGCGGTTGCCGAGCCAGTCCGGCACGATATGGCGGCGGGCGCCGAAGGCGGGCCCCTCGCTGTCCATATGCGCCAGCACGGCGCCGGCGATCTCCGCGTGATCGGCGGCGGTCGCGCGGTGCGGACCTGCGGGATGGTGCAGCAGCACCGCGTCCAGCGCCGCGCCGGACAGGCTCTGCCCGGCCTCGTGCATCCAGAAGCCGGGGAACACGGCGTCCTTGAACGGTCCCCAGACGCCGCTGACCTGCCGTTCGTCGCGCGCCCAACTCATGTAGCAGGTCGAGGTGCCGCCGATCAGCGAGATGGTGCGGTTCATCTCGGCGAGGAAGCCGCGCCCGAGCACGCCGAGCGCACCTGCTTCCGCGTCGATCAGGCCGATGGCGACCGGGACGCCGGCGGCAATGCCCATTTCCTCTGCCGCTCGTGCCGAAATGCCGGCGTGCCGATCGCCGACGCGCCCCGGCGTGCCGGAAAGCTGGCCCAGTCCGACGAGGTCGGCCATCCCGAGGCGCGCCAGCAGGTCGTGCCGCCAGGGTTCGGCGTCACCGGGCAGATACGGGAACTTGCAGGCCAGTCCGCAGACGGAATGGCGGTCGACGCCGGTGGCGCGGAACGCCAGTTCGTCGCACAGGTCGCGCACCGCGCGCAGGCGCGCCCATGCCGCCGGCCGATGCCGCTTGAGCCACAGCAGCTTCGGCAGATGCATCTCCGGCGAGAGGGTGCCGCCGACGTAATCGAGGTAGCGGTCGCCGGAGCGCCCGACCTCCTCCGCCTCGCTCTCGCCGCGATGGTCCATCCAGCCGAACACGTCCGCCTCGCCGTCGAGCGGCGGCTCACCGGCGGCGGTCAGGGCGAGCGAGGAGGTGGCGTCGAACGCCACGCCGCCGATCACCGTGCCCGGCACACGGCCGCACGCCTCCCGCACCGCGCGGCAGACGGCGGCCCAGATCTCATCCATGCGGTAGACCGCGTGGTGTTCGTGCGGGCGGCGCAGGTCGAACCCGGCGGAGGCGCTGGCGAGCAGGGCACCGCCAGCGTCGAACAGGCCGGCACGGGCGGCGAGGGTGCCGACATCGACCGCGAGCAGCGCGGCCGGCATCACAGCAGCCCCTCGGCGGTCGCTTCGTCGGTGACCAGCCGGCGGACATAGCCCGCGCGCAGGATGCCTTTGACCACCGGCATCTTCTCGCTGCCGCCGGAGGCGAGGATGGAGATCGGATATGCCTTCAGCCCCGCCAGCGGCAGCGCCATCACCCGCGTGTTGAGGGGGTGATCGACCGGGCGGCCGTCGGTGTCGAGGAAGGTGCCGAGCAGGTCGCCGACCGCACCCGCCTGCCGCAGCTCCGGGATGCACTCGCTGACGATGTGGGTCGAGGCGAGCAGCGAGCGCGGAGTCAGGTCGCCGCAGGAAACCAGCGCGATCTGTCCCTCCCGCGCGCGGCGCATCACCTCGGCCAGCCCGTAATGCGTCAGCAGCGTGGAGCGGCTCTCGGTCGAGGGGCAGTAGATGGGGGCGGCAACGTAGTAGCATTCGGCGCCGATGACGCGGGCGAATTCGGTGGCGACCTCGAACGTGTTGATGCCGGAGCCGCGCGTCAGCCCGCCCATCAGCGTCGCCACCCAGCTTGCCGGGAAGCGGTGCGGCGTCAGCCGGCGCACCGCCGCGCGCAGCGTGCGGCCCCAGCCGACGCCGAGGCCGATGCCGTCCTTCAGCAGCGGGTCCAGCATCGCGCCGGCGGCCTCGCCGATCGCCTGCTGCAACGCATCCGCGTCCGGCACGGTCGGCACGATGGCGACTTCGTCGAGGCCGAGGCGCGCTTTCAGCTTTTCCTCCAGCGCGACGCAGTTCGCCAGCTTGGTGCGCACGTCGATCCGCACGATGCCATCGGTGCGCGCCTGCCCGACCAGGCGATTGACCCGCAGCCGCGTCAGGCCCAGCCGGTCCGCGATTTCCTGCTGCGTCATCCCGCCGACGTAATAGTACCACGCGACGCGCGCCTGCAACTGCGCCTCGGCGTCGGCACCGACGGGCGCGGCGCGGGGGGGAAGCTCGTCCATGTCCGCAGTCAAGCGAAGGCCGGCGCCAGGATTGCGACCGACCGGCGGACGGCTGCGAGAACGGAGGCGTCGTCACGCTCGAACGGGTAGAACACCTCGAGGAACACCGGCCGGTCGGCGAGGCCCGCCGCGCGCTGGAGTCGGGCGGCCTCGGCCGGATCGACGGCGCCTGTTTCGGTGAAGTCCCAGTGCCGGTCGTACTGGTAGTCCGTCTGTTGCACATGGACGACGCCGACCGACGGGCCGAGCGCGTCGAACCACGCGGACATGCGGCCGCGATACGATCCGTACAGCGGCGCGAACGTGCCGTGGCCCCAGTCGAGGCAGAATTTCCACGGCACCGGCGACGCGGCGACGTCCGCCGCCATGCGTTGCGCCTGCGCGATCGTCCATGGCCATTCGCGGCGCAGCGGCGTCGGCTCGACATAGAGTTCGGTCAGACCCGCCGCCGCCGCCGCCGCGCCGAGGCGCAGCATCCGCGCGATCAGGTCGTGATAGTCGGCTTCCGGAATCTCGTCCGCCTCCACCCCGTCCGGCCGCGCGGCGATGGCGCCGAGCGGGCCGCCGACCCGCGTGATGCCGGCGAGGCGGGCGAAACGATAGGCGCGCAGCAGCCACGCTTCCGCCACGTCGCGCACGCGCGGATCGGGGTAGAGCAACTGGCTATAGGTGTAGTGCGCAAGCCCGATGAAGGCGCTGTGGACACGCACGCCATGCCGCGCCGTGTGGGTCTTGATGTCCGCGGCCAGTTCGGTCAGCAGCGCGTCGGGCCAGGTCGGATCGACCAGATCGAACGAGAACTGCACGAGGTCGAGACCCAGTTGCTCGCGCACCAGCGGCGCCCACAGCTCCGGCGTGACCCAGCGCTTGACGCAGAACGACAGGTTGACGCCGAGCGGGATCGCCATGCCGCGCCCGCTATTTCGTCGCACCCATCGTCAATCCGCGAATCATGTGGCGGGAGACGATGAGGGCGAACACGGTGACGGGCAGCACGATCACGGTGCCGGTGGCCATGATCTTGCCCCACGGCAACTCGTAGCCGGACATGAAGTTGGTCGCGACGACCGGCGCGGTTTTCAGGCCCTGGCTGGTGATCAGCACCAGCGCGTACAGCAGCTCGTTCCAGGAGAAGATGAACGCGAAGATCGCCGACACCGCGACGCCCGGCAGTCCGAGCGGCAGATAGATGCGCCAGAAGATGTTGAACTGGTCCGCACCTTCCAGCCGCGCCGACTGTTCGATGTCAGGCGGGATCGAGCGGAACTGGTCGGTGCAGATCCAGATCACGATCGGAAGATTGAAGGTCAGGTCGATCAGGATCAGCACCAGCCGGGTGTTCAGCAGGCCGACGCTGCGCGCCAGCAGGTAGACGGGCAATGCCAGCACGATCGGGCTGATGAAGCGGTTGGAGATGAACCAGAACCACAGATCCGATTTGCCGCGAAACTCGAATCGCGCGAGGGCGTAGGCGGCGGGCGTCCCGAGCATGACGGCAAGCAACGTCGTGCTGGTCGCGACCAGCAGCGAATTCAACACCGCCGTCGTGACCTTGCTGTCGGCGAAAATCTCCCGGTAATTGTCGAGCGTCGGCGAGAACCACCAGACCGGCGGCGAGGCCAGCAAGTCCGTCTGCTCCTTCAGGCTCGACGACACCATCCAGTAGAACGGGAAAAGCGCGACCACCACGACCAGCAGCAGGCCGAGCGCATGTAGCAGGCGTCCGGGTGCGAGGCGGGGCATCACTGCACCTCCCTGTACAGCACGCGGATGTAGAGGCGGCTGAGCAGGATCGTCATGATCAGCATCAGGATCGCCTGCGCGGAGCCGAGCCCGAGGTCGAACACCTTGAAGCCGACGCGCTGGACATAGACGGAGACGAGGTCCGTCGCCGAGCCGGGCCCGCCGCGCGTCATCACGAACACCGTGTCGAACAGTTTCAGCACGTCGGCGGACCGCAGGATCAGCACCGCCGTCAGGCCCGGCAGCATGTAGGGCAGTTGCACATAGCGCAGCAGCGGCCAGTGGCGCTTCGTTTCCAGCCGCGCCGCTTCCTCGACCTCCACCGGCACCATCGACAGGCCGGCGAGGAAGATCAGCGCCACGAACGGCGTCCATTGCCAGACATCCATCGTCGCGATCGCGATGAACGCGCCGGCCGGGTTGCCGAGCCAGTCGGACGAGTCGATGCCGACCCAGCCGAGGAACTGGTTGGCGACGCCGAAATCGCGGTTGAAGATCAGCCGGCCGATCAGGCCGACGACCGCGTACGTCGTTGCCAGCGGCACGACGAGCGACACGCGCGCGAGCGCCCGCAGAAAGCCGAGGCCGGGCCGGTGCAGCATCAGCGCCACGACCAGGCCGAGCAGGATCTGCAACGGCATCACGGTGAGGTAGAATTCGAGCGTGACGAGCAGCGAGGCCCAGAACGTGTCGTCGGTCAGCGCGTTGACGTAGTTGGCGAAGCCGACGAACGGAAACCCGTCGAGCATGTCCTGGTGGCTGGTGATGTTATAGCGCCGGAACGAGGTCACGACGGCGAAAATCGTCGGGTAGATCCCGATGCCGAGCAGCGCGACGACGGATGGTGCAAGGAACCAGAGCGGAGTCCAGCGCCCGTAGCCCGGATTGTGGCGGATGGCGGGCTGGTTCATTCGAGGTTGGTGTGATTGGCCCGCATCGCCTCGGGCGTGACACCGAGACGGTCGCGCAGTTTCAGGATCATGATCTCGAACAGAATGTATTGTGCGCCTTCGAACAGCGAGCCCATCGGCAGCACGGAAACGGCGGGGCCGCTGTCGTCGGCCATCGTTTGGGCCGGCACCGTCAGGATCGTGTCAGACAGTTTTGCGGCCGAGCCGTTCGGCTGCGCCGTCACCAGCAGCGTGCGCGCACCGGCATCGCGCGCGACGCCGAGCAGGGCATCGACGGTGGAAAATCCGCCGGGGCCGGCCGAGACGATCAGCAGATCGCCGGTACCGAGATGCGGCGTCGTCATGTCGCCGACCATCGCGACTCGCAGGCCGAGATGGAACAGGCGCATCGCCAGTCCCTTGATCTGCAATCCCTCCCGCCCGACGCCGTAGAGCGCGATCTTGCCGGCGCCAGCAATCTCGCCAACGGCGCGGTCGACGGCCGCATCGTCGATCCGCGCGAAGACACGGCCGAGATCATCGAGGGCTGCTTGATAAAGGCTCGTCATGATGTCCTTTGGTCAGGCGGGAACCCGCCCGGCGCGCGCCGGGCGGGGACGTTCGCGGTTACTGCAACAGCGCCTTCTTGCCGTCGTAATAGCCTTCCTTCGCCAGGATCGCTTCCATGCGCGTGCCGATTTCCTTCGCACCTTCCTCGGTGGAAACCTCGCCAAGCTGCATCTTCGTTCCGAACTCGGCCACCACTTCGGAAATCGCCGGCCACGCCGGGAAGCGGGGACGGAATTCCGGCACGCCCTTCTGCCACGAGGCCACCATCGGCGCGACGAACTTGTATTTCGCCTTGATGTCCGGCTGCTCGTAGATCGACGACCGGCCGGAGACACCGCCGGCTTCGACATAGGCGCGGGCGATGTCTTCCGAGGTCGCCCACTGGATGAAGATCCAGCCGGCCTTCTGCTGCGCTTCCGTCGCCTCGGACGCGACCGCGAGCGAGAAGCCGCCCAGCGCGGGCAGGCGACCGGCGGGACCGGCCGGCTCCGGCGCGACGCCGAGGCAGTCGCCGAGCTTGGAGGTCTTCGGGTCGGTCAGCGTGCCGTAGAACGCCGACCATTCGGTGATCATCGAGACCTCGCCTTGCGCGAGCGCGTTGACCGATTCCGAGTGATCGTACGAGACGATGCCGGGCGGCATGTATTTCGCGAGATCGTTACGGAACTTGAGGCCGGTCTGGCTGCCGGTCGAGAGCAGGTTGGACTTGAAGTTCTTGTCGAGCAGCGATCCGCCGAACGGCCACAGCATCCGCATGAAGCTGTCGGCCGATTGTGTTTCGCCGCGCAGCGACTGCAACGCATAGGCATAGTGCTTCTTCGCCGGGTCGGTCAGCTTCGGCCCATAGACGTCCTTCAGCTCTTCCCACGTTGCCGGCGGCTTGTCGAAACCGGCGGCCTTCAACTGGCACTGGTTGTAGAACAGCAGGCCCGAATAATTGTCGAACGGCAGACCGTAAACCTTGCCACCCCACGAGCCGAACGCATCGAGCAGCAGCGGGAAGAAGCCCTTCAGGTTCAGGTTCGGATCGGTGATCGCCGGATCCGATGTGAACTTGCTGACCGGAACGATCCAGCCGTTCTCGGCAAACTCGCCGATCCAGACGAGGTCCACCAGCGCCAGCGTCAGGTCGCCGTGCGAGTTGAAGCTGAGCACTTCCTTCTCGCGCGTGTTCTCATACGGCACGATCTCGTAGTTCACCTTGATGCCGGTCTTCTTCTCGAACTCCGGCAGCAGCTTGATGATGGCGCGATAGCCGGGGCGATCGAGGAAGATCACGTTCAGCTCGGTGCCCTTGAACGGTGCCGCCGCCTTGGCGATGTCCCATTCCGCGGCGGCGGCGGGCGGCGCCGCGATCGTTGCCGCGCCGATCGCCAAGGCACAGGCGCAAACGGTGGCAGATAGTAGTCGTTTCATTGGTCTCTCCCAGTAGGTCATGGTCCGTTCGGATAGATCAGGGCTTTGACGTAGCCCGGCTCGTTATCGGCGAGCGCCCGGAACACGCCGGGCGTCGCTGCCAGGTCGACTCGGTGGGTGACGAGAATGGACACGTCCACCCGTCCCGAGGCGACCAGGTCGATGGCGCGCGGATAGACTTCCCCCATCCGCCGCACGAATTTGATCTTGAGCGCACGCCGGCGCGCCTCGGCGGCCGGCAGCGTGTAGGTGTCGCCGTCCGGGATGCCGACCAGGATCACCCGCCCGCCGATCCGCGCCGCCAGCACCGCGTCGCGAAAGCCGAGCGGATTGTTGGTGGCCTCGACGACGAGGGAAAAACCCTTGCCGTCGCCCCAGCCGGCCACCTCGGCCACCGTCCCGCCGACACCGGCGGCGCCGAGGCGCGTCGCCATCTCGCGCCGGTGCGCCAGCGGCTCGACGACGAAAATGTCGCCGGCGCCGGCCGCGCGCAGCGCCTGCATCACCAGCAGTCCGATCGGTCCGGCGCCGATCACGACCACGCGCTCCAGCAGCGCCGGCTTGGCAAGGTCGACCGCATGGATCGCGACGCCAAGCGGCTCCAGCATCACCGCCTGCAAAGGATCGAGCGAGGGCGGCAATTTCACCAGTTGCGAGCGCGGCACCCACAGTTTCGCGGTCATCGCGCCGTCGATCGGCGGCGCGCCGATGAAGGCGACGTGCGGGCAAAGATTGAAATAGCCCTCGCGGCACCACTCGCACGCGCCGCACGCCTTGTTCGGATCGACCGCGACGAGTTCGCCGCGTGACAGGCCAAGCTCCGGCACATCCGATGTCAGGTAGCCGCCGAACTCATGGCCGGGCACGAACGGCTCGCGGATCACCGCCGAGCCGATGCCGCCGTCCTTGTAGTAATGAAGATCGCTGCCGCAGACGCCGACGGCTGCGATATCGAGCAGCACTTCGTCGGGCCGACCCTCGCGCAGATTGAACGGGGCGACGCGGGCATCGCGCGGGCCATGCAGATAAACCGCTTCCACCATGGCCGAGTCTTGTGCGCCTCCCCCGTCCGCGCGGCGCTGATGAGAGGCGCCTTGGCGGTTCCAAGCACTGACGCTACATCTGTAACGGGCGGGAGGCAACTAGTGCATCCTGACCAACGCAAAAGTTTTTGAGACTGCGTGTGTATGCGCACATGATGCGTGCGCTGAATCTCAGCGAAACGCTGCGGTCAGGAACGTCCATGTGCAACCTCTATGCGATGACGCACAGCCGCGACGCGATCCGGCAGTTGTTTCGTGTCGGCCTGGACCGAACGGCCAACCAGCCGCCGCTGCCCGCCGTGTTCCCGGACCAGCTCGCGCCAGTGGTGCGAGTCGGCCACGACGGCGCGCGGGTGATGGAGATGATGCGATGGGGCTTCCCGCCGCCGCCCAACCTGGGCACACGGCCGGTCACCAATGTCCGCAACGTGGCGAGCCCGTACTGGCGCGGCTGGCTCAAGCCAGAATTCCGCTGCCTGGTCCCCGCCACCTCGTTCTGCGAATACACCGACAGCCAGCCGAAGATTCCGCACTGGTTCGCCCTCGGGCCCGACCGCCCGCCCTTCGCCTTCGCCGGCATCTGGCGCCCATGGTCGGGCACTCGCAGGGGCGAGACCGGCGAGCACAGACTGTTCTCGTTCCTGACCACCGAGGCGAACGATCTGGTCCGCCCGATCCACGCCAAGGCGATGCCGGTGCTGCTGACCGCCGACGCCTGGGACACCTGGCTGGAGTCCGACACGCCGACCGCGCTTGCGCTGCAACGCCCGCTGGCGGCGGAACGGTTGATGATCGTCGCAACGGGAGGGAAGGAGGACGGGGTAACGCAGGGGATGCTCGCGACCCCGCCCGTCCTCAACGCCTAGCGCGTCGGCTTCGGCGGCGTCTGGGTGTAGTCGTAAAAGCCGCGATTGGTCTTGCGGCCGAGCCAGCCGGCTTCGACGTATTTCACCAGCAGCGGGCAGGGGCGGTACTTGCTGTCCGACAGCCCCTCATACAGCACCTGCATGATCGAGAGGCAGGTATCGAGCCCGATGAAATCCGCCAGTTCGAGCGGCCCCATCGGGTGGTTCGCGCCGAGCCGCAGCGCCATGTCGATCCCCGCAACGGTGCCGACGCCTTCATACAGCGCATACACCGCTTCGTTGATCATCGGCACCAGGATGCGGTTGACGATGAAGGCCGGGAAATCCTCGCTGACGGCGGTGGTCTTGTGCAGCTTGTCGGCAAGCGCCTGCGTCGCGAGGAAGGTCGGCTCGTCGGTCGCGATGCCGCGAATCACCTCGACCAGTTTCATGACCGGGACCGGATTCATGAAATGCATCCCGATGAATTTCGCCGGCCGGTCGGTGCTGGCGCCAAGCCGGGTGATGCTGATCGAGGATGTATTCGAGGCAAGCAGGCACGAGGGTTTCAGATGCGGCGTCAGCGCCCGGAAGATCGCGCGCTTGATGTCTTCCTTCTCCGTCGCGGCCTCGATCACCAGATCGCAGTCCGAGAACGCCGCGTAGTCGATGCTGGTGCTGATCAGCCCGAGTGCCGCTGCCTTCTCGTCCGCCGTCAGGCCGCCCTTGGCAACCTGCCGGTCCATGTTCTTGCCGATCAGGCCGATCGCCTTTTCCAGCGCCTCCGGCTTGACGTCGCCCATCACGACCGGGACGCCGGCGACGGCGCAGACATGGGCAATGCCGCTCCCCATCTGCCCGGCGCCGATCACGCCGACGCGGTCGATCGGCGGGACCACCACCGCGTCCCTTGCGGCCATGGTCAGCCGCGCTCCAGTTCGGCGGCCAGTTCCGGCAGCACGGTGAACAGGTCGCCGACCAGGCCGTAGTCGGCAACCTGGAAGATCGGGGCTTCCTCGTCCTTGTTGATCGCGACGATGACCTTGCTGTCCTTCATGCCGGCGAGATGCTGGATCGCGCCGGAGATGCCGACCGCGACATACAGGTCGGGCGCCACGATCTTGCCGGTCTGGCCGACCTGATAGTCGTTCGGCACGAAACCGGCATCGACCGCCGCGCGTGAGGCGCCGACGGCGGCGCCCAGCCTGTCGGCGATCGGCTCCAGCAGCTTGAAGTTCTCGCCCGCCTGCATCCCGCGCCCGCCCGAAATCACCACGCGCGCGGCGGTCAGTTCCGGGCGCTCGCTGCGCGACAGTTCGGAGGAGATGAAGCGCGACATCGTCGGCGGAGCGACCGTCGGCGCCGGCTCGATCGCCGCGCTGCCGCCCTCGGTCGCCACGGGATCGAAGCTGGCGGCGCGGACGGTCAGGATTTTCTTGGCGTCGCTGCTGCGCACCGTCGCCAGCGCGTTGCCGGCATAGATCGGGCGCACGAACGTGTCGGCGTCCACCACGGCGGAGATGTCGCTGATCGGCTGTGCGTCCAGCAGCGCGGCGACGCGCGGCATCACGTTCTTGCCGTACGCGGTCGAGGCCGCGAGCAGGTGCGTGTAGCCCGGCGCCAGCGCCACCAGCAGTGCCGCCAGCGGCTCGGCCAGGCCGTGCGCATAGGCCGGGCCGTCGGCGAGGATGACCTTGGCAATGCCCGGCAGTTTCGCCGCCGCTTCCGCCGCCGCGCCGGCGTTCTCGCCGGCCACCAGCACATCGACGGCCCCGAGTTGCAGCGCCGCCGCCACCGCCGAGCGGGCCGGCTGCTTGATGTCGGCGCCGTCGTGGTCGAGCAGGACGAGTGCGGTCATGTCAGATCACCTTCGCTTCGGTCTTGAGCTTGGCCACCAGTTCGGCGACGGAGCCGACCTTCACGCCCGCCTTGCGCTTCACCGGTTCCACGACCTTCACGACGGTCAGCCGGGGTGTCGGGTCGACGCCGAGGTCGGCCGGCTTGAGCGTCTCGATCGGCTTCTTCCGCGCCTTCATGATGTTCGGCAGGCTGGCATAGCGCGGCTCGTTCAGGCGCAGGTCCGTGGTGATGATCGCCGGCAGGCTCAGCGCCACCGTCTCCAGCCCGCCATCGACCTCGCGGGTCACGGTGATCCCGCCGTCCTCGAACGCCAGCTTCGAGGCGAACGTGCCTTGCGGCCAGCCGAGCAGGGCGGCGAGCATCTGGCCGGTCGCGTTCATGTCGTCGTCGATCGCCTGCTTGCCGAGGATCATCAGGCCCGGCTGCTCGCGCCCGGCAATCGCGGCCAGCAGCTTGGCGACCGCGAGCGGCTGCAACGCGACGTCGGTTTCCACTAGGATGCCCCGGTCCGCGCCCATCGCGAGCGCGGTGCGGATCGTTTCGGCGCAGGCGGCGATGCCGAGCGAGACGGCGACGATCTCGGTCGCGATGCCCTTTTCCTTCAGGCGGACCGCTTCCTCGACCGCGATCTCGTCGAACGGATTCATCGACATCTTGACGCCGGCGGTCTCGACGCCGGTACCGTCCGCCTTCACGCGGACCTTGACGTTGTAATCGACGACCCGCTTGACGGGGACGAGGACTTTCATGGCGTTCGTGCCGTTCCTGGACTAGCTGTTTGCACACCGTTCGATGCGCTCGGCGGGCCGACCGGTTTTGCCCGTCGGCGCCAGGAGCACGCCCGCGCGACCCTGTTCGCACTTGCAACAGGGCGGGCGGAAATTAGGGGCGCGGCACCAGCACTGTCAAACCCCCGACGGCACGGCACAGCGGGCGCATCCGCTACGATTTCAGCAGCGTCAACAGCAGCGCGAACAGCGCCAGCGTCACCGCCTGCAAAATCACGCGCCATTGCATGAGCTTGTTCGAGCGCGCCGGATTGCCGCCACCCCGCACCATGCCGACCATGCCGGCCAGCAGCACGCCCAGCGTCGCCAGCATCGCGATTCCAACCAGGATCGTCAGGAACGTTTTCATCGTCCTACCGTAAGTGGGATTCTTCCGAATGCCAGCCCCCTTGGCCGTTTCCTTGGCCGCCCGCGCGGTTGACACGGCCGCCCCGACCGTGGTCCGCCATACGCCCATGATCCGTATTCTATGTCTCGCCGTGCTGCTGCTCGGCGGCGCTGTGCCTGCCGGCGCGCAACAGACCGTTCCGAACACGGCCGGACCGCCCGCTCCAGCGCCAGCCGTCGCTCCCGCCAACGCGCAACAACTGCTCGACGTGCTGCGCGACGACGCCAAGCGGGCGCAGCTCATTTCTGTCTTGGAAGGACTGAGCAAGGCACTCCCGGCCGCACCGCCAGCCACGGCCCAGTCCGCGCCGGTCCCGGCGACCGCGACCACGACCACGACCACGCCCGCGACCACGCCCGCGACCGCGCCCGCGACCGCGCCTTCCCCGGTCGCGACCGCGCCGGCCGCCGTGGCGCCGGCGACGCCGCACCCGGCCGCAGCCGCAACCAAGCTGGCAATCCCGCTCGCCCCGGACAGTCTTGGCGCACAGGTCCTGGTGGGTATCTCCGCCTGGCTTTCCACGCTGTCTCGCCAGGTCGCCGACGCCGCCCGCGCGGTGACGGACTTTCCGCTGATCACGCGCTGGCTGCGCCACCTGGCGAGCGATCCGGACACAAGGGACGAGGTGCTCGACGCCGCCTGGAAGCTGGCACTCGTGTTCTGCGCCGGCGTGGGGGCGGAGCGGCTGGTCGTACGGCTGCTGCGCTCCCCCGTTCGGTCATTCAGCGAGCGCGCGCCCGCCCTCCCCGAAATCGCCGCGCCCGAGGCCCTGGCGCAGGTCGACGCATCCGACGCACGGGACCCCGAGTCGAACGACGCCGAGTCGAGCGACGCCGAGACGCATGATGCCGAGACGAGTGATGCCGAGACGCATGATGCCGAGGCGGGGGAGCCGGCGAGCGAGCGGCATCCGAGCCGTCTCACTCTGCTGCTGGTCTTGCGCCGGCTGCCGTACGCGCTCGGCCGGTTCGCGTTCGACCTGGTGCCGATCCTGGTCATGACGGCCGTTGCCTCAACGCTGGTCGGCACCACCCCGCTCGGTGCGCCCAGCACGACGCGGCTGGTCATCCTGGCGATGGTCCAGGCCTATGTCCTGTGCCGGGTGGTGTCCCTGGTGACCCGCCTGCTGGTCGCGCCGGGCCTCCCCCGGCTGCGCCTGCTGCCGGTCAGCGACGGGGGGGCCACGTACCTGCTGGTGTGGATCAGGCGGATCGCGGCGATCGGCGTGTTCGGCTACGCGATCGTCGAGGTGGCCCTGCTGTTCGGCCTCTACCGCGTCGCGCACGACACGCTGCTGAAGCTGGTGGTGCTCGCGGTGCATATCTGCCTGATCGTGATCGTGCTCCAGAAGCGGCAATTCTTCGCGCGCATGATACGCGGGCGGCAGGATGCCACCGGGCCGGTTGCGATCATCCGCCGCTGGCTCGCCCGCATCTGGCCGTTCGCCGCGATCTTCTACCTCGTCGCGATGTGGCTGGTCTGGGCGTTCGAGGTGCAGGACGGCTTCGAGCGGCTGTTCCGCATCTTCCTCTCCACCGTCGCCGTCTCGCTGGTCGCCCGCTTCGCCGTGGTGACGACACACAAATGGCTCGGAAGCTGGGTGTCGGTCGACGCGAAACTGCGCGACCGCTATCCGGGGCTGGAGCAGCGGCTGTCCCGCTACCACCCGATCGCCCGGGCCGGATCGACCACCGTGATCGTCGCGCTCTCGGCCGTGGTGCTGTTCCAGGCGTGGGGCATCGACAGCCTTTCCTGGTTCGAGCCGGGGGCGCTGGGCGGGCGCGTGGTGTCGGGGCTGATCAGCATCGGTCTGACCCTGATCATGTCACTGCTGATCTGGGAAGTGGCCAACGCCACCGTGCAGCGCCGGTTGAGCGAGGTGACGGCGGCCGGCCACGCCGGGCGGTCGGCGCGGCTGCTGACGCTGCTGCCGATGCTGCGCACGGTTCTGCTGGGCGTGATCCTGCTGGTCGCGACGCTGCTGGTGCTGAGCGAGATCGGCGTGAACATCGGGCCGCTGCTGGCCGGCGCCGGCGTGGTCGGGCTTGCCATCGGCTTCGGCTCCCAGAAGCTGGTGCAGGACATCATCACCGGCCTGTTCCTGCTGCTGGAGAATGCGATGCAGGTCGGCGACGTGGTCTCGCTCGGCGGCCTTTCGGGCACGGTCGAGAATCTGTCGATCCGCACCATCCGGCTGCGGGCGCTGGATGGCTCGATCCACATCATCCCGTTCAGCGCGGTGACGACGGTGACGAACAGCACCCGCGACTACGGCTACGCGGTGATCGACATCGGCGTCGGCCTCAGCGAGGAGCCGGAGCGGATTGCCGGCGTTGTCCGCGACATCGCCCGCGCGCTGCGCGAAGAGCCGCGATGGGCAAGCTGCATCCGCGACGATCTGGAGGTGCTCGGCATCGACCGTTTCGTCGATCTCGCCTACATCATGCGGGTGCGCATGATGACCCTGCCGAGCCAGCGCTGGGCGGTGGGGCGCGAGATGAACGAGCGGATCAAGCAGAAATTCGACGAACTGGCGATCGACAGCCCGATCACGAGCACGAAGGTGCTGGGCACGAACCCGCTGATCACCCGCGTCCATCGGTCGCCGGAAACCGGGCAGGTGGCCGGATAGCGCGGCCGGTCAGACCAGCCGAACCGGCGCGGGATAGCGGGCGAGCACCGGGTCGGCGGTCAGCAGCGTGATGCCCTCCACGATCGCCTGGGCGACCAGAAGGCGGTCGAACGGGTCGCGGTGGATGAGCGGGAGATTTGCCACGGCGGCGGCGTGAGCGCCGATGATCGGCAGTTCGACATACCCGACGTCAAACAGGCTGTTCCGCACGGAGACCGGGTCGTCAACGAAATCCGCTCGCTTCAGCGCGTGCTTGATCGCGGTCTCCCAGATGCTCGCGACGCTGAACACGAATGTGTTCGACGAGTCATCAAGCAATTCCCGCACAACCCGTGGAAGCCGATCGCTCTGCCCTGACGCCCACAGGACCAAATGCGTGTCGAGCAGAAACCTCACTCCTTGGGACCATAAAACATTTCCTCGATTTCCTCCCGTGCGAAGGCCTTGATGTCGTCGGGAATCGTGATTTTGCCGTCCAACATGCCGTAGCGCTTCTTCATGGGCGCCGGCTGGTCCTCGATCGGCACCACCTTCACCAGCGGCTTGCCGGCGCGGGCGATCACGAACGGCTCCCCTTTCGCCGCCATGTCGACGAGGCGGGAGAGGTGGGTCTTGGCTTCGTGCATGTTAACGGTGCGCATGGCAGCCCCCAGTTGACTTAGGCCAGCCAGCTTAGTCCGCTCGGACCCGCTGGAGCAACGCTTGACCATGTCGGCGCCGCCTCCCCATAGTCCGGCCCCTTTTTCCGGCCAGAGCGATGAGCGACCAGACCGACTACAAGGATACCGTGTTCCTGCCGGCGACGTCGTTCCCGATGCGGGGCGATCTGCCGAAGAAGGAGCCGACGCTGCTGGCCCGCTGGCAGAAAATGGGCCTGTGGAAGCAGTTGCGCGCCAACTCGCGCGGCAGGCGTAAGTTCATCCTGCATGACGGCCCGCCCTACGCGAACGGCAACATCCATATCGGCACCGCGCTGAACAAGATCCTGAAGGACGTGGTCAACCGCGCCCGGCAGATGGGCGGCTACGATGCCGATTACATCCCAGGCTGGGACTGCCACGGGCTGCCGATCGAATGGAAGATCGAGGAGGAATATCGGAAAGCAGGCCGCGACAAGGATGCCGTGCCGATCCTGCAATTCCGCGCCGAATGCCGGGCCTACGCGCAGAAATGGCTCGGCGTGCAGATGGAGGAATTTTCCCGCCTCGGGGTGCTCGGCGACTGGGAGCACCGCTACGCGACGATGGATTTTCCGTCCGAGGCGGCGATTGCCGGCGAGATCGGCAAGTTCCTGCTCAACGGCGCGCTGTATCGCGGGCTGCGGCCGGTGATGTGGAGCCCGGTGGAAAAGACCGCACTGGCCGAAGCGGAAATCGAATATCACGACCACACCTCGACGACCATTTTCGTCCGGTTCCCGATCGTCGGCGGCACGGGCGACATGGCCGATGCGTCGATCGTCATCTGGACGACGACTCCGTGGACGATGCCGGGCAACCGCGCCATCGCCTATGGGCCGGAGATCGACTATGCCGTCGTCCGCGTCGATAGCGTCGCCGAGGGAAGCCGCGCGCGGCCGGGCGAAGTTCTTCTGATTGCACTGGCGCTGCTGCCGCAGGTGGCGGAGGCGACCGGGATCGCCACGCATCACATCGTGCGGGTCGTCAAAGGCAGCGATCTGGCCTCAGTCGTTTGCGCACACCCGCTGCGCGGGCAGGGCTACGAGTTCGACGTGCCGATGCTGCCGGCCGACTATGTGACCACCGACCAGGGCACCGGCTTCGTCCACACCGCGCCCGGCCACGGCGAGGACGATTTCGTCACCGGGCGCGCCCACGATCTCGAAGTTCCCGACACGGTCGGACCGGACGGCACCTACAATGCCTGGGTGCCGCTGTTCGCCGGCATCCACGTCTACAAGGCGGCCGACCCGGTGTGCGCGGCGCTCGACGAGGCCGGCGGGCTGCTCGGGCGCGGCAAGCTGGTGCATTCCTATCCGCACTCCTGGCGCTCGCGGGCGCCGCTGATCTTCCGCGCGACGCCGCAATGGTTCATCCGCATGGACGGGCCGGAGGATATTCGCGGCAAGGCGATGCAGGCGATCGCCGACACGACATTCGTGCCCGATGCCGGCCGCAATCGCATCGGCGGCATGGTCGCCAGCCGCCCAGACTGGTGCATCAGCCGCCAGCGCGCCTGGGGCGTGCCGATCCCGGTGTTCGTCCATCGCGCCACGGGCGAACCGCTGCGCGACCCGGCCATCGTTGCCCGCGTTGTCGAAGCCTTCACCGAGGAAGGCGCGGACGCCTGGTACGCCTCGCCGCCGTCGCGTTTCCTCGGCAACCAGCGGAATCCCGACGAGTACGAGCAGGTGATGGACATCGTCGATGTGTGGTTCGAGAGCGGATCGACCCACGCATTCGTGCTGGAGGCGCGGCACATGCCGTGGCCGGCCGACCTGTATCTGGAAGGCTCGGACCAGCATCGCGGCTGGTTCCATTCCTCGCTGCTGGAAGCCGTCGGCACGCGCGGCCGGGCCCCGTTCAAGGCCGTGCTGACACACGGCTTCACGATGGACGAGCAGGGACGAAAAATGTCCAAGTCGCTCGGCAACACGATCGCCCCGCAGGAGGTCGAAAAACAATACGGCGCCGATATTCTGCGGCTGTGGGTGATGAACACCGATGTCACCGAGGACCAGCGCATCGGCCCGGAAATCCTGAAACAGACGGCGGAACTCTACCGGCGGCTGCGCAACACGCTGCGCTGGCTGCTCGGCAGCCTCGACGGGTTTTCACCGTCGGAAATCCTGCCGGAAGCCGAGATGCCGGAGCTCGAACGCTGGGTGCTGCACCGGCTGTGGGAACTCGATTCGCTGGTGCGCGGCGCGGCTGAGAGCCACGCCTGGACAGGCGTGTATCCCGCGATCCATGCGTTCTGCGCCGCCGACCTGTCGGCGTTCTACTTCGATGTCCGCAAGGACGCGATCTATTGCGACCGGCCGGACAGCCTGCGCCGCCGCGCCGCGCGGACGGTGCTGGACCATCTGCACCGCTGCCTGACGACGTGGCTGGCACCGGTGCTGGTCTTCACCGCCGAGGAAGCCTGGGTCGCCCGCTTCGGCGAAACCGCGAGCGTGCATCTACAGGATTTCCCGGAGGCGCCGGCGCGCTGGCGGGATGACGCGCTGGCGGAGAAGTGGCGTGCTATCCGTTCGATTCGGCGCCATATCACTTACGGCCTGGAAGACGGTAGGCGCTCAGGATTTTTTGGATCGTCCCTGGAGGCTTCGGTAGAGCTGCCTTTAGCGTCGGAGGATATGGGACTTCTTAGTGATAGAGAATGGGCGGAAATCGCGATCGTCTCTTCGATGACGCTGTTTGAAGATCCAGATCGTATCTCCTTCCTCGCGGGTGGTGCGTACGACGCAAATCCAAGCCGTCGTGCAGTTGGCATTGCGAAGGCAAATGGAGACAAATGCGCCCGCTGCTGGCGCGTGCTGCCGGAGGTCGGGACCGTCCATGCACATCCGCTGTTGTGCGCGCGTTGTGCTGACGCGGTTGAGCGGAAGATGGCGGCGTGAAAGGCGTAGGCAAAAATATCCGCCCCAACGTCCCCTCTCCGCCCGCGCTTGCGGGGGGAGAGGGTCAGGGTGAGGTGGGTGGTGCCCGCGCTCGGAGCGTCGGCATAACCAACCTCGCCCCGGCCCTCTCCGCCCCGAATGAGCGCGAAGAGGGTGCGAAAGCCGTTCCCTCAGCGCGCAGCGGGATGGTCCGGGGAACTCTGCAACGCCTCGAGAATCGTCATCAGAACGCCGTCGATATTTTCAAGAACTTCGTTGTTCCAGAAGCGGATGACGCGATAGCCGTGGGAAACCAGTTCGTCGGTGCGGGCGGCGTCATCCTCCTGACGAATGGCGTGCTGACCACCATCGAGTTCGATCACCAGCTTTGCCGCAGGGCACGCAAAGTCGGCGATACGAGTCCCGATGGGATGCTGCCGGCGAAATTTCCACGCGGGCAAACGCTCGCGCAACGCCCGCCAAACGATCCGTTCGACGTCTGTCGAAGCGCGGCGGAGGCTGCGGGCAAGGGTCGTGCGAGTGCGGAGGCTCATGTCCGGTGGCTCCCCCCACCTCACCCTACCCTCTCCGCCCCCAGGGGCGGAGAGGGAATTCCCTCGGGCGGCATTTTCGGATGACCCGCCGCCCCCTCGTCCCGCTCGGTATCGGCGCCGCCGTGATCGTGCTGGTTGCCGATCAGGTCAGCAAATGGTGCATCCTGAATGTGCTCGACCTGCAAAGCGTGGGGTCGATCGCGCTGCTGCCGGGGTTGAACCTGACGATGGTGTGGAACCGGGGGGTCACGTTCGGCCTGCTCAATTCGCTGGGCGCCTGGGGCTCGCCGGCGCTCGGCGTTGGCGCGCTGGTCGTCGTCGCGGCGCTCGGGGTCTGGCTGACGCGGGCGCAGCGGCCGGTGGTGGCGGGGGCCATCGGAGCGATCGCCGGCGGGGCGGTCGGCAACGTGATCGACCGGCTGCGCTTCGGCGCCGTGGTCGATTTCATCCACGCCCATGCGTGGGGCTGGTCCTGGTATGTGTTCAACGTCGCCGATTCCGCGATCGTTTGCGGCGTGGCGGTGCTGTTGCTGGATGGATTGCGGACCTCGCGACCGCACGACCGGCTTGCCGGGGCGGACGAGGGGCGGTAGGAGGCTGGCATGATCTATACCCGTTCCCTGCGTTGGGCGCCCCTCGGCGGGGTGCTTCTGCTGGCAGCCTGCGGCAGCGGTGATGACCTGAGCCGCAGCTTCGGGCTGACCCGCGATGCGCCGGACGAGTTCATGGTCACCACGCGGGCGCCGCTGTCGATGCCGCCCGACTTTTCATTGCGTCCGCCGCAGCCGGGCGCCAGCCGCCCGCAGGAGCAGACCACCAGCCAGTCGGCCGAGGCGGCCGTGGCCGGTGCGGCGTCGTTGGCGCCCGCCTCGGCGCAGGCCAACTCGCCGGGCCAGGACGCGCTGCTCGCCGCCGCCGGGGCGCCGCCGCCGGCCGATATCCGCGCCAAGGTGGACGCCGATCTCGCCGACGCCACGCACCGGAACTCGCTGGCCGAGACGCTGCTGTTCTGGCAGGTGCCGCCCAAGCCCGGCGTCATCGTCGATCCGGCCGGCGAGGCGGCGCGGCTGCACGACGATGCCGCCCTCGGCAAGCCGCCGGACGCGGGCGACACGCCGGTGATCCGCCCCAAGACCACCAGCCTGTTCGATCGGATTCTTTGATCGTACCCGGTCGAGTCACCGTTTCGTAGGCTGCCAGTCCCGACCGGCTTGCGCTAACGTGGTCGCATGACCAGTCAAACGCCCCTCGACTCGGCCTGGGCGCGCATTGCCGACCTCGCCGCCTCGCCCGACGCCCGCCACATCCGCCCGCTGTTCGCGGCCGATCCCGAGCGCGCCCGCCGCTTCTCGGCGCAGTTCGAGGATCTGACACTCGATTTCTCGAAAACCTCGATCAGCGGCGAGGCGCTGGTGGCGCTGCTGGCGCTCGCCCATGCCGCCGGCCTGGAAGGGTTCCGCGCGCGGCTGTTCGCGGGCGACGTGGTGAACCCGACCGAGGGGCGGGCGGCGATGCACATGGCGCTGCGCTCGCCGGCGAGCGCCGGGATGCGGGCGAAGCTGCCGGGCGTTGACGAGGACGCCTCCCGCGTCGCGGCGGAGGAGCGGGCGCGGATGCGCGCGTTCGTCGCGGCGGTGCATGACGGCACGCTGCGCGGCGCCACCGGCGAGGTGTTCGACACGGTGTTGAACATCGGCATCGGCGGCTCCGATCTCGGGCCGCGCATGGTGACGGACGCGCTGACGATGGCGCGCGGGCCGGTGATGCGGGCGCGGTTCCTCTCCAACGTCGATGGCCATGCCTTCCAGGCGCTGGCCCGCGAACTCGACCCGGCGCGCACGCTGGTGCTGGTCGCGTCCAAGACCTTCACGACGCTGGAGACGATGACCAATGCGCACGCCGCCCGCGCCTGGCTCGCGGCGGCGCTGGGCGAGGCAGCGGTGGGCGCGCATTTCGGCGCGCTGTCGACCAACGCGAAGGCGGTGGCGGCGTTCGGGATCAGCCCCGACCGCATGTTCGGTTTTCGCGACTGGGTCGGCGGCCGCTACTCGGTGTGGTCCTCGATCGGGCTGTCGGTCGCGCTGGCGGCGGGGTGGGACAAGTTCCAGGCGTTCCTCGACGGCGCGCGGGCGATGGATCTGCATTTCCTGCACACGCCGTTCGCCAACAACCTGCCGGTGCTGCTGGCGCTGGTCGGCATCTGGCACATCAACGGCCTGGATCTGCGCACCCACTGCGTCCTTGCCTACGACGAGCGGCTGCGGCGCTTCCCCGCCTATCTCCAGCAACTGGAGATGGAGAGCAACGGCAAGTCGGTGCGGCTGGACGGACATCCGGTGACGGGCGCGACCTGCCCGGCGCTGTTCGGCGAGCCGGGGACCGACGCGCAGCACAGTTTCATGCAGTTGGTGCATCAGGGCACGCAGGCGATCCCGGTCGATTTCGTGTTCGCCGCCTCCCCCGACCACGACCGGCCGGAGGCGCACCGAATCCTGCTCGCCAACGCGCTGGCGCAGGCGGAGGCGCTGCTGCGCGGCAAGACGCTCGCGGAGGTCGAGGCCGAGATGCACGCCAAGGGCGCCTCGGCCGAGGAGATCGCCGCGATCGCCCCGGCCCGCGTGTTCACCGGCGACCGGCCGACCAACACGCTGGTGTTTCGCAAGCTCGATGCGCACGCGCTCGGGCGGCTGATCGCGCTGTATGAGCACAAGGTCGCCGTGCAGGGCTGGCTCTGGCAGATCGACAGTTTCGACCAGTGGGGCGTGGAACTCGGCAAGGTGCTCGCGGGCGGCATCCTGCCGGACCTGTCGGGTGCGCCGAAGCCGGGCGCGCATGACGGCTCCACCGAGGCATTGATCCTGCGGATACTGGCGCTGCAAAAGCAGGGCTGATGGCAGCCCCCGCCGGAAAAATCCGCCTGCTGCCGGAGACGGTGATCAACCGGATCGCGGCGGGCGAGGTGATCGAGCGGCCGGCGGCGGCGTGCCGGGAACTGGTGGAAAATGCGCTCGATGCCGGGGCGCGGCGGATCACCGTCGCGGTCGCCGGCGGCGGCATCGAGCGGATCGAGGTGGCCGACGACGGGTGCGGCATGTCGGCCCAGGAACTGGCGCTGTGCGTGCGGCGCCATGCGACCTCGAAGCTCGCCGACGACCAGTTGATCCGGATCGCGACGCTGGGCTTTCGCGGCGAGGCGCTGCCCTCGATCGGCGCGGCGGCGCGGCTTTCGATCACGTCCCGCCCCGAGGGGACGGAGGCGGCGGCCGTGATCGAAGTCGAGGGCGGCGCGGTCGGCGAGGTCCGGCCGGCGGCGGGGGCGATCGGGACGCGGGTGGTGGTGCGCGACCTGTTCTTCGCCACGCCCGCGCGCCGGAAATTTTTGAAATCGCCGCGCAGCGAGGCGGACGCGATCGAGGCGGCGCTGCGGCGGCTCGCGCTGGCGGCGCCGCACGTCGCGTTCCGCTGCGAGCGTGACGGGCAGGCGGCGTTCGACCTGCCGCCGCAATCGCGCGAGGCGCGCGTCGCAGCCCTGCTCGGCGCCGATGCGGCGGCGGCGCTGCTGCCGGTCGCGGGCGAGCGGGCCGGCAGCGAGGGCCTGATGCGGCTGAGCGGCTTCGCCGCCGCGCCCACGGTGACGCGGGCGACCCAAGCCGCCCAGACCCTTATCGTCAACGGCCGGCCGGTCGCCGACCCGCTGCTGCGGACCGCCGTGCGAGTGGCGTTCCGCGACGTGATCCCGGCGGGACGGCACGCGGTGGTCGCACTGTTCCTCGATCTGCCGCCGGACGATGTCGACGTGAACGTGCATCCCGCCAAGGCCGAGGTCCGGTTCCGCGACGCCGACGGCGTGCGCGGGCTGCTGATCGGCGCGCTCGGCCGGGCGCTCGCGGTCGGGGCCGGGCACGCGGCGCCGCCGTTGCGCTTCGCGCCGCCGCCCCGGCCGGGATTGCGGCTGGTGCATCCGACGCCGTCGCCGGAGGGCTTCGCCGAGCCGCGCCTGCCGCTGACGACGCCGCCGGCCGCCCGCGTGCTGGCGGCGCCCGACCGTTTCCATGGCCCGTTCGCCGCGACCGCGCCGGCGCAGCCGTCGCCCGACTTCCCGCTCGGCGCCGCGGTGGCGCAGGTGCTCGACACCTACATCGTCGCGGTCGCCGCCGATGGCGGCCTGGTGCTGGTCGATCAGCACGCCGCGCACGAACGGCTGACGCAGGAGACGCTGCGCGAGCAGGTCGTGGCGGGCGGCGTTCGCTCCCAGAAACTGCTGCTGCCGGCGGTGGTGGACCTGCCGCCGGCGCAGGCGGCGCGGCTGCTGGAGCACGCGGACGCGCTGGCCCGGCTCGGCCTCGACATCGAGGCGTTCGGGCCGGGCGCGGTGCTGGTGCGCGCGCTGCCGGCCGCCCTCGGCGCGCCGGAGCCGGCCGGGCTGCTGCGCGATCTGGCCGACGAATTTGCCGAGTTCGGCGAGAGCACGGCGCTGGCGGCCCGGCTCGACGCGGTGATCGCCCGGATGGCCTGCCACGGCAGCGTCCGCGCCGGCCGGCGGCTGGCGCAACCGGAGATGGACGCGCTGCTGCGCCAGATGGAGGCAACGCCGCGCGCGGCGACATGCAGCCACGGCAGGCCGACGTTCCTGAAACTGTCGCGGGCCGAGATCGAGCGGCTGTTCGCGCGGCGGTAGCGGCCGCTCGCGTTATCCCCGCGCGGCGATGTGCTCGGCCAGATGGGCCGCGTCCTGCGCGACGCCAAAGATGAAGGCCGACGCCCGCCGGGACAGCCAGCTCAGCCCCAGGAAATACAGCCCGGCCTGATCGGTCACGCCGCGCCGGTGCAGCGGCGCGCCGCGTTCGTTGAAGGTGCCGACCTTGAGCCAGCCGAAATCGAGCGCGTAGCCGGTTGCCCAGATGATGCTCGACACGCCGGCCTCGCGCAGGTTCAGCGCCAGGATCGGGTCGGTGACGCAAGGCGGGTCCGGTTCGCGCGTGCGCGCCGCCGGCTCCTCCGGCAGGTCGAGACCGTCCCGCGCCACATAGGCATCGGCCGCGTCGAGCAGGGACAGGTAGGACTCATCGCCCCGCGCCAGGTTGTCGGCGAGGTCGGGGGCGAAGCCGATGACGCCGTCGCGATAGTCGCCCGCGCGGCCGAGCAGGACCACGCCGCTCGCGGCGAGGCGGCGGAAGTCGATGGTGCGCCCGCCATAGGCGCCGCTGACCGCGATCGTCACATGCCGGACCGACGGATCGCGCGAGGTCGCGTCCCACAGGCCCAGCACGCCCAGCCACCAGCCGAAATCCCGTCCGCGATAGCGCCGGGGCGGCCGCTCATGCCGGCCGACCGACAGATAGACGCGTCGGCCCGCGCGCAACAATTCGTCGGCGATCTGGGCGCCGGACGAGCCGGCGCCCACGACGAGCACGGCGCCGTCCGGCAATTGGGCGGGATTGCGGTAGGAGTTGGAGTGCATCTGCACGAGTCCGGCCTCCGCCGGAACGACGGCCGGAATGACCGGGCGCTGGAACGGCCCGGTGGCGACGACGACGTTGGCGGCCTCGATCACGCCGGCCGACGTTTCGGCCCGGAAGCCGATGCCGTTGGCCTGGCCGTGCAGCGCCGTCACGGTCACGCCGCAGCGGATCGGCGCGGCGATCCGGTCCGCGTAGGCGACGAAGTAGTCCACCATCTGGTTGCGCGTGGCGAATTCGTCCGGCGCGACGCCGGGGATCGGCATTCCCGGCAGCCTGTCGTGCCATGCGGGGCCGTTGGCGTGCAGACCGTCCCACCGTTCCGAGCGCCAGCGTTCGGCGATCCGGTGCCGCTCCAGCACGAGATGCGGCAGGCCGCGCCTGGTGAGCTGCTCGCTCATCGCAAGCCCCGCCTGGCCGCCGCCAATGATCAACGTCTCGACTGTCTCGACCGGCACGTCGGCACCCGCTTTGAGAAACCGGCAGTCATGCACGGGCCGCCGGTGGGCACAAGCGGCGGCGCGGATAGGCGTTGCGGCGGGCTATCATTTCGTTAACGTAACGAAATGAACGTGCATCCTCACAGGCTTCGTTCGGGCTTTTTTTGGCGGGGTGCAGACCCGGGGCGGCGGGAGCGGTGGCCGGGCGGCGGGGCGGGCAGGCGGCCACGATGGGCGCTGCCGCTCGGGCGGCCTGGACGGCTTGGGTGCGGTGGAGGTTTGCTCCGCCGGCGGTGCGGCGGGCGGGGGCCTGGGCGCTCGGGGCCTCGGCCCGGAGAGCCACGGGGGCTCCGGCTCTCGGACCGGTGGCGGCTTCCGGCCGGAGGTTTTTGGGGCCTCGTGGGGTGGCCTTGAGGGTCGCTCGTCGGGTTCCCAGGGGGCGTATTCCGGTTCCCGGTAGGTCCCGTCCTGGACCGCTGCGGCGATCTTGGCAATCGCTTCCAGGATCGGGAGGAGAAACTCCTCGACCGGATCTTGCGCCTGCTGGGTGGCTTTGCGCCCGAAAAACCGCCCCGCCAGCCGCCGCCAGAAGCCCTGGCGGAACAGGCCGATCAGTTGGGCGATGACGGAGAGCGGGGTGGGAGGCGGCATGGGGGTTATGTAGCGCAATGGGTGGGTGCTGTCAAGAGAAAATAACGTCGCACCTAACGTCCAAGCTTCGCGAGCGTTAATCCGCGTACCGCTTGCCTCCCCTCCCCCTGCCCCCTCCCACAAGGCTACGGCATTCACACATCCGATTGGTGCGAAGTTCTTGCGGGAATGCGCCGCATCGTCCCCTCTCCGCCCCTGGGGCCGGAGAGGGTCAGGGTGAGGTGGGGGAAACTCCGAAGTTGTTGAATGGCGCTACAAGTTTGCGACAGGATAGCGGCCCGACCACCCACCTCACCCTACCCTCTCCCCCCGCAAGCGCGGGCGGAGAGGGGACGTTGCGGCTGATTTCCGCGCGAAACGGACACAAGCGAGATCTGTAAATCCCCTTGCCCTGGGGGCGGAGAGGGTCA
>Ga0116226_10000520_pt1 | contig 32837 bp, 29 predicted proteins | sample S1TSphfallax_FD_89692 | JGI IMG/M metagenome (GOLD analysis project Ga0116226, IMG submission 89692) | Host-associated microbial communities from peat moss isolated from Minnesota, USA - S1T2_Fa - Sphagnum fallax MG | ecosystem: Host-associated > Plants > Peat moss > Unclassified | place: USA...
ACGCTACCGCGCCGAGACCGGATGCTCCATCCTGCTCGCTTCCCACAATATGGATGAGGTCGCCCGGCTCTGCAGCACCGTGCTGATGATGAAGCAGGGCCGCATCGTCGATCGCGGCACGCCCGCCGAGCTGCTTGAACGCTACAACCGCACCGACCTCGAGGAGGTATTCCTAGACATCGCGCGCAGCCGCCACGCCGAGATGGCCGAGACCACATGACCCAGTCGATCCGCCGCGTTTGGGGCTTGGTCTACCGCCACCTCACCTTGTTCCGCCGCTCCTGGCCGAGATTGCTCGACCTCGCGTATTGGCCGGTTCTGCAAATGCTGATCTGGGGATTTACCAGCCAGTTTTTTGCCTCCCGCATCGGCAACCACGGCGTGGTGACGGTAGGGCTGATCCTCGGCGGCGTGCTGCTGTGGGAGACCGCGCTGCGCAGCCATCTCGGTTTCGCGGTGACCTTCATGGAGGAGATCTGGTCGCGCAATCTCGGTCATATCTTTGTAAGCCCGCTGCGCCCGTGGGAGCTGATCGCGGCCCTGCTCACCATGTCCGGCTTGCGCATGGCGATCGGGGTGATCCCCGCTGCGGCACTCGCGGCACTGCTCTACCACTATAATGTGCTCAGCATCGGCCCGGTGCTGTTGCTGTTCGCCGCCAATCTGATCTTTATGGGCTGGTGGATCGCGCTGGGCTGCATCTCGCTGATCCTGAGCCAGGGGGGCGGCGCCGAAAGCCTGGTGTGGTCGATGCTGTTCGGCCTCTCGCCCCTGGCGGCGGTGTATTATCCCGTCTCGGTCATGCCATGGTGGCTGCAGAAGGTGGCGCTATGCCTGCCGGCCGCCCATGTGTTCGAAGGGCTGCGCGCGGCCGTGAGCCAGAATATCATCCGCTGGGACCATCTGGCCTGGGCTGCCGGGCTGAACATCGTGTGGATGGCGGCCTCGATCACCCTCTTCACCCAGCAATTCCAGGCCGCGCGCCGCAACGGGGCGCTGATGAATATCGGCGAATGATATGGACTGCACACGGTTTTGGATGATCCGGCACGCGGTGGTGTCGCCAGCGGCCCGCAGCGTGCTTTACGGTCGCATGGATGTCGCGCTCTGCGCCGACAGCCTGCACCTGCAGGCTGAGGCCTATCAGGCCTTGGCGAAGCGGCTGCCGCGCGGTGCTGCATGGGTGGTGAGCCCCCTCACGCGCACCCGGCACACGGCGGAGGCGATCTTTCGCGCCGGTTATCCAGCGGCTGAGCTTCAGGTCGAGCCCGATTTGATCGAGCAGGATCTAGGGGCTTGGCAGGGTTTGGCGCATGCCGATTTGCCGGCCCGCTTGACCGGCCAGGCGCATCCCTTCTGGCCGGTGGGGGCGGAGGAAGTGCCGCTGGGCGGCGAAAGCATGACGCAGGTGGTCGTGCGGGTAGGCTTGGCGATCGAGCGCTTGGCGTGCGTGCACCGTGGCGTCGACATCGTGTGCGTGAGCCATGGCGGCGCCATCCGAGCCGCCGTGGCGCATGCGGCCCGCGCGAGCGCAGCCTCGGCCCTGCATTTCTCGATCCAGAACCTCTCATTGACAATACTGGAGCGGTTTTCGACCGGTTGGCGCATCGTGCAGGTGAATGAAGGCGCTGATATCGCTGAGTGACTGTATGTCGATGATCGAGTGGTTTCTTAACTTGCCTCGATAACGCCATAATGTGACATAAGAATCACCAAAGATGTTTTCTGAAAGGAACGTCCCGATGCGCTTTCACGGACGTCTGGCCCTCGCCGCCGCCTTGCTGCTGGCCCCAGCCGCCGCCATCGCCGACACGCAGCAGGGCCAGCAGGAGCTGGTCGATCGCGCGAGCCTCGCCGCGCAGGAGATCCTCGATGGCACGCAGGGCAACGATGCGCGCAACCTGCTGCCCCACGCGCGGGCCGTGATGATTTGTCCGCGTGTATTCAAAGCCGGGTTCCTGTTCGGCGGCGAAGGCGGGGGCTGCGTGCTGCTGGCCCGCGGCGGCGGCGGCAGCTGGTCGGCGCCAGCCTTCTACAGCGTGGGCGGCGGCAGTTTTGGGCTGCAAGCCGGGATACAGGATGCCGAGGTGATGATGATGATCCTCACCACCAACGGCCTGCGCTCGGTGATGGACAACCAGTTCCGCCTGGGTGCCAACGCCTCTGTGGCGGTCGTCACCGTGGGCGGCGGCGTGGAAGGTGCGACCACCACCAATCTGAACGCCGACATCGTGGCCTTCGCCCGTACCCGCGGGCTGTTTGCCGGTGTCTCCCTGCAAGGCAGCGTGATGTCGTCCGACAGCGAGGGCGATGCACTCTATTATGGTCAGCCGGTCGGGCCGGTTGACATCGTGATGGCGATGCGGGTGAACAATCAGGCGGCCGACCCGCTGCGCGCCATCCTGATGCGCTATGGCGCGCCTGGCGGCATCCCCCCTGCCCCGCCGCCCACAGCCTATTACGCGCCACCCCCTCCCCAGCAGCCAATAGGGTATGCGGCGGCCCCGGCCGGCCCAGTACAGGAACAGAGCCTGCCGCCACCACGTTGAGGCAAACAATCGTGGCATTGTTCGGGTCCGGGCGGCCTTCCACGACCGAGCCCCAGCAATGTCTTGGGCCCGGTGGCACGGGGCGGGTTTGCTGCTATAGGCGGCGCTTGAATGACGCGGCGGTGCTGCAGCCCGCCTGACCCCCAAGGAATTTGATATGGCCCGGCGGCGGCAACTCTATGAGGGCAAAGCGAAAATCCTGTTCGAGGGGCCCGAGCCGGGAACCCTTGTGCAGTATTTCAAAGACGATGCCACCGCTGGCAACGGCACCAAAAAAGGCATCATTACCGGTAAGGGCGTGCTGAACAACCGGATCAGCGAATACCTGATGATGCGCCTGGCCGAGGTGGGCATCCCCAACCATTTCGTCCGCCGGCTCAACATGCGCGAGCAGCTGATACGCGAGGTGGAGATCATCCCCCTCGAAGTGGTGGTGCGCAACGTGGCGGCCGGCAGTATCTGCACGCGACTCGGCATCCCGGAAGGCACCCGCCTGCCACGCAGCATCATCGAATATTATTACAAGAACGACGCGTTGGGCGACCCCATCGTCTCGGAGGAGCACATCACCGCCTTCGGCTGGGCCAACACGATGGACATGGACGACATCGTGGCGATGACCTTGCGTACCAACGATTTCCTCACCGGCCTGTTTCTCGGCGTCGGCATTACTCTGGTGGACTTTAAGCTGGAATTCGGCCGGCTATGGGAGGGCGAGGACATGCGCGTGGTGCTGGCCGACGAGATCAGCCCCGATAATTGCCGCCTGTGGGACGTGCGCACCAACGAGAAGATGGACAAGGACCGCTTCCGCCGCGATCTCGGCAAGGTGGAGGAGGCGTATCAGGAGGTTGCCAAGCGCCTCGGCATCCTGCCCGAGGCCGGCATGCGCGACATGAAGGGCCCGGAGCTGATGCAGTGAAGGCGGTGGTGACCGTCATGCTGAAGGATGGGGTGCTCGACCCGCAGGGCCGCGCGATCGCCCAGGCGCTCAAAAACCTGGGCTTTGCCGAGATCGGTGACGTGCGCGCCGGCAAGGTGATCGAGCTGGAGCTGGACGTGGCGGACGCGGCGACCGCGCGCGACCGTGCGGAGGAGATGGCCAAAAAGCTTCTTGCCAACCAGGTGATCGAACAATTCTCCGTGGAGGTTCCATGACCCGCCTAGCCGCCCTCACTCTGGCCTGCCTGCTCGCCGCCGGCGCCGCCCATGCGCAGCGCGTTTCGAATGTAAAGGGTACCACGCTGTTGAAGGCCTGCACCGGCCCTTCCACCACCGCCTGCGACGCGTATGTGGACGGCTTTGGTGATGCGATCTCCGCGGAAGGCAAGGGCAGCGCCCTCGCCTGCATCCCGATCGCCGTCAGCGGCACGGAACTGCGTGACGTACTCGTGATTTTTCTAAAATCCCACCCCGAAGATCAGCATCTCAAGGCAAGCACCCTCGCCACCCGCGCCTTCAGCAAAGCCTATCCCTGCAGTAAGTGACGCCGCGCCCGTCCCGCCAGCGACGGCGCATTTTTTCAGGCTCCACATTCGAGCGCGATATCGGCTATGCGCGGGCGGTAGTGGATGGCGACTGGATTTTCGTAAGCGGCACCACCGGCTTCGATTACGCGACGATGACGATCGCGCCTGATGTGCAGGCGCAGGCCGCGCAGGCGATCAGGAACCTCGCGGCCGGCCTCGCCGAGGCCGGTGCGAACTTTTCCGATGTGGTGCGCGTGCGATACCTGCTGCCGAACCGCGACGATTTTGAACCCTGCTGGCCGTTGCTACGGGCAACCTTTGGACCAGCGCCACCTTGCGCCACCATGATCGTCGCCGGCCTGTCCGACCCGCGCATGCGCATCGAAATCGAAGTGACGGCGCGGCGACGCGCATGAACCCGCCCGATCCGGACGCGCCGGCCCGGCGCAGCCTGGCGCGGCACCGGGCGATCGCCACGTTCCTGCTGCTGCTGATGGCGGCGATCACCATCGGCAGCTTCTATTTGCCGCACAGCACCTGGACCGAGCTGCTGCAAGCCAGCGCCAAGGCCGGTTTTGTCGGCGGTGTCGCCGACTGGTTCGCGGTGACGGCGCTATTCCGCCGCCCGCTGGGCCTGCCGATCCCGCACACCGCCATCATCCCCCGGGAAAAAGCCCGTCTCGGCCAGGCGCTCGGCCGCTTCTTCACGCGCCACGTGGTCACCGAAGCCGAAATTGGCCGCCTGCTTGGCCGGCTCGACGTTGCCGACCTGCTGCGCGCGATCCTGACCAATGACGAAGTGGTCAAACCGCTGGCCCGCACCCTAGCCGGCTACCTGCCACGCATCCTGGCGAGCGTGGAGGATGGCCGCGCACGGCGCATGCTGGGGCGCATCCTGCCGCGCCTGATGGGCGGGCCGGCCGCTGGCCGCATTGTCGCGCGGGCTCTTAGGGGTTTGGTGGAGGGCGGCCGGCATCAGGAGGTGCTGGGGTTTTTCCTCGTCAAGTTGCGCGAGGCCATGCTGGAGAAGGAGGATGCGCTTCGGCGCGTGATCGAAGACCGCGTGCGCGACCAGGGCGGCCGGCTTGTGGGCTGGGCGCTGGGCGCAACCGTGGCCACGCGCGTGCTGTCCACGATCAACGCCGAGATGGCAAAAATGGACCCGCAGGGATCTGAAATACGCGCCGCCTTTGATGAATGGGTGCGGCGCGAGCTCGATCTGATGGAGCATGACCCAAAGCGGGCGGCGGAGCTTGGCCAGACGATCAGGCGGGTGATCGGCCACAGCACAGTGCAAGCCTGGACGTGGGACATTTTTTCGCGCCTGCGCGCCGCTCTGGAAGCGGATGCGGCAAACCCAGGCGGCCACACCCAGCTCTTATGCGAAAGCGCCGTGCGCAATCTCGGCGAAATGCTGGCCTCCGATCCGGCCGCTTCGGCCCGGGTGCAGCGCCTGGCTGAGCGCACCGCGGTGCGCCTGATGCCGGCGGCGCAAGCGCAGATCGCCGCCTTCATCGCCAATGTGATCGCCTCCTGGGATACGGCAACGCTGACTGACCGGCTTGAACTGCGCGTCGGGCGCGACCTGCAATATGTTCGCATGAACGGCACGCTGGTGGGATTTCTGGTGGGTGGCATCGCCTACGCTGTGCTGACGGCAATCTTCGGGCATGTTGCGTTTTGATGCATGCCTGGGTCGGTTATTCCATGGCCAAGCCAGGCCGGTGACCACTGCCATCGCCGCGCGGGAGATCAGATCGCTCACCGGCTTGCGAGGCGTCGCCGCCATGGTGATCGTGTGTTTTCACGTGCTGCTGCCGCAACTCAGCCTGCATGGTTTCGTGTTGCGTGTGCTCGATCATTCGTATCTGGCGGTCGACCTTTTCTTCGTGCTGAGCGGCTTTGTCTTGGGGTTGCAGGTAGAGCCGCTTGGATGGTGGCAGGCGTGGCGCGGCCATCCGCGTTTCATGCGGCGGCGTTTCGCCAGGGTCTGGCCCCTTTATGCGCTGACGACGCTGTGGCTCTGGAGTTCGTTCCAGCTCGGCTGGACATGGTGGCAGCCCGACTATCACCACCCGCTCGCCACCCTCGCGGTTTCAATGACCTTGCTGCAATGCCTAGGGCTTGGGATGAACATCAACCTTGTGGCCTGGTCGCTCAGTACGGAGTGGATTGCCTACCTAATCTTTCCCCTGCTGGCGGGATTGGCGTTCCACGGTCGAAAACTTTGGCCGGTCGCCCTGCTCGCCGGCTCGGTGGGCTGCCTCGCCACAATCTGTTATGGCATTGGCCCCTCCCCTAGCTGGCTCTTTGGCCGGATGAATGTATCGGACTCGGAATCGGTGCTGCCAGTCCTGCGCTGCGTCTCCGGTTTCAGCCTGGGTCTTCTGACAAGCCGCTTGGCCCGCACGATGCAGGATCCCGCACCCCCGCCCTGGCTTGGTGCGGCACTTGCCGCCGCCGTGATCTATACGGCCTCGGTGCCGGACGCCGAGTTGGTGACGGTGCTGCTCTTCCCGCCGCTGATCCTGGCACTCACGGCACGGCGCGACGTCCTGGCACGTGTGCTTGGGAGCGCCGTGCCACGCTTCGTGGGGCTGATCTCCTACAGCCTCTATGTGGTTCATACCCCGGTGAGCGCGTTGCGCGCATCAGGCGCCGCGCAAGACTGGCTTTACGCGCATTGGTCTGCGGCGATGCCGGTGTCCATCGAGTCTGTCGTGCGTACCATCCTGATTGTAGAGATTATCCTGACCGCAACGATCCTGCATTTTTGCGTGGAAAAGCCTGCGCGCGCTTGGCTGAGCCCCAGATCAACCGGATTGGCTGCCCAGCCTAGGCGCACTGTGCCGCGCGACGATCCGGATCGCGACATTCTGAGCCAGAGCGGAACATGATTGGTTCGGGCCACCCGCCAGGCAGGCGCGCTTTCCGCGGACAAGAGCAGGGCCAGTACGCCCACGCTACGATCTAATACAACGTGCCCCCGCGCAGATCGCCGCCTTGGTAGTCACGGCGTGACTACGTTAATGATCCGTGCTACCATCAGCAATGCAGCGCAGCGCTGGGGCGAACCATGGAATTGTCGATACGCGAGGCCAAAGCCCGGTTCACGGAAGCGGCTGCGGCTGCGTCACGTGGTGAGCGCGTTGTGGTGACGAAGCATGGCCGACCTTTTGTCGAATTGATCGCCGTGAAGGCCGCCAGCGTGCGCCAGGCGCTTGGGATCGATGGGCTCAAGGTGACGTTGCCGGACAGTTTCGACGATCCGGCCTTCAGCTGACAGGTGCTTGGTCTCGACAATTGAGGCTTCTTCTCGATACTCATATCGCAGTTTGGGCGGCATTGGACCCTGGCTCGTTGACAACGGGCGAGCGCCAGCGGATGGCGGAGTGTGATGGCCCGATCGTGCTCTCGGCGGTTTCGGTTTGGGAGCTGCGGCTGAAGTGGCACAGTTTTCATACCACCGGCGGTCGCAAGGGCCCCCTCGCCCCAAGCGACGTGGTTGCGTTCGCCCGTGCAATGGCGTGGCAGATTCTGGCCATGACGGAACGTCATGCCGTTGCGCCCCTCAAACAGGCCCTCATCCACAAGGATCCGTTTGATGAAGTTCTGCTCGTTCAAACGCAGGAGGAAGGCATGCGTCTGTTGACCCGCGATGCCAAACTTGCAGGTCATCCCTATGCAGTGTGTGACGTATACGCCTGAGTCAGCCAGCCGCTCAGCTCGAACCGATGAGTATGCCGCAGGCCAGAACCAGGGCGCCGCCGAACATCACCTGGATCGCGGCGGTCACCAGGTTGCTGTCCATATAGCGCCAGCGGATCCAGGAGATCACCGCAAGCTCGACCACCACCACGACGCACGCGACCCAGGTGGCGAGCCAGAAATCGTGGATCATGTAGGGTAGCGTGTGGCCGATGCCGCCCACCGTCGTCATCGCGCCGGTGATCAGGCCGCGGATCAGCGGCGCGCCCCTGCCGGAAATCTTGCCGTCATCCGACAGCGCTTCGGCGAACCCCATGGAGATACCGGCGCCGATCGAGGCCGCCAAGCCAACCAGCAGCGCGTTTACCGATTGATGGGTGGCAAAGGCAGCCGCGAACACCGGCGCCAGCGTGGAGACCGAGCCATCCATCAGCCCGACCAGGCCGGGCTGCACGATCTGCAGCACGAAACGCCGCTGCGCCACATCGTCCTCGGCCTCGCGCTTGCCTCCCGACAGATGCTTTTGCTCGATATCGCCGGCCTGGCGCTCGTGGTGCTCCTCCACCGCGGCAAGGTCGCCCAGCAGTTTGCGGATCGCCACATCGGTGCTGCGCGAGGCTGCCTGGCGGTAGAAGCGGCTGGCCTCCATCTCCATCTGCCGTGCGACACTTCGCACCGCGTCGATGCGCAGCGTGGGCATGTTCCAGATCGGCCGGCGCACCTCGAAACCGCGCACATCCTGCCGGCGGATCAGCGGAATATGCTGGCCGAATTTTTCCGCATACAGATCCATGAGGCTGCGCCGGTGTTCATTTTCTTCCGCCGACATATCGAGGAAGATTTTGGCGCTTTCGGGATAGTCCTCCCGCAGGCGCTCGGCAAAATCGGCGTAAATGCGGCCATCCTCCTCCTCGGCGCCGATGGCCAAAGCCAGGATTTCGCGCTCGGTGAGGGTTTTGAATTCACGCATTGAGCGTCATCTAAGGCAGCGTTCAGAAGGGTCAAGTCAAGAATGAAACAGTGCGAATGCTTGTGATTTGCAGGAAGCATGTTCTTTTCTGAAGAAAAGAACCAAAAGACTTTTATTGCTGGTGCAGACGATAAGATACCGGCCATGACAGGTATCTCAGCAGCCGCGGAAGGAACAAAAATCTTTTGTTTCCCGCCGAGCGGGCTTCCGCCTTTTCTTCACAAATGAAGAGTTGTGCTTCAATGCCTGAAATGCCGCATCCCCGTCATCACCATCGCCACCCCCGCGCGATCGGCGGCCGCAATCACCTCCTCATCGCGCACCGAACCGCCCGGCTGGATGACCGCCGTGGCGCCCGCTTCCAGCGCTACTTCCAAGCCGTCAGCGAAGGGAAAGAATGCGTCGCTGGCGACAACACTGCCTTGCAGGCTGCCGGCAGCGGCCTTCCAGGCAGCGATTCGGGCGCTATCCACCCGGCTCATCTGACCGGCGCCGATGCCCACGGTGGCGCCCCCCTTGGCATAGACGATGGCGTTACTTTTCACATGCTTGCACACGTTGAAGGCGAATAGCAGATCGGTGATCTCCGCCTCGGTCGGCGCCCGCTTCGTCGCAACCGCAAGATCGGCGGCGGTGACGTGCCCAGTGTCACGCGACTGCACCAGCAGGCCGCCGGCAATGCTGCGGACCATCATGCCGGGGACGGCCGGATCGGGTAGCCCTTCGGTTAGCAGCAGGCGCAGATTTTTCTTTCGCGCCAGCACCTGGCGCGCACCCTCGGTGGCGCCGGGCGCCACGATCACCTCGGTGAAAATGGCGGCGATGCCCTCAGCCGCGTCCTCATCCAACACGCGATTGCAGGCGACGATACCCCCGAAAGCGGAGACGGGGTCGCAGCGCAGCGCGAGCGACCAGGCTTCCGCGAGGGTTTGGGCTGTCGCCACCCCACACGGATTCGCATGCTTGACGATCACCACGGCGGGTTCCGCGAACGCGGCCAAACAGTCCAGCGCGGCATCGGTATCATTGATATTGTTATAGGAAAGGTCCTTGCCCTGCACCTGCTCGGCACCGGCCACGCCCGGCCAGCCATCGGTGACATAGAGGGCGGCCTGCTGGTGCGGGTTTTCGCCATACCGCAGCGAGCAGCACTTGCGGCCGGCGATGGTGAGGCGCGGCGGAAAAACCTCGTTCAGTTCTGCCGCGAATCGCGCGGCAATGGCGGCATCGTAGGCGGCGGTGCGCGCATAGGCGGTGGCAGCCAGGTGGCGGCGCATGGCCTCGGTGGTGCCGCCGGTTTCGTTAAACCCCAATAGAAACGCATCATACTGATCGGGGTCGGTGAGCACGGCCACATGGGGGTGGTTTTTCGCCGCCGCCCGGATCAGGGCAGGGCCGCCGATATCGATCTGTTCCACCGTATCGGGCCACGTGGCACCGGCGGCGACGGTGGCCTCGAAAGGATACAGGTTCACTACCACGAGGTCGATCGGCTGGATGCCATGGGCCTGCATCTGCTCAAGGTGGCGCACCAGGTCGCGGCGCCCCAAAATCCCCCCATGGATCTGCGGCACAAGCGTCTTGACCCGGCCGTCGAGGATTTCCGGGAAGCCGGACACCTCGGCAATATCGGTGACCGGCAGCCCAGCCTCGCGAAGAGCACCCGCGGTGCCGCCGGTCGAGAGGATGTGCACGTTTCGCGCCGCCAGCGATCGGGCGAGCGGCAAAATTCCGGTTTTATCGGAGACGGAGAGAAGCGCGCGGCGGACAGGAACCATAGATCGCGGCATACAGGCGAAGAGCCAGAAGATAAAGCCGAACTGTAAGCCGCTTCAGAGCTTACGAGCACTGTCGCGTCGTTAGCGAGCGCATGGTAACTACGAGGCATGGCCCGTCGATTGGTTTATTCGCCAGAGCTACATATTGCCCGGGGCCGCCCGATTGCTGCCAATCGAGCTCACCCGGCTGCTTCGACAATCTCGCTCGCAGCTAGCGCGGGGGTGCGGTGGACGTTCCAAACGCGGCTATAACGCTAAAACTTCCTCTCCCGGAAGAATTGGTTTCCAGACGGCAGGTTACGCTGCTCCAACCCAAATCCACCTGGCATTGGCCCGCACCAGAAATGGTAGCCAATCTGTCTCACGACCTCACCCCACCGGACCTTACGCAGAATCGGGTGCTAAAAATACACGCCACATACACCGGCACATACACAAACCAGTATCTGTTTGGCTTCCACCATCTGCACGCGTTGGTGGCCCCCGATGGGGAATTCAATTGCCAGGAGATCGAGAATTATAGGGGCCGCCTTTCCCATCACCTCAGCAATTTGCCGCCATCAAACTACATCATTCCGGACATCAGAAAACATGATCAGGACTACATAGCTGATTTCGCGAGGCTGGGCGCCGAACCGCCCGAGCGGCTGAACGGTTATACGTTCTTCGGCAGTCCCATTGAGCCAGAGAATTGGGGCATGTGGTTGCTGAATGGATTACTGAGCGCATTCATCTATATAGCCTGCGGCCAACCGGGCCGCTTTCTCTGCTACAGCCCATACAAATGGCAGCAGGATCTATTGCATTTCATTGGCGTGTGGCCTGGCAGGCTTGTGCAGCAGAAGCCCTGGAAGACCTATCAATGCGAACGGATCGCCCTGCTCCAATACTCTCGCGTAGATCTCATTCCCGACTTTCACTCAAAGGCCATCTTTGCAAACCTTGTCGCCAGATGTGCGTCAGTTGAAGGGCCACGTTCCGAAAAACTCTTTATCTCGCGAAAAACCATCACTGAGAAGCTAGGCGGAAAATATAGAGCGCTCCGGAATGAAGCCCTTCTGATCCAGGCACTTGAACGAATTGGCTACAGTATTATCGAACCAGAATCGCTGCCCTTCAGGCAGCAGATTCGCCTGTTTAGCGAAGCACGGATTGTGGTTGGGCTTGGGGGTGCTGGCATGTTTAACACGGCTTTCTGCCAGCCTGGCACGAAAGTGATCAGCATTGAAAGCACTGGGGCATTTGCTCTCAACCACGCCAGACTGTTTGCGTCGTTTGGCCTAAAATATGGATTTATTTTTGGCCAGCAGACTGCCGAGGATGGCCAGTTTCCCCATAATAGTTGGACAATTGATATCGATAAGGCTGTGCGATCTATCAAGGCTTTTGAGTAGCTGAGCGACTTGGAAGGCCTAATAATTACCATTAAGTGAGAGATGGCATGAAACGTCCTGTTGTACTCGGCACTCCATCGCAAGTTCAAAACTATTATCGGAAGGATCCGGCTGCTCTATTCGGAGAAATCGGATCAAACACAGGAAACCAGGCGATCAACTTTGGACTGTTCTGCCAGCTTCCGCATGCAACCCGCTTCATGTCCTGGGGTGCTGAGGCTAGCGAAATACGTCAAGCAGGTGACGTTCTTGTTCTGCCAATGGCAAATTTTTTGGGAAAACATACCGATATGAGGAGCTTAGCCGAGCGGATCGACAAGATCGATTTACCGGTTCTTGGGGTAGGTCTCGGAGCGCAAGCAGCAAACCACACAGAAAACATTACCTTAACCGAGGGGACACTGAAATGGCTCCAAACTGTCGTCCGACACGCGCCAAATGATCACCCTAACCTGGGCGTTAGGGGCAGCTATACGCTCGGGCAGCTTGCCAATCTGGGATTTCCCTCAGCTGGACTCATCACCGGCTGTCCGTCCAACTTCATAAATCCGTCCAAAGGGCTTGCAAAAAAAGTAGCTGTGGGTTTCGGCAAGCGGCCAAGACTGATTGCGGTTTCAGCTGGCATACAGTTTTCGCCGGAGCTTGCGAAAATCGAAAGGGAACTTGTAGATATTGTAACGCTCACCGGCGGTGCCTACATTGTTCAACACGGCATCGACATGATTCAAATTGCCCGCAATGCTTTCAGTGAAATGGCGCCGGAACGCCTAAAATCCTGCCACGACTACATTATGCCAAACCGCTCGCTCAATGAGTTCATAGCGTGGTGCAGACAGTTCGCCTATGCATTCTTCGATTCTATGGCCTGGATGGACTTTTTGCGCCGCTTTGACTTTGTCGTCGGTACCAGGTTCCACGGTGCCATGCTTGCCATTCAGGCAGGCGTTCCTGCTGGGTGCATAGCACATGATAGCCGCACTCTCGAAATGTGCCAAACGATGGCTATACCCGTGCGGCATTACAAAGAGATTTCAGGCCCGCTCACCCAGCATAATGTGATGGACTATTTCAGCTTCGATGCTGAAGCCTACGACACCAACCGCCACACTCTCCATCGGAATTTTCTGGCGCTTTACCGGTCAGCCGACCTACCCGTGAGAGAGGCATTCCGGAGCCTGCAATAGTTTAATCCAACCGCCTCAACAGCTGGATTTGCAGGCCGCACAAAGGTGCGCCGTACGGCGATGTGCAATCCTCGCCGCTCGCAACTGTTAAAGCATCCTCGGAGCCTTTAAACCGGCAAGAAACGCGAAGATCGTAATACGGCCTGTCTGCAGAGCAAAGTCGGATTGCGACGCCCGTGAGAAGCTTCGACTCGCCACGCTTGCCTGCGAAACGATTTCCGCCAACCCATCCGCTCCAGGTGCCATCCGCGCTTCTGACACGGTATTCGATCAAATTCTGGGTCGTTTCGATGGCAATACCTTGGAAGGCGAACCGCTCGGAGGCAAGATTTACAAATCCCTCTTGGCCGAGAACATCCCCTACATAGCTCAAATGCGCCAAGATCTTCACTGCGACCACGTTGCCAGAGACTGCCTCCGCCAGGGGTCGACCAACATTCGCCACGTTATACTGGTGCGGAAGTCGCTTCTTTATGAGGCAAGCGCGTGCGTAAAATGTCATGAATTGCACGGCGCGGCCATATGTTCGTAAGAACGCATCTTCCGTCTTTTCGATTTCGATCTGCCCGCAGGCAACTCGAAGATCGACCCATTTTTTGAGATACTCAACGCAGCTCGAGCCCGCAATTCCACGATAGTTTGCTTCCAATGGGCCATAATTCGTGTGCAGGTCTTCCACGATGTAAAGACCGTCATTCTTGACGAACGGAAATAGGGTTCGTAGCGACGTAATTTGGTGCTCCCACATATGCGAGCCATCTTCGATAATGACATCAAACGGGCCGTGCTTTATCGCCACGCTGGTCAATTGCTCGATGTTCGACTGATCCACCTGCTCAATAGTGATCCGTCCTCTCTCAAAACGCTTCAAATCAGGCAAAATATCTGCACCAACAATTTTAGCTTGAGGGAAGTACTCTTCCCACATTCTGAGTGAGGCCCCGTTCAGCACACCAACTTCAAGAATTGTCAGCGCGTGATCACGCAGGGGGGCTAAGAAAATCTCATAAAACTCAAGATAATTGTGGTTGGACGACGCCTTGTCCGTGCCATGGCGCAAACCAATTTCATCGAGGGTAAGAGGTCTCGGCAAGGTTTCTTCACCTATCGGCACTGGGCATTATGTTAGTAACAAAACGTAGCATATGTTCTTTTATACGCAAGTCCAAACTTGTCGTCGAAACGAATGCCAAACCGGAGTATAGTTAGCGATTGCAGAGCATTGTATCCTATCAAGAAAATTGAGCGAAATCGGAGCTTCCCCAGGTCCGCGTACGAGCGCGCCACCATTGCGAATCGTATGCGCTGGCAGGAAAGGTGCCTGATCCTAGCTACCCCCTGGCTTGACTGACCTCCCGCGGTGAGAGGATATTGCTGTGCCGCACTTCTAGGGATCGATACCATGCGACAAATCTATATTGGCTGGGCCGTAGCCACCGCAGGCTTTTGTAATATTGGCCAGTTTGTCGATGCTCAAGCGCAATACAGCTCACCAGCCCAACGCCAAAGCATGTCTAGCTATGGAGCCGGCGGCAACGTGGTGAATATCCTATCCATCCAGCCACAAACCAGTGCCGACACAGACTATACAAGCGCGATTAATTCCGCGCTTGCCGCGGGCAAGACCATCTTTATGCCAAATACTGGCAAACCTTACATCGTCAGCGATGCTATCCGGTTCAGCGTCGCCGGAACCGGCCTGACCGGTCAGCGCGGAACAACCATCGAGTTCACGGATAGGCACACGGTATTCAGCATACGCGCGCCTAATATCACCTTCCAAAACATTACCTTTGACGGTAGGGCATTGGGATCGGTGGCTAAGCCAGAAGCCTATTGTATCTCACCCAATTTTCATTGGACTGACGGCGGGATGTATTACGGTGGCCCCCTCTTTTTACAGCAAGGTTGCAACAATGCTCTAATTTCACACATTGAATATGAATTCAGCTCATCAAGCGCTATTACTCTGCAAGCCGACAATGTCACTATATCCACTTCAGAATTCGAGAATAATGTTGGATTCGGCATAAATGCCGCGAAAGGTGCATCGAATTTCCATTTTATTGGTAATTGGACACGCGGGAATGGGCTAGAGTTGATTGGCGTCTCGCACGGTGCGGACACCGGCATCATTAGCGACAACCGGGCCATTGGCGCGGGCGACGATTGCTATTCTATTTCGGGCGATCACGTTCGGGTGACTGGCAACTTGGCCAAAAGGTGCCTGGCGCATGGCATTGGCGTGTTTGGGGACGGAAACACCATCACAGGCAACATAGTGCTAGATAATGGTCAAGACGACAATCCATCCGCACCTCCAATTGTGCTATGGAATGGCACGTCGAAGCCGATTTTCCATAGCCCGGGATATAGTCCCGGAACGTATGATGGCATTAAATTGATAGGTGCCTTTGGTGGCCAGGGAACCCAGAATGTCATCAGTGGGAACACAGTGAGTGACGATCAGCCAGAACCTACTCAAGGCGGTATCGAAGTGCGAAGTGCGTTCGGAAATACTATTACTGGTAACACGGTGAAGCGACAGAAATAGTGGGTGCATGAAGCATCCTCGATCGCTCAAGCCAGGCCTTGTACGAAGTCGCCAATAGCACGGCTCCCAAGAGCAACTTTACGAAGGAACATTGTCTGCCCCGTGTTTAATGTGCTGAATTCCTCTCCGGAGCGGAAAACAAACGGTTTTGGAGAGCGGCTCCAGTCCGTAAATACCAATTTCCTCGCGTTGCTTATTGGGCCGAGTATGGTCTGAAAATATTGCTCTTCCGGAACTGCAGAATACTCAAACGACTCTCGCAGGTAGGGATCTTCATGATAACTCCGACGAATTTTGTCGATGCTCAGGTTGGTCAGCCCAAACCATCCGGACCCGTGGCATAGGGCTGGCAGCACGGCCTTTCCACGGGCACGCAGTTGCTGCAAACGGTTTATCCCGAGCAGCATCTCTGGTGATACTTCCCGATCTAGGATGGCAGTTGGCCTGGCCGAGGTCGTTCCTGAATCAAAATAGAAAAATTTCTCATACCGCTCGATAATCTTTGGGTTCTGCGTCCTATGGGTTTCGATGAATTCGACATCCGATGCCATGAGATCGAGATACTTGGCGCGGCTCAACAAGGGAATCGTATCTTCGGTAATCACAAGATAGCGGGTGAATGAATCGGCATAGCTTGCCACTTCGCACGCTCTGATAATGGCCCGTACCGTGTTAAATCCGCCCCAGTAAATCGGCAGTCTATCCGCCAGAAGAGACACATGCGGCCATTTCGACACCAGGCTCCGGTAAGGCGTGTCATCTACCTTGGCGTCGACATGAACAAACAAGCTCGTGCCCGTTGACGAAAAATATTCGGCCAGACAATCCACCCCATCGGGCTTACCCAGATAGGCAAGGCATATGGCCGCGATCTTCATGCCCACTCCCACAGCTAGCCCCGGCCAGCACCTGCTTGGCAAATTGCCAGTGCCGCGCGATTTAAGGCAAGACCGGCAATCGGCCTGCGACAGACTGCTTCCAGGCATGACACAGCCTGCCACGGGTAAATGTGCAACGATCTGCCGACTTGTGCGATGCACGTGATCCAGGCCAGAAAGGTTGCAACTTGCAGTCGACTCCGTTGATCTCCACGTTCAAACCAACTCACCAATGGGCGCTCGGCGCCATGGCGGCGCTGTTTGTGCTGCTTGGCCTCTGGACCCTCAAAACCTTTCTTCCCGCCCTCGCCTGGGCGGCTATATTCGCCATTGCCCTCTGGCCACTTTACGAGCGGGCGGCCGCGGCCGCCGGCCAGGCGGGCCGTTCGCTGCTGCTGCCATGCGTGTTTACCGCCGGCGTGGCGCTGGTTTTCGTGCTGCCGCTCGTGCTGCTGGGGGCGGAGCTAGCGCGGGAGGCGCATGGCATCGCGCAATGGGCACAGAACGCCCAGGCAAACGGGATCGGGGTGCCACCGGCACTCCAGTCCCTGCCCTGGGCGGGGCCGCGACTGGCCGCCCTGTGGCAGGACAATCTGGCGCATCCACACCCGGTCGCCGGCCTGCTCGGCCGGCTGAACCAGCCGGGTTTGCTGGGTGAAGGGCGCGCATTCGGCGCCTCGCTGCTGCGGCGGCTCACTTTGTTCGGCTTCATGCTGCTCACGCTGTTTGTTCTGCTGCGGGAGGCAGATGCGGTCACGGCGCAATTGCGCGCCGCGAGCAGGCGGGCTTTTGGCGGCACCGGCGAGCGGATCGGCGCGCAGATCATCGCCTCCATCCACGGCACGGTCACCGGCCTCGTGCTCGTGGGGCTGGCCGAAGGCGTCGTGCTCGGCGTGGCCTATGCCGTCGCCGGCGTGCCGCATGCCGTGCTGCTCGGCGCTTGCTCGGCGGTAGCTGCCATCCTGCCCTTCGGCGCCACCGTGGCGGCGGCCCTCGCGGCGCTGCTGCTGGCGGCCAGCGGCAGCCTGGTCGCGGCGGCTCTGCTGTTCGGGTTCGGCGCGGCTATGGCCTTCGCCACCGACCATTTTGTGCGTCCGGCGCTGATCGGCGGCGCCACAAAACTGCCCTTCCTCTGGGTGCTGCTGGGCATTCTCGGTGGCCTGGAAAATTTCGGTCTGCTCGGCCTGTTCCTCGGCCCCGCCATCATGGCCGCCCTGATCCTGCTGTGGCGGGACTGGACCAAAGGCGGCACCCCCCCGTTTGTTCAGGAAGGATGATGCGCGGTGTGTGGGGGAAACCCTCCCCCACACACGCGGCGCACGCCGCTACCAATTGGCGACGAGGTTGTACACGTTCACCGTGCCGATGCCGGTGGCGAAATCCCAGCCGGAGGTGGTGCCGTAAGCCTTGGCGTAGCTGGTAGTACTGGTGGAGAGCACACCATACGTGCCGCTGGGCTTGTAGCAGCTATGGGTGCCCGTGCAGTTCACATCCATGTCGCCCAGCGTCACGTCATAAAAAATGCATGAGCTGGAAATCGCGTTGCCTTTGGTGGAATTGCAGTTGGCGCTGCCGCTGCTGCCATACTCCGTCTTGGCGAGGCTGTAATATACGGGGTTCGGGTTACCCTGCGCGCCGCCTTCATTCTCATCGATCAGCGCCTGGATCCCCGCCATGATCGGCGAGGCGAAGGAGGTGCCGCCCGCGCCCGACCAGTTGATCGGCGCGCCCGTGCAGGCCGCCCCGCCATCCCTCGTGTCAGAATCGCAGTAGATGTAAAAATGCCCCCACACGCCGTTCGCCGCGAACAGGGAAACGTCGGGCATGTCGCGCACGCCATCGGCCGGGTTGCCATACACTGATTGCCAGGAGGGTTTCGCGTAGCCCTTGCAGGTGCCGCCCACCACGCCGGTGGTGGATGGTTTGCCGGTGGCGCAGCCGCTGGGGCCGCCACTGCCGGAAGCCGTTGTCAGGTAATTCGCCTTGCCGGTGGAGCTGTTGCAGAAACCGCTGCTGCCATAGGTGGTGCTGTAGCCGGCCGTGGACGCGATCAGCACGCTCGCGCAGGAATCGTTCCAGGGGATCTCCGGGATGTAGGATTTGGCCGACTCATAGGTGCTGCTGTTGGTGCTGCTCCAATAGGTGGCGGTGGTGCCGGCATACGCATCGCCGAAATCCGTGCCGCCGACCGCCACATTGTAGGGCGTGGAGGCAAAGCCGCTCACGCCTATCCCGTGTGTCGCGTTGCTCTCATCGGCGTCGCAGCTGGCGGCCCCTTCGTCGCCGGCCGACACGAACACCGATACGCCGAGGGCCACAGCCTGCTGGTAGGTGGTGTTGAAGGCGGCGTTTTCGGTGGCGCCATCCTCGGCCTCGCACTCGCCATAGCTGATGCTGACGATCGCAGGCGGGCTCGAACCGTTGATCAGATTCTGCAGGGCGAGAAGCCCGCCGAAATTGGTGGAAGTATCGGCGCAGGAAGCCAGCTCGATCTTCGCACTCGGGGCCGCGGCACTCGCCCATTCGGCATCGAGCTCGGCTTCACCCTCATTGCCGGAAACGGTGCCGGGGTTGGAACAGGCGTTGCTGCCCGTAGGGTGCACCTGGGTGAAGCTGCCGGACGTGTAGGACGACAAGCCGAATTCCGAGCGGAATTTGGTCCAGTCTGCGGTGCTGTATACATTGGTGTCTTCGATCACCACCACGGTCTGCCCAGTGCCACTCACGCCGGCGGCGAAAACGGGATTAAAATTGTAGATCTCGGCCAGGTCGCCAGGAACCACGGTCTGGTAGGTCGAGCCACTCAGCGTGGCGGTGTAGGCCGGGCGCGGCTTGAACATCGGATGCGGCCGGAAGTCATTGAGCGAGGTAATGCCGGCCACCACGCCCGCCAGTGCCGCGGGGATTTTCGGGTCGGTCATGTTGGCGATGTGGCTGATGCCGGCGACATCGAGCCGGTGCATTTCGGTATGGAACGCGCTGCTCACCTGGGCCGCGGTGCCGGAGAAATCGATGGTCATGCGGCCTGTCGCAACGCCGTTCACGGCAAAACCATGGGCGGTGAGCCAGCCCGAAACCGCCGCGATGTCGGACTGGGCCGGGCCGAACTCCTCGCCGAATTTTTCGGCCGTGAGCCAGTGGTGGAAGTTGGGCGAGGCCTTGTCGTGCAGCGTATCGATGAAGTGCACCAGCGCCGCTTCGGTGGCGGCCGGGCGTTTCAGCAGCAACTGCAGATGATCCAGGCGGAAATCGGCGGGCAGGGCGCCGCGATCATTGGTAATCCGGGCTTCCGGGCGGGTATTGCCTTCAAGGGTAACGGTCTGCTGATCTTTGATCGGGTGCGTAACGGTGGCGGGTGCGGCGGCCGAAGCCACGCCGCTGCCGCCGAGAACCGCCGAAATGGCGGCCAATCGTGATAAACGCGTTAAGTTCATCGATAAAATTCCTTCCTGCGGCCCGACCTTCTGTCAGGCCGCGGGATGCTTGTCGGTGAAATCCGATCGGTCAAGCAGGAATTGCAGGTTTTGCCGTCTCGTTACCGCTTGTAACAGCCGTATCTTTTTTGCTTTTTCCCCGTCTTATACTCTTGACCATCGCTGACGCTTTCTTCCCCCTCGTGGGGAGGGCCGTTGTGGGTGGCTCCGGGCATAAGTCATCAATGTTTGCCGCTAAAATCGACAATTGGCGGGGGCCAGACTTAGTCGTTTCTGGTCTGGCCCCGCACCCATCATACGCGGCGTCGCGCTACCATTTGGTCACGAGATTCGTCACGTTGATCGTGCCGATGCCGGTGGCGAAATCCCAGCCAAGACCCGTTTTGTAGGCGGGATCGTAAGCGGTATCGCTGGTGGAGAGCACGCCGTAAGTGCCGCTCGGCTTGTAGCAGCTGTGGGTACCCGTGCAGGGCACATCCATGTCGCCGAGCGTCACATCGTAGAATACGCAGCTGGTGGCTGCGGTTTTACCGAGGGTGGAATTGCAGGTGGCCGCGCCCTTGGTGCCGTATTCAGTCGAAGCGAGCTTGTACAGCGTGGGGTTCGGGTTACCCTGCTTGCCGTGCTTCTCGTTGATCAGCGCCTCGATGCCCGCCATGATCGGCGAGGCAAAGGATGTGCCGCCCGCGCCCGACCAGCCGGAAGGTGCGCCCGAGCAACTTTCACCGTCGGAGGTATCGCTGTCGCAATAAGCGTAGTAATGGCTCCACAGGCCGTTCGCGGCGAACAACGCCACGTCCGGAAGATCCCTGAGTTTGTCGGCCGGATTGCCCAGAACCGCTTGCCATGATGGCTTTGCGTAGCCCTTGCAGGTGCCGCTCACCACACCCGCGGTCGAGGCAGTGCCGGTTGCGCATTCGCTCGGCCCGCCGCTGCCGCTTACGACAGTCAGGAAATCTGCTTTCCCCTCGGAGCTGTTGCAGAAGCCCGTGCTGCCATAGGTGGTCTTGTATTTCAGAAAGGTGGCGACCAGCGTGCTGGCGCAGCTATCGTTCCAAGGGATTTCCGGGATGTAGGATAGCGCCGAGCCGTCCGTCGAGGAGTTCTTGGTGTTCCAGTATGTGCTGTTCTTGCCGGCATAGGTATCGCCGAAATCCGTGCCGCCGACCGCCACGTTATAGGGTGTGGAGGCAAAGGCGCTGACGCTGATGCCGTGCGTGGCGTATCCGCCACCGGCGTCGCAAACCGCCGCACCCCAATCTCCCGCCGCCACGAACACCGAAATGCCCAGGGCCGCCGCCTGCTTGTAGGTGGCGTTATAGGCGGCGTTCTGAGTGGCGCCGTTGGAAACTTCGCATTCGCCATAACTGATGCTGACAATCGTCGGCGGCGATGCGGCGTTGACGATGTTTTCCAGGGCGATCAGGCCGCCAAACGTGGTGCTGGTATCCTTGCACGACGCTACCTCAATGGTGGCGCTGGGTGCGGCCGCACTGGCCCACTCCATATCGAGTTCGGCCTCACCCTCATTGCCCGAAACGACGCCCGGGTTGCCGCAGGCAACCTTGCCGGTTGGGTGCGTTTGCGTCAGCTTTCCGCTGGTATAGGTGCTGAGGCCAAATGTCTTGCGGAAAGTGGTCCAGTCGGCAGCGCTATAGATGTTGGTGTCCTCGATCACCACCACCGTCTCACCCTTGCCGGAAATACCGGCGGTGAATTCGGGCGTGAAATTATAGATCTTGGCCAGATCGGCAGGAACAACCAGATAATAGGTGCCGTTGCTGGTTGGCACGGTATAATTGGGCCGTGGTTTGAACAGTGGCTTGGGCCGGAAATCGTTGAGGGAGACGATACCCTCAACCACGCCACTCAGCGCGACCGGGATGCGCGGGTTGCTCATATTGGCGATATGGCCAACGCCTTTCACCGTAAGCGCATGGATTTCGGTGTGGAAAGCCTCGCGTATCTGCGCGGTCGTGCCTGAAAAATCGATCACCATGCGGCCGTCGGGCACGCCGTTCACCACAAATCCATGCGCCGCCAGCCAACCCGTTACCGAAGCGATATCGGCGGCAGAGGGGCCGTATTCCTCGCCGAACTGGGCGGCTGTCAGCCATTGATGGTAATTGGGCGAGGCCTCATCGGTCAGCCCGTCGATGTAACGGTCGAGCGCCGCTTCGGTCTCCGGCGCCCGCTTCAAAAGAAGCTGCATGTGCTCCAGCACAAACCCATCGGCCAGCGTGCCGCGATCATTGGCAAGCTTGGCCTCCGGGCGGGTATTGCCTGCGAGTTCGACCGTTTTCGTATCGTCGATCGAATGGATCAGCGTGGGGGCTTCCGCCACGGCGCCCTGCGCCCAGCACAGAGCCGCGAGAGCGGTGGAGTAGCGTGCAAGTCTCTTGAAATTGTTAAGCCCTACCATTGTAGGCGTCCCTCCTACATGTGCCACGATCGGCAACATCCGCGACAAATTCATAGGAGAAACGATTTCGGTCAAGCGGAGATCGACAACCTTCCGATACGATCTCGGTTTTATTAAGGCATGCACAACCGCAGGAAGAATGCTGTGGCGCAATATAAAACGCCAGGTTAGCATCGCGTAATGTGATCAAACCTTAAGGAACGCAGACCGTCTTTTTGAAGACAACTAGGAAAAAACTTTTGGTCCCTGGCGCGGATATCGGTTAACTATTCGCTTCAAGAAACAAGCGCTTTACACGGACCCACGCTGCTGCAGCCGCGCGAGCAGAAAATCCCTGAACACGGCTACGCGCTTGGAATGGCGCAACTCTTCCGGATATACAAAGAAACAATCCACCTTCGGCCGTGCCGCCTCCGGCAGAAGCTTCACCAGGCCATCCATCTCCTGGCTCATCCATCCGGGCAGCGCGCCAATCCCCAGGCCGGCCCGGATGATCTGCGCCATAGACGAGAGATTGTTCACCTCCAGCACGGCCCGCCGCGGCGAGCCCTGGCGACGGCCTGCCTGGGCCAGCCAGTTAATGTCGGGCACCGGCGGATGATAATCGCCGAACAGGATCAGCTTGTGCTTGTCGAGGTCTTCTAGCGTCGCCGGCGTTCCGGCCTTGGCCAGATACTCGGGGGAAGCGCAAATATGCCACTCGATCTCGAACAGATGGCGCTGGATCAGATCCGGCTGTTTCGGCGGGTGCATGCGGATGGCCACATCCGCCTCGCGCATCGCAAGGTCGAGGTCACCATCGTCCAGCAACAGGCTCACCGTCACGTCCTGGTAGAGTTCCAGGAATTGCAGCAGGCGCGGCGCCAGCCAGTGGCTGCCGAAGCCGACCGTGGTCGTGATCTTCAGCCGGCCGGCCGGCTTGTCACGGCTTTCGGTGAGCAGCGCCTCGGTCATCGCCAGCTTGGCGAACACTTCGCGCACCGTCTGGTTGAGGCTCTCCCCTTGCTCGGTCAGGATCAGGCCGCGCGCATGGCGGTGGAACAGCGGCACCTGCAGTGCCTCTTCCAACGCCGAAATCTGCCGGCTGACCGCCGACTGGCTAAGGTTCAGCGTGTCACCCGCATGGGTAAAACTGCCGGCTTCCGCGACGGCGTGGAAGACACGCAGCTTATCCCAATCCATCAATGCCCCCGATCAAGGACGCCTCGCCGACTCACGCATCTGCGAACACGGGACTCGGCGCCGCCTCGGTAAGCCACTTTTCCGCGTCCAGCGCCGCCATGCAACCAGTTCCAGCGGCTGTCACCGCCTGACGGTAAATCTTGTCCTGAACATCGCCGGCCGCGAAGATTCCGGGTACGTTCGTACGGGTCGAGCCAGGTATCGTCACCACATAGCCCTCCGGGTCCAACGCGATCTGTCCGGCAAACACGGCCGTGTTAGGCATATGGCCGATTGCAATAAACACGCCATCGACATCGAGCGACCTTTCACCCCCCGTCAGCCGGTCGCTCAACCGCACACCCGTTACCACCGGCGGGGTCCCGGCCCCAAGGATCTCCTCGACGATGGCGTTCCACACCACGTCGATCTTCGGGTGCTTGAACAACCGCCGCTGGAGGATTTTTTCGGCCCGCAGCGAGTCGCGGCGGTGGATCAGGGTTACCTTGTCGGCATGGTGGGTAAGATACAGCGCCTCCTCCACCGCGGTGTTGCCGCCGCCGACCACCGCCACCCGCTTGCCACGGTAGAAAAACCCGTCGCACGTGGCGCACGCCGATACGCCGGCACCCTGGTAGCGCTTTTCCGAGGGCAGGCCGAGCCAGCGTGCCTGCGCGCCGGTGGCGATGATCACCGTATCGGCGAGATACACGTCGCCCGAATCGCCGATGCAGCGGAACGGGCGGGCCGAAAAATCCACGTCCATGATCAGGTCGGCCACGATCCGGGTGCCCACATGCTCGGCCTGGGCCTGCATCTGCTCCATGAGCCAGGGCCCCTGGATGGCCTCGGCGAAACCCGGATAGTTCTCGACATCGGTGGTGATCATCAGTTGGCCGCCCGGCTGCAGGCCGGACACCAGCACCGGGTCCAGGCTCGCCCGGGCGGCATAGATCGCCGCCGTATAGCCGGCAGGGCCTGCGCCGATCACCAGAACACGTGTTTGAATGGTTTGAGGCATGGAGGGTCCGGCTCAAAGAATATGCGGAGTGAATTGACCGCCGCATATCGGCCCGCTCGCCAGTCCACACAAGGTTCCGCTTGGAACGCGTGGCGCGATGTGGTTCTGCTGCACTGCACTTCTCCCGGTGCCGCAACAAATGCGGAGCCGTGGACGAAGATATCGGGGGCGGCTCCCTGCCTGCTGCGAAGCTGCCACGCAGTGGGGCCAGAGAATGATAAAGTGGGTTTATGACCAAGGCTGAAGGTACCGAGCTTCCTGAGATCGACGCGATCGATCGGCGCATTCTCGCGGAGCTGCAGGAAGACGGGCGTATGACAAACGTGGAATTGGCCCGCCGCGCGGGCATTTCCGCACCACCCTGCCTAAGGCGCGTGCGCCGGCTGGAGGAAGCCGGGGTTATCCGCGGCTACCATGCCGATACCGATCCGCAGCTTCTGGGCTGGAGCGTGACGTTTTTCGTGATCGTTGGGCTGGAAAGCCAGAAAGAGGCAGCGCTTGCCGCTTTCGAGCGAATGGTCGGCGCTTGGCCGGAGGTGCGTGAGTGCCACATGATTCGCGGTGGCGGCGATTTTTTGCTGCGCCTCGTGGCACGGGACACCGCACAGGAGAACGATCTGACCCGCCGCCTGACCGAGGCCAGCAACGTGGCGCGTATCCAGACCCTGCAGACGATCCGCACCAGCCGCAGCCTCTCCGGCGTGCCAATCTGAAGAACCATCCTGCAGGCTCCGCTAGGCTGGACTATCCTTTCCCAAATCCTGGCGATACTTTCCGGGAATGAACGCCATCGCTCCGCCCACCTGGACCCCCGACTCGGTGCGTGCCCTGCTGACCTTGCCCTTCCCAGACCTCGTCTTCCGCGCCGCCGCCACCCACCGCGCGCATTTCGACTCGACCAAGGTGCAGATATCCACCCTGCTCTCGATCAAAACCGGTGGCTGCCCCGAGGATTGCGCCTACTGCCCGCAAAGCGCCGCCTACGAGGCAGGCGTACCCGCAAGCAAGCTGATGCAGACGGAGGCGGTGCTCGCCGAAGCACGCGCCGCAAAGCAGGCGGGCGCCAGCCGATTTTGCATGGGCGCCGCCTGGCGCGCCCCGAAGGACCGCGACCTCGGCGCCGTATGCGCGATGGTCGAGGGCGTTCGTGCCATGGGCCTAGAAACCTGCGTCACCCTGGGGATGCTCACCGCGCCGCAGGCCACTCGCCTCGCTGCCTCGGGCCTCGATTACTACAACCACAATCTGGACACCTCGCCGGAATTCTATGGCGAAATCATCACCACCCGGGTTTACCAGGACCGCCTGGATACCCTGGCCCACGTGCGCGACGCGGGGATCAATCTGTGCTGCGGCGGCATCGTCGGCATGGGCGAGGGCGTGCAGGATCGCGCCGGCTTGATCGCAGCCCTCGCCAGCCTGCCGAAAGCGCCGGAAAGCGTGCCGATCAACGCTCTTGTCCGTGTGGAAGGCACGCCGCTCGCCGATGCCGAGCCGATCGACGCGATCGACTTCGTGCGCGTGATCGCAGCCGCGCGCATCACCATGCCGACATCCTATGTGCGGCTCTCCGCCGGCCGCGAAACGATGACCGACGAAACCCAGGCCCTCTGCTTCCTTGCTGGCGCCAACTCGATTTTTTACGGCCCGCGCCTGCTCACCACATCCAACCCAGCCGCCGAACGCGATCACCGCCTGATCCAGAAACTCGGCATGTCACCGCTTTGATCGACCCAGTTAGGTGGGCTACTCGCAGCCCACCACCGCACGACCAAACCCCGTGAAGCACAGCCCCCTCTGGCGCCCCTACACCCAAATGCTCGGCGCCGCGCCGCCCCTGAAAGCCGCGAGAACCCACAGCTGCACCATCACCCTCGAAGACGGACGCACCCTGATCGACGGCATCGCCTCCTGGTGGACGGCCTGCCACGGCTACAACCACCCGCACATCCGCCGGGCCGTTTCCGCCCAGCTTGAAACCCTGCCGCACATCATGTTCGGAGGCCTGACCCATGAACCGGCCGAACACCTCGCGCGCCGCCTTGCATCGCTGCTCCCAGGCGACCTGAACCATGTGTTTTTCGCCGATAGCGGATCGGTCGCCGTGGAAGTCGCTATGAAAATGGCGGCACAATACTGGCTGAACCAGGGCGTTCGCACGCGCACCCGCTTCCTCGCTTTTTCCGGCGGCTATCACGGCGACACGTTTGGCACCATGGCGGTATGCGATCCCGAAGAGGGCATGCACAGCCTGTATCGCGGGCTGCTGGCAAACCACGCCATCCTCGATCTGCCACGCGACGAGGCAAGCACACAGGCACTCACCGTGTTCCTTGAAGCCAACGCGCACAGCCTCGCCGGCATCCTGGTCGAACCGCTCGTACAAGGCGCGGGCGGCATGATTTTCCACCCGCCCGCCACGCTGCAAACCCTGCGTCGGCTAGCAAATACCTATGGCCTGCCGCTGATTTTCGACGAGATTTTTACCGGCTTCGGCCGCACAGGCACCATGTTCGCCTGCGAGGCCGCAGGCGTGGTGCCAGACATCATTACCCTCTCAAAGGCGCTGACCGGCGGCACCATGGCGCTCTCCGCCGCCATTGCCCGCACCCATATCTTCGAGGCGTTCCTCTCAGAAAACCCGAGCCACGCCCTGATGCATGGGCCAACCTACATGGCCAACCCGCTCGCCTGCGCCGCCGCGAACGCTTCGCTCGATCTGTTCGACTCCGAGCCACGCATCGCACAAATCGCCCGCATCTGCGGTGTTTTGCAGCACAATCTCGCCCCGTGCCGCAACCTGCCAAACGTGCGCGACGTGCGCGTTCTTGGCGCCATCGGTGTGATCGAACTGGCTCGAATCAACGACCTGCCGGTGCTGAAAGCGCGCCTGATTGCCGAGGGTGTATGGGTGCGACCGTTCAGAAACATCATCTATCTCACGCCAGCCTTTGTTGCATCCGACGAGGAGTTGAGCAGGCTGACTGTGGCGATTACCAAGGTTCTCAAAAATCAGAACGCTTAAATGGAGGGAAGACCGTCTTTTATCAAAGAAAGGCGGAAGCACGCCTTTCTTCAGAAAACAACATTCTGTCTTACCTGAACGGCGGCGCCCATAGCATTCCCCCCTCGGTCCACGGCTTGTTCGGCCCACGATCCAGCCGCAGCGGCGAGTGCGCGCCCACATCCCGATCGAACATTTCCCCGTAATTCCCCACCGCCTCGATTGCCCAAAGCGACCAATCGCGATCCAGCAACAACCCCCATTGCGGCCCTTGCCGAGCGCCCACCAGCGTTTGCGCCACCAGATCGGGGCTTCCCTTCATCGCCTCCGCATTGGCCTGCGTCACCCCGCTGATCTCCGCCTGCACCAGCGCGCCGGCCACCCAGTCCACGACACGGGCGAAATCGGGATCGTCCGTGCGCACCACGGGTGAAAGCGGATCGAGCGTGAGCCGATCAGGCAAGATCTCGAAATCGTTCTTCCGCCCATGGAAGGCCGAGCGGCCTTCGGCAAGCTTGGAAATATCGTGCGTTTCCGCGTCGCAATGGCCATCCACCAGCGCCGCCTCCATCTCGCCGATCTCCTCGAACGGAAAATAACCGACCTTGATCCCGGCTTTCTGCACCGCCTGTTCGAACCGCGTAGACGCATCCGTCTGGTCGATGAAGCAAATCTGCTTACCCGCCAGGTCGCGCAGGGAATGGATGTCGCGATCCTTGTGAACCAGCACACCCTGCCCGTCGAACAACACCGGATTAAGGTAGTCCACGCCATAGCGCCGGGCGAGGCCTGGATTTGGGGTGGCGCCGACGATCAAGGCAATCTCCTTGTTTTGCAGGCTCTTATACGCCTGTTCCTCGGCCGGGAATTGCTTGAGGTCGATATGGGCGTGCGGCCCGAGGATCGCCACCGCAACAGCGCGGCATAGATCGGTGCCAAAGGCAGAAAGATTGCCGTGCGTATCGTCGGTGGTTTCGTCGTTCAGCTCTGAGACCACGCCACAGGGAAACGAACCGCTCTTCTTGATCCCGTCGAGCACCGTGCCCGCATGCGCGGAAAAGGCTGCCAACAGCAGCAGCCCGAAAATCCAGTATCTCACGCGCTGTTCCATATAAAGAAGGTGGGGGAGGCGATCCGCCTCCCCCTGATAAACACGTCGAAATCAGCCGGCCGCGCAGGCGTCCGGCCTGACCATCAAGGCTGGTTTACGGAACCCAACCCGGCGCGGTCGGCAGGCCCGGCGCCGAACTCGGGCGGGGATTGAAATCCGCCGGAGCAGGATCAAGCAGCGTGCCGTTCACATAGTCGGTCGGCACGATGTTCAGCGTGTAGCAGCCCTGGCCGTTATAGTGCGGCAGAGTATGCACCACGGTCGCGGGAATTTCCGCGTATTCGGCAGGCAGCGGCGCAGCCGTGCCCGCCAGGCGAGCATTGTCGAAGGCGCTGGTCAGATCGTTGAGATTGGCCACGCCGTCGATCGGCCCCATGTTCGGCTGGATCGTCGCCTTGCCGATCGCTTCCGCCTTCGCTTCGTTCGGCAGTTTCTGGAGCGGAACCAGGTTGAACAGCTCGTCGATGAACTTGATCACCGAACTATGCTCAGCATAGCTGCTGTTGATCGTATGCACCGCCGAATAGGGCGAGATCACGATCGCCGGGATACGCGGGCCGCCTTGGAGCGGGTCGCCAAAACTATCGTTGACCCGGATGGCCGCCGGCACATGATCCCATAGCCCATCGGTTTCGTCGTACGTGATGATGATGGCGCTTTGCAGCCAGTATTTGCTGCTCGCGATGGCGTTTACACTATCGGCCAGCAAGGCCTCGGCGATCTGGGTGTCGGAATAGCCCGGATGGTCGTCGCTACCGGCGAACGCGTTCTGGATGGAGGTGGTCGGGTCCTGCGGGATCAGGCCGTCATTGTTGCCGTAACCGCCGCGCACGTAGAACACGCCGCCAGCCGCCGGCAGCTTGCCTGCATTGATCGCCGTATAGAAGTCGCCGAGCCCGTGCAGGTTATGACCCAGCACATTGGTGTTATCGCCCAGATAGCCGAAATACTGCGGCCCGTTATGATGGGTGATATAGGTGGCGTAGGTAGTTGTGCCGGAAGGATCGGTCGGCTCGTGATCGTAGCCTTCCTGATACCAGCCCCAGTTGACCGGCAGATCCTTGGCCGAGATTGTCGCGATGTCCGCCTGCACGTCGGCCAGATCGAGCGCAGGGTTTTCATCGGCCTTGATGATATCGTTGATATTGCTGACAATGAATGAGAGCGGCAGGGTCGCGTAGGTCTGGTTCAGCGCCGGCGTGGCCGGCGACTCATCATTCGGGCCGTAAGGCGGCTTCACCGGAGAGTAATCCAGGTTGGAACCAGCGAATGGGCCGGGATCGGCGGTAACAGGTTCGCCGCCGCTGCTGGTTAGAGTGGTGCCGCCGACGTTCTTGGCGGATTCGCTGGGGTGCAGCGCCCACTGCGTCAGGCCAGACTGGCCGGCGATCATGGCGATCGCGTTCGGCGTCGAGGGGCCGGTGACCGTCATGTGGAAATTGTCGAACAGGGTGAAGCGGTCGGCGTATTCCCAGAGGAAGGGCACGGTGTCGCAATCGAGATGCGCCATCACCAGCTCGCCCTTCTGCACGGCGGCTTCCGTGGGCGGCGACAGCGAGCTCAGCGGGGCGCCGGTGCTGCGGCTGACAATATTGCCTTGCGAGTCGGTGGTGAGGCCTTCCTCGTTTAGCGCGTAGCGGTCGTTCAGCGTCTTGCCGTTGCTGTAGTCGATCGAGTTCACGATGCCTGCGTGGGAATGATCGACGCTATCCGTGTCAGCCGGGTAGAGGGGGACCACCGCATTGGCCGTGTTGACCACGCTGTTCGGGATCTTGAAGGGTGTGATCTGGGTGACGTTGCCGCTGGTATCGACGATCTTCTGGCTCCAGCCGGCCTGGTTCGTGTGCGGGAACAGCCCGTTGGCGCCCGGGAAGGTACCGAAATGCTGATCGAAGGAGCGATTCTCCTGGAACAGCACGAACACGTATTTGATCTTCTTCTGCAGCAGGGCTAGCTTTGCCGCTGGCGTGAGCGAGGGTTCGGATTCCGGGCTCACGATTTTCGAGGCCACGAGGGCGCTGGAGCGCGGGCCGATCGTCACAGCCGGTGCATAGGCACGGGCGGTTTCAGCCGCGAACATCGCGGAGGGCTGCATGAAGCCCATGGTCGCCAGGAAGGCGCACGTGGTGTTCCACCACTGTTTACGAGTCATCGCTTTTTTTCCTGTCTGGAGCTGTTCGTGCCCGGGCCGCAATCTCGATATTAAGACTGCAGTAAGGCGGCGGGAAAATGCTGGGCGGCAGCGGCCTCCGCTATCGCAGTTTTATGACAAATGGCTGACGCGAGAACAAATTGGGGCCGCGCCCCGACCGGCTGGCTTGAGGCCAGTTGCCGCGCCTGGCCGCCCGGCGCTATATCGCACGCTCGGGGCGGGTGTGGTGAAATGGTAACCACAGCGAACTCAAAATTCGCCGGCCCGAAAGGCCTTGCCGGTTCAAGTCCGGCCACCCGCACCAGACCACCGGCCGGGAGCATGGTTTCGCTCCCCGTTTGCAGGGCGCGCTCGCGGCCGCCACATCGATGGGGCCAAGCACGCCGCGTTTTCTGGGGTTTACCCCCGATGCCGGCGGGTTTATACGACCCTCCCGGTGATCCCGAATAGCTCAGCTGGTAGAGCAAGCGACTGTTAATCGCTCGGTCGTAGGTTCGAGTCCTACTTCGGGAGCCAGCGCCCCACTCCCTACGCGTTTGAGATCGTCACCGATCAACCCTCGGAGCGAGCAAGCATCTCCATATCATAGACCTTCGCGGCTCGCGATGTTAGGGTTTTTGCGGAGGTCGGTTTGGTTAGTCCAGGGCTTGATCAGGCGTCGAAGAAAACGTTGGTACTGCATGTCGGGCCGCACAAGACAGGTTCTACATACCTCCAAAATCGGCTTCTGAAAAACCGCGAAACGCTCCAGGTGCAGGGATGGGAATATCCCGAGCTTGGCATTCGTCAATTTGCGCAGCACCGTATCTACCAGTGGCTCATCGGCAATACAGCCGCCGCCGGCGATGTCACCGAATCGGCCTTTCTCGACATGATGTCGCGCAGCCCGCGGGTGATATTGTCGAGCGAAGAGTTCGTCTATCTCAAGCCAGACCGGCTGCGGCGGCTGCACGCGCTGCTCGGGGATACCGATATTCGGATCGTCTATTTCCTTCGAACGCCGGTTGACCTTTGGCCATCCCATTGGCAGGAACTCGTCCGATGGGGGCGGGACGACACGCTTCTCGAGTACCTCGCATCATTCCCCGGCTGGACGAGAACAGTCGAGGCCGGCAGCATGAATCCCCTCGTCCATCTGAAGAAATATGCCGACGTGTTCGGCAAGCAAGCGCTCTGGATCATCTGCTACGACAATATCGTCGAGCAGGGCGATGACATATTCGATTTCTTCTGGCGCCAGATTCTAAACCTGAGAGACGTGGCGCCGCCTGGCGCCACACGCATCATTCATCCGTCACAGCCCCTGCACATGATCGAGATGTTGCGTAGCCTCAATCAACTCTATCATGAGCGCCTCGGCAAATCACCAAGCGACCGGATTGTCGCAACATATCAGAAGCAGCAGAAGACCATCGAGGCATCGGCCGCGTATGATGGCTTCAAATCGGCTTTCCTCGAACATGCGAGCGAAGTGCGACTGTCCAGCCGGCAGGAAGGCATCCGCGCGCAGGAACGCAGGTTGATCACCAACTTCGGCGACCGCATCATCAACAAGGTCTCCGACGACCGGCTGTTCATCAAAGACGTTTTCGAGCGCACGGTGCCCTACGCCCAGCGCTACTGGACCGAAAAATTCGGCTTCGGCAATTACATCAGCATGATCCTGGCCGGGCTCGATCTGGATTAGAGCATGATCCGGGCACGTGCGATCAGCCGCCGGATAAACATGCTCGCAAAAACATAGAGCTAGGGCGGGATGCGTCCGACGAAACCGATCGAACAATATCGCATCCCGCTCTAATGTCCTGCCCCCGAACTTCGCCGTTCTTCACGGCGGGAGTAGGGGATAAGCAGGCCACTGACAACACGGAGCTAGTGTCCCGATTCCGACCGTATTTCAATCCAACGAACTTCGGAATCGGGACACTAGTGTCCTGAACCAGAAGTTTATGGGCGTAACGCGCTCGTGTTTGGCGGCTGATTGTAGGTGCAGAAGCGCTCGATCGACGCCAGGATGTCGTCGGCTGACTTGGTCCAGTTGAAGGGCT
>Ga0116226_10000521_pt1 | contig 32819 bp, 32 predicted proteins | sample S1TSphfallax_FD_89692 | JGI IMG/M metagenome (GOLD analysis project Ga0116226, IMG submission 89692) | Host-associated microbial communities from peat moss isolated from Minnesota, USA - S1T2_Fa - Sphagnum fallax MG | ecosystem: Host-associated > Plants > Peat moss > Unclassified | place: USA...
TCGGGCCATATCACAGGTGCCAACGACAACATGGCGCTCGCTGTCGCTGCATAAGCGATAAGCGCGGTTAGGGGGGCCCCGGGCAACAGAATGCCCCCCACTTCTCCACTCCGCCGGATTTCCATGAGCACCTATTGCAGCATCGCGCCGGGCCACCCGATCCATTCGGACTACCACGCCACCGAATACGGGTTCCCGCAACGCGACGAGGCGGCGCTGTTCGAGCGGCTGTCGCTCGAGATCATGCAGGCGGGCCTGTCGTGGGAGATCGTGCTGAAGCGGCGCGCCGGGATGCGCGCGAGCTTTGCCGGATGGAACGTCGATGCCGTCGCGGCGCTTGACGAGGCGGGCAAGGCGCGGCTGCTGGCCGACCCCGCGATCATCCGCAACCGGCTGAAGGTGGACGCGATCGTCGCCAACGCCCGCATCGTGCAGGGCCTGCGCGCCAGCCACGGCGGCTTCGCCGGCTGGCTGGACACGCACCATCCGCGCGACAAGGCGGCCTGGGTCAAGCTGTTCCGGCAGACCTTCCGCTTCACCGGCGGCGAGATCGTCGGCGAATTCTTGATGAGTCTCGGCTATCTGCCGGGGGCACACGCAGCCGACTGTCCGGTGGCGGCGCGGATTTCGGCTTTGCTGCCGCCGTGGATGCACGCCTGAGCAAGCTTGCCTTTCGCCCCAGCTTGTCGCGCACGCTTTTCGCTCGCCGCGACAGGCGCTAATGGGGGAAGGAACGAACGAGGCGTACGATGGAAGATCCCCCGGAGCAACGGCCCGATAGCCTGTTGCCCTACGAAGAATGGACCGAGCAGGCGCTCCGCCAGGTCGTGGTCCGCGCGCTGGAGCACGCAGGCGCGCACGGGCTGCCGGGCGGCCACCATTTCTACATCACGTTCCGCACCGACCACCCGAACGCGGTGCTGCCGAAGCGGCTGCGCGCGCAATATCCGCAGGAGATCACCATCGTCCTGCAACACCAGTTCTGGGACCTGAAGGTCGACGAGGCGGCCGGGGAGTTCAGCGTCGGCCTGTCGTTCGGCGGCGTGCCCTCGACGATCCATGTGCCGCTGGCCGCCATCAGCGGCTTCGCCGACCCGGAGGTGAAATTCGGCCTGCGGTTCAAGACCGCCCTCCCGCCCGCCAACGAGGCCGACGAACAGCCGGACGTGCCGGCCCCCGACGCCGCCGATTTGCCCCTCGCCGAGACGCCGGCGGAGCAAGACCAGCCGGCGACGCCCCAGGTCGTCAGCCTCGACGCCTTCCGCCGCCGGACGCCCCCGAGGGAATAAAAAGTCCGCCCGACTTCATCGGAGACCCAGCCATGAACGCCCCGCTCCCGCGTCCGTCCGGCTTCCAGTTCTCGACGATGTTCCCGCTCGGGCCGGACACCACGCCCTGGCGCAAGCTCGACATCGCCGGCGTCTCCACCACGACGTGTGACGGCCGGACGATTTTGAAGATCGCCCCCGAAACCCTCTCCGAACTCGCCTTCCAGGCGTTCCGCGACGTGTCGCACCTGCTCCGCCCCGCGCATCTCGCGCAACTTCGCAAGATCCTCGACGACCCGGAGGCGTCGTCCAACGACCGGTTCGTGGCACTGGAGCTGCTGAAGAACGCGAACATCGCCGCGGGCGGCGTGCTGCCGATGTGCCAGGACACCGGCACCGCGATCGTCTTCGGCAAGAAGGGCCAGCGCGTCTGGGTCGAGGGCGACGAGGAGGAGGCGCTGAGCTACGGCGTACATCGCACCTACACGGAAACCAACCTGCGCTATTCGCAGATGGCGCCGCTGTCGATGTTCCAGGAAGTCAACACCGGCAACAACCTGCCGGTCCAGCTCGACATCCTTGCCTCGCCCGGGGAGCACCACGCCGACGAGTTCTCGTTGATGTTCATCGCCAAGGGCGGCGGCTCGGCGAACAAGTTCTTCCTGTTCCAGGAGACGCGGGCGATCCTGACGCCGGAAAAACTGCCGGCCTGGATCGACACGAAGATCAAGACGCTCGGAACCTCCGCCTGCCCGCCCTACCACCTCGCGATCGTGATCGGCGGCACCAGCGCGGAAAGCGTCCTGAAAACGGCAAAGCTCGCCTCCTGCAAGTATCTGGACACGCTGCCGACCATCGGCAGCAAGGCCGGGCACGCGTTCCGCGATCTGGAGATGGAGCAGAAGGTTCTGGAAATCTCCCGCCACAACGGCATCGGCGCCCAGTTCGGCGGCAAGTATTTCTGTCACGACGTGCGGGTGATCCGAATGCCCCGCCACGGCGCCAGCCTGCCGATCGCGATCGGCGTGTCGTGCAGCGCCGACCGGCAGATCAAGGCGAAGATCACGCCGGACGGCGTGTTCCTCGAACAGCTCGAAACCGACCCGCACAAATACCTGCCGGACGCCACCGACGAGATGCTCGGCGGCGATGTGGTAGCGATCGACCTCAACAGGCCGATGGCCGAGATCCGCGCGCAGCTATCGAAATACCCGGTGAAGACCCGCCTGTCGCTGAGCGGCACGATGGTGGTGGCGCGCGACATCGCCCACGCGAAACTGAAGGAGCGGCTCGATCGCGGCGAGGGCCTGCCGCACTACATCAAGGACTATCCCGTCTATTACGCCGGCCCCGCGAAGACGCCGCACGGTCTGCCGACCGGCAGCTTCGGCCCGACGACGGCCGGCCGGATGGACAGCTACGTCGCCGACTTCCAGGCCGCCGGCGGCAGTTTCGTGATGCTGGCGAAAGGCAACCGCTCCCGCGCGGTCAAGGACGCCTGCAAGCAGTATGGCGGCTTCTACCTCGGCAGCGTCGGCGGCCCGGCGGCGGTGCTGGCGCAGGACTGCATCCGCAAGGTCGAGGTGCTGGAATATCCGGAACTCGGCATGGAAGCGGTGTGGCGCATCGAGGTCGAAAATTTCCCCGCGTTCATCGTGATCGATGACAAGGGGAATGATTTTTATGATGGGTTGGGGTAGTTCCAATGGTGCGGGTGCATGGGCATAACTCGCCGACGAAAGGCGGAGTTGAACTAACCCTTTCGTCTTTTCCATTATCACCGTGCTCACACGCTGGCTCATCTCCTCCGAACGTCAAATGCGCCGGCACGCGAACCATCCCAGCAACGCTGGAACACCGCATCCACTGCGCATAGTATCCGTCCATGGCCGACACCGTGAAACAAGCTGATGCCCCCGCCGACTGGCTCGAAGTCCTCGCCGAGAGCGAGGCCGAACTTGCGGCTGGCCGGATTGTGCCTGCCGAGGTCGTGCATCGGATGCTGGAGGAAAGCCTCGCGCGGCTCGGAGCCAAGCGGGGTCCGGGCCGGCTATAGCTGGTCTGTTTCAGGGCGAACCGTCGATCGCACTCGCGAACTCCCCCCTCACAGCGAATGCAGAAAGTCGGAAAGGTCTTGCTTGTCCTGGTCGCTCAGCCCGATCGAGAACTTGTCGTTGTAGAAGTCGACCACGTATTCGACTTTCGGCGCCCCGCCATTGTGGAACAGCGGCGTCCGGGCGGCGAGGTTGCGCAGCGTCGGCGGCTTGAACTTGTTGATGTCGGCGCACTGGCCGGTCAGGATCGCGCGGCCGGGGTCGGTGGTGACGAAGGTCTGGCCGGCCAGCGGCCCCGCGTTGCAGAGCAGCGTGAACACCGGCAGGTCCGCCTGGGTCACATGCGGCGCGCCGGGCACCGCGACGCCGGTGTTGAAGAAAGTGTCGTCGGAATTGCTGCCGGCGTTCGGCGCGTCGTGGCACGTCGAGCAGGTGACGCGGTTGCCGTTGAACGTGAACGCGCGCGTGTTGAAGATGGCCTGGCCACGCGCGATCGAATTCCGCGCGGCGGCGACGGCGCCGCTGCCGGCGGCGGTCTGCCCGGGCGCCCATGCGTCGAACAGCGAAAAGACCGCATCGTTGAATGGCGTGCCCTGCGGGTTGTGGCCGTTCGGATCGTTGATGCCGATGAAGAAATCCTGCGACGCCAGCGCCACCGGCCCGCCGCCGGCCGGGCTCGCCGTCAGGTTGCCGGCGTTGAAGTCGAGCACCTGCGCCGCGTAGACGCTGGTCTCGAACGCCACCATCTGCGCCACCTGCGCGGTCGTCGGCGCGCTGGTCCCCTGCTCGTGGATGCTGACCGCGTCGATCGCCTGCTGCGACAGCGTGGCCTCCCGCCCGTCCCACATGATCGTGCTGAGGAAGGCCAGATTGGCCGTCGGCAGCGGCCGGCGATAGACCGAGACGACGCCGGCGGTGGTCACGTTCGGGCCGTAGGCGGTCAGGCCGGTGGCCGCGTTGGTGTTGCACTTGTTCGGGTCTTTGACCGCGATGATGCTGTATTGCAGCGTCGGCGCCGCCGGCAGCGTCTCGAAGATGCGGAACAGTCCCCGGCTCAGCACCAGCCGCGTCGCCACGCTGCGCGCGACCACCGTCGAGACGTCGTCGGTCGAGCAGGTCGTGCCGTCGACCGGCTCGAACATCGGCGACAGGCCCTGCGTCTTCTGGAACTCGGCCTGCGCGAGCGTGGGCGTCACGCCCCAGCCGGCGGATGGCTGGTGGCAGGTCGCGCAGGAGCGGCCATTGGTGCCGAGCGCGCTGAAGAAGGCGTTGCCCTGGGTGGAGACCGAGCCGGCCGGCCGAAAGGTGGCGCTGTCGCCGAGCAGGTTGGGGGTGATCTGCGTGCCGGGGATGAAGCCGGGATTGGTGGGTTTGCCCGCATTGCGCAGCTTCGGCGCCGCCGCCGCCTTCGCGGCCGATTGCGTCGCCCACACCGGCGCTCCGCTGGACGTGGCCGCGAACGGAGTGCGGGACGCCGGCTCGCCGGCGAAGGTCGGTGCGCCGATGCCAAGCCCGACCGCGATCACGGCAAAAGCGACCGCCGCGCGGCGGGACAATCGGCGATGCGTGCGGCGTGCGATCATCCAGGTAGGCCCCTATCAAGTATCCGTGAGGGGCAAGGCATTAGACACCTGAATTAGACGTGTCAATTATTTTGAGACGGTTCCCATCGCAACCGCGCGGGGGTCCACCGTCACGGTGTGATCGAGCGGCCCGTGCCCGCCGCCGAACCCCGGGGCCGCCTCGATCGCCGCCAGCACATAGGCGCGCGCCCGAGCCACGGCGTCGGCCAGCCCCATCCGCTGCGCCAGCCCGGCGGCGATGGCGCTGGCGAGGGTGCAGCCGGTGCCATGGGTATGCGGCGTGACGATCCGGGGAGAGCGGAACCGCATCACCCCCGCCTCCGTGGCCAGCACGTCCACCACCTCCGGCCCCGGCAGATGTCCGCCCTTGACCAGCACCGCCCGCGCCCCGAGCGCCCGCAACGCGACCGCCGCCTCGGCCATCGCGGCCTCGTCGGCAATGACGCGCCCGAGCAGCGTATCCGCCTCCGGCACGTTGGGCGTCAGCAGCAGGCCGAGCGGCAGCAGCCGGCGCTTCATCACGTCGATCGCCGAACCCGCCAGCAGGTCCGCACCGCCCTTGGCCGTCATCACCGGGTCGATGACGAGCGGCACGTCGGAAAATGCCGCCAGCACGTCGCACACCGCCGCAACCGTCGCGGCGTCGCCGAGCATTCCTGTCTTGATCGCGTCGGCGCCGATATCCTCCAGGACGACACGCATCTGCGCCTGGACGATCGCGGGCGGCACAGGGTGGATGGCGTGGACGCCGTGCGTGTCCTGCACCGTCACCGCCGTCACCGCCGTCGCCGCATAGGCGCCGAGCGCCGTGATCGTCTTGATATCGGCCTGGATGCCGGCCCCGCCCCCGGAGTCGGAGCCGGCGACCGCCAGCACCCGGCCTAACACTAGGCGGCGTCCGCTTCCCGCGCCGCTGCCTCGGCAATGCGGGCGCAAAGTCCTTCCACGAGGGAGTCGATAAGGCCAGAATCCTCGCCCTCCGCCATCACGCGGATCACCGGCTCCGTGCCGCTGGCGCGGATCAGCAGCCGCCCGGTGCCGGCAAGCGCCGCCTCGGCAGCGGCGATGGCGGCGCGCACCCCCGGCTCGCGCAGCGGCGACCCGCCGCTGAACCGCACGTTCTTCAGCCGCTGCGGCAACGGCTGGAACACGCGGGTCAGCACGCTCGCCGGTTCGCCGCGCTCCACCAGCACCGCCAGCACCTGCAACGCCGCCGCCAGACCGTCGCCGGTGGTGCCGTGGTCGAGCAGGATCATGTGGCCGGACTGCTCGCCGCCGAGGTTGAACCCGTCCGCGCGCATCTTCTCGACCACATAGCGGTCGCCCACCCGCGTCCGGTGCAGCGCGATCCCGAGCCCGGCCAGATACCGCTCCAGGCCGAGATTGGACATCACCGTCGCCACCACGCCGCCGCCCGCGAGCCGGCCGGAGGCGGCGAAGGACCGCGCGATCAGCGCCAGGATCTGGTCGCCATCGACGATCTGCCCGGTTTCGTCGCTGATGATCAACCGGTCGGCGTCACCGTCGAGCGCGAGCCCCAGATGCGCGCCGTGTCGCCGCACCTCGCCGCACAGGAACGCCGGTACCGTCGAGCCGCAGTCGCGATTGATGTTCAGCCCGTCCGGCGTCACGCCGACCGCGATCACCTCGGCACCGAGTTCCCACAGCACCGTGGGGGCGACCCTGTAGGCGGCGCCGTTGGCGCAATCGACGACGATCTTCAGCCCGTCGAGCCGCAGGCCGCGCGGGAAGGATGTCTTGACCGCCTCGATATAGCGGCCGGGCGCATCCTCCAGCCGCACCGCCCGGCCCAGCCGCGCCGGGGCGGCCAACTGGCGCGACAGGTCGGATGCCATCAGCGCCTCGATCTCCGCCTCGGTCGCGTCCGACAGTTTGAACCCGTCCGGTCCGAACAGTTTGATGCCGTTATCCTCGAACGGGTTGTGGCTCGCCGAGATCATCACCCCGAGGTCGGCGCGCAGGCTGCGCGTCAGCATCGCGATCGCCGGCGTCGGCAGCGGGCCGACCAGCCGCACATCCATGCCCGCGCCGATGAAGCCCGCGACCAGCGCCGGCTCGATCATGTAGCCGGACAGCCGGGTGTCCTTGCCGATCACGACGCGATGCCGGTGCGCGCCACGGGTGAACAGCAGCCCCGCCGCCTGGCCGAGCCGCAGCGCGGTCTCGGCGGTCATCGGATCGACATTGGCGGTCCCGCGAATGCCGTCGGTGCCGAACAGGCGGCGGATCGGAGTCATGGGGAGCGAATCGGGACTCATTGCCTTCTACCTGTAACAGATTTCTCACCGCGATCATCCGGGCTTTGCGGCGCGGAGCGGGCGAAAATGCCGTGCCAGACGCGCACCGCCTGCACCGTCTCGCCCACGTCATGCACCCGCAGGATCGCGGCACCACCGAGCAGGGCGGCAAGCCCGGCAGCGAGCGAGCCGGGCAAACGCGCGCGCGGCACCGTCTCGCCGCTCAGCCGGCCGATGAAGCCCTTGCGGGAGACGCCCACGACCAGCCGGCAACCAAGATTGAGCAGCAGCGGCAGACGCGCCAGCAACTCCTCGTTCTGCCCCGGCCCCTTGGCGAAGCCGATGCCTGGGTCGAGCGCCACCTGGGTGCGGTCGATGCCGGCCGCCTCGGCGGCGGCAAGGGCTGCCGACAATTCCCGCGTCACCTCGGCGACGACGTCGCCATACTGCGTCAGGCCCTGCATGGTCGCCGGCACGCCGCGCATGTGGGTCAGCACCAGCGGGCAGCCACGCGCCACCACTGTCGGCAACGCCTGCGGGTCGTAGCCGAGTGCCGACACGTCGTTGACGATGCGGGCACCGGCGTCGAGCGCCGCGACCATCGTGTCGGCGTTGCGGGTATCGGCCGAGAGCATGATCCCGTCGGCCGCGAGCCCACGCAGCACCGGGAGCAGACGCGCGCGCTCGGCGGTCGGCCGTGTCGCGGCGGCGCCAGGGCGGGTGCTTTCGCCGCCGACGTCGATCAGGTCGGCGCCCGCCGCCACCAGCGCACGGCCGGCGGCGATGGCGCTCTCGGTGTCCAGATGCAGCCCGCCATCGGAAAAACTGTCGGGCGTCACGTTCAGGATGCCCATGACCAGCGGCCGACCCGTCGGCAGCCCGGCCCACGCGGCCGGCGCGGCGGCGAGGCGGGCGACGGCGTCGGGCGGCAGGTCGGCGACCGGTCGGATTTTCCCGTCGCCGACCATACGCCCGAGCGCGAACGCCGCCGGGCCGCCGGCAAGCCAAGCCGCCCTGCCGGCCGCCACCGCCTCGGCGGCGATAGGGCCGTGGATCAGCGCGAGCGGTTCGAGCAACGGGGTCAAACCAGGTGGCGCCGTCTCATCTGTCCGCCCGCCCGTCGCGTCGCAAAGCGTCGCGCGCCGGTCCAAGCTGGAGTCAGCCCGGTTGCGGCGCGGCCCCCAGACCGGCAGGCGGCGGCACCGGGCGGCCGGCGGACGGCACCGAGGCGCGGCGGGTTTCCGGCGCCGGCTCGTCGACGACCTTGCGGATCACCGGCTCGCCGCGCAGCACCTGGCGGATCTCGTCGCCCGACAGCGTCTCGAACTCCAGCAGCCCGCGCGCCAGCCGGTTCAACTCCTCGAAATTCTCGGTCAGAACTTCGGTCGCCCGCGCGTAGGCCGCGTCGATGATCTTCTTGATCTCGGCGTCGATCTCCTGCGCCGTCGATTCGGAGACGTTCTTGCTCTGCGTCACCGAGTGGCCGAGGAACACTTCCTGGCTGTTGTCGCCATAGGCGATCATGCCGAGCTTGTCGCTCATGCCCCATTCGGTGACCATCCGGCGTGCCCGGTCGGTCGCCATCTTGATGTCGCCCGAGGCGCCGGTGGAAACCTTGTCGGCCCCGAACACCAGTTCCTCGGCAACGCGGCCCCCCATCGACATCGCCAGCGTCGCCACCAGCTTCGCCTTGCTCGTCGAGTAGCGGTCGCCTTCCGGCAGGCTCATCACCATGCCGAGCGCCCGGCCGCGCGGGATGATCGTCGCCTTGTGGATCGGGTCGCATTCCGGCTCGTGCAGCGAGACGATCGCGTGACCGGCCTCGTGGTAGGCGGTCATCTTCTTCTCGTCCTCGTTCATCACCAGGCTGCGCCGCTCGGCGCCCATCATCACCTTGTCCTTGGCGTATTCGAACTCGGCCATCGCCACCACGCGCTTGCCGATGCGCGCCGCCATCAGCGCCGCCTCGTTGACGAGGTTGGCGAGGTCGGCGCCGGAGAAGCCCGGCGTGCCGCGCGCGATCACCTTCGGATCGACGTCGCTGGCAAGCGGCACCTTGCGCATATGCACGCGCAGGATCTTCTCGCGGCCGGCGACATCGGGGTTCGGCACCACGACCTGCCGGTCGAACCGGCCCGGGCGCAGCAGCGCGGGGTCCAGCACGTCCGGCCGGTTGGTCGCGGCAATGAGGATCACGCCCTCGTTGCTCTCGAACCCGTCCATCTCGACCAGCATCTGGTTCAGCGTCTGCTCGCGCTCGTCATTGCCGCCGCCGAGGCCGGCGCCGCGATGCCGGCCGACCGCGTCGATCTCGTCGATGAAGATGATGCACGGGGCGTTCTTCTTGCCCTGCTCGAACATGTCGCGCACGCGGGACGCGCCGACACCGACGAACATCTCGACGAAGTCGGAACCCGAGATGGTGAAGAACGGCACGTTGGCCTCGCCGGCGATGGCGCGCGCCAGAAGCGTCTTGCCGGTGCCGGGGGGGCCGACCAGCAGCACGCCCTTGGGGATCTTGCCGCCCAGCCGCTGGAATTTCTGCGGGTCCTTCAGGAACTCGACGATTTCCTGCAATTCGCTCTTGGCCTCGTCGATGCCGGCCACGTCGTCGAACGTCACGCGGCCCTGCTTTTCGGTCAGCATCCGCGCGCGCGATTTGCCGAAGCCCATCGCACGGCCGCCGCCGGCCTGCATCTGGCGCATGAAGAACACCCAGACGCCGATCAGCAGCAGCATCGGGAACCAGTTCAGCAGCATACGCAGCAATGGCGGAACGTCGCTCTCCTCCGGCCGCGCGGTGACATGCACGCCATGGTCGAGCAGCCGCTGGCTCAGCGCCTGATCTTCCATCGTGTAGGTCTGGAAGGTGCGATTGTCGGTCAGGTGTCCGGTCAGCGTGTGGCCGGTGATCGAGACGTCGCGCACGCGCCCTGCCGTCACTTCATTGACGAAGTCCGAATAGGCGATCTGCTGATCGGCCGACCGGCCGGACCCCGGCTGGAACAGGTTGAACAGGACCACCAGCAACAAGGCGATGATCACCCAAAGCGCGAGATTGCGGCCGAAATTGCTCATCTTGTTCCCTGGCCGTCGCCGGCCATCCAGTCCTTTCACCGAGCGGCGGGCGCCACGCCCGCTCGCTTGCGCCAATCTGCCGGCGCCCCACTCTTGTCGCCCCGCCATTGTCCGCCGGCATTGTCCGCCAGGCGGTTAACTTCAGCCCGCGCCCAGCCGCCAAAGGCGGATCTGGGACCCGTGTATTCCACATGGGGTGCCCGCAACCATCGCGCATCCCCAGCCGTCCATGCAGGTGGCGCGTTGTCGAAAAGCGCGCCCCTCATTCAGATCCTCGGTCGCCGGCCGATCGGGACGGCGCCGCCAGGAATGGGGCCCCCGCCAGCGCGACCCCCGGCGCGAACAGGGCGGACACCGCCACGTTCAACAAGCTGTCAGCATAACCGAGGTGCGGCGCCGCTGCCAGTTTTCCGCACACGCGCACCGTCGGCAGCGTGCGCAATACGGCAGCCGGCAGCCGCGACGCCCGCCGCAGCCGGCTGGACTCGGCCCCCAGCGCCGCGATTTCGGCCCCGGGTGGCAGCGGAGTTGCCGAATCGATTCGAAATCGACCGTCCCACCGCGCGCCCGCCACGGCAGCACAAGGCGGCGCCATCGAGGCATCCTCCCGCGCCAGCAGCCAGCGTCCGGGGCCGAACCGGCCGGCCGCCAGGAGTCGCGCACCGCCGGCCGTGGCCGGCCGCAGGCGCGCGGCGAGCGCCGCAACGGTTGCCGACGCCGGGACGAACGCGCGGCCGGCGATCGTCCGCAGCAGCGCCGCCAGCGCCTCGGGCGGCATCGCGCCGGGCGCCAGCGTGGCGAATCCCTCGGGGCCAATGTGGACCCGGCGGGCCAGCAGCGCGGCCGACCGATACTCGCGCATGGCCCGCGCCCGTCCGCGCGCCGCTGTTGCGACCGCTTCGCCCTCCGAGTCGGCAGCCTTCGCCCGCAGCCGGGCGCGCAGGCTGGCCGGATCGCGGTTGGACGGGTCCTCCACCCAGCCCTCCCCAACCGCGCGCAGCGTCGCCCGCAGCCGGCCCGGCGGCACCGGCAGCAGCGGGCGCAGCAGCCGCACCTGCTCCCGCTCGGCCAGCGCCGACATCGCCGCTAGCCCGTCGGGCCCGCTGCCTGACATTCTCCGCATCGCCACCGTCTCCGCCTGATCTGCGGCGTGATGGCCGAGCAGCAGGTCGATCACGCCCTCCGCCGCGCAGGCCGCCGTCAGCGCGGCGTACCGGGCGGCGCGGGCCCGCGCCGCCAGCCCCGGTCCGCGCGCCAGGCCGCTCAGCGTCAGCACGCGGGTCGCGATGCCGCGCCCGGCGAGCCGCTGCCGCGTCAGGTCGGCTTCGGCCGCCGACTCGGGCCGCAGCCCGTGGTCGACGATCAGGCCGAGCACCGTGCCGCCGTGCGCCCGTGCCCAGGAATCCGCCAGCAGCGACAGCGCCATGCTGTCCGCCCCGCCCGACACCGCGACCGCCAGGCGCGGCCGCCGCCCGAACGGCCCGAGCGGCGCCATCAGCGCAGCGAATTCGTCGGGCGGGAGCGGCGTCACCGCACGGCTAGTGGCAGCCGGCTTCGCGCCGCAGGGTCGCGACCGAGGGCCGCAGGTCGGCGCGCACCGTCGGAAACTCCGCCGCGAGCTTGCCGAGCGTCTCGCAGGCCGCGAGCTTTTGCGGAATCGCCGCGAGCGAGGCAGCCAGCCCGAGCAGCGCGTCCTGCGCGTGCGGGCCGGTCCGGGCGCGCTTGTACGCATCGTCGTACGCGATCGCCGCGTCCGGGTAGCGGCGCGCGCCGTAGGCGGCGCGGGCCAGCAGAAGCTGCGCATCGGCCGCGCGGGGGCCGCCGGCCGCGAGCACCGTCTTCGCCGCCGCCTCGGCCGCCGGATAGTCCTTTTTGGCGAGCGCCGCGTTGCCCTCCGCCAGGATCACTTCCGGCGTCCGCTTGGGCGGCGGCGGGGGTGGCGGCGCCGGTGGCGGCTCGGCCTTGGCGCCGAGGGTACCCGGCGGCGGGCTGAGCGATGGAGGCGGCGGAGCGAGCGGCCGGGGGCCGGGCGACGTGCCCGACGGCGGGGGCGCCGTCGCCGCGTCGCCGGCCGGCGGAGCCGCGCCCGCGCCGTTCTCGATCTTGAAATTGAGGTCGCCGATCTGCTTGGTGACCTCCTCCGCCTCGCGCTGGCGCGCGTTGTCGACCTCGTCGATCCGGCCGCGCAGCGTGCGGACATCGTCCTCCAGCCGCTCCACCCGCCCGAGCAGTTGCGCCAGCAGGTCGTTGGTGCCGGAATCGCCCTGCTGCTGCGGCGGCGGCTGATAGCCGCCGAGCGTGGACCCGCCGGCGGGCGGCGGCGTCCGGCCAAGCTGGTCGCGCAGGATCTGCAATTCCTGCCGCAGTTCCGCGATCTGGTTTTGCAGCACGATGCCTTCGCGGCTCTCGACCTGCGCGCGGGCCGGCGCGAGCGGCAGGACGAGCGCGGCGACCAAAAGGCTCACAATGAAACTAGAAACGACTGAGGCCTTCATGCCGGTATTCTCCTCGCCCGGCACGATCGCGGCAGGGCGCGGCGCAGGGGCAAAAGCTGGACGCGACGGTGATCGTCAGCGGGTGATAACGGATTCATGGTCGCAGCGAAACCGCCCCGACAAGCGCGGAGCGGGCCGGGGACGACGCTGTCCAGGTCACTTTGTCGCGCACGCACTGCGCGCTTGCGCGCTAACCGCCGAGCGAGGCAACGGTCCGGCGGCTCGCACCGCCGGGATGTCGCAAAAAACCGGCGGCACGGGGCCGCCGGTCTTGAACGTTCGGGCACCTCGGCGCGGCCGGCGAACCGGCCGCGTAAAAAACCCGCTTACTTGACCTCGGTGATCGCGTTGCGGTTCTGCTTCCAGGCGTCCTCGTTCGAGCCGAGGGCGACCGGACGGTCCTTGCCGTAGCTGATCGTGGTGATGCGGGCGGCGGCGGTGCCCTTGGCCACCAGGTAGTCGCGGGCGGCGTTGGCGCGGCGCTGGCCGAGCGCGATGTTGTATTCCTCGGTGCCGCGCTCGTCGCAGTTGCCGGCGATCTGCACGTTCACCTGCGCGTACTTGCCGAGCCACGCGGCCTGACGGTCCAGCGTCGACTTGGAATCGCCGGACAGGCTGGACTCGTTGAACGCATAGAACACGCGGTCGCCCACGTTGTTCTTCAGGTCCTCCTCGGTCCCTGCGATGCTCGCCGGGGCAGCGGCGGTCGTGCCGCCACCGCCGGCGCCGCCGGTGGTCTGCGGCTTGTCGTCGCTACAAGCCGTCAGCAGAGCCAACGCGGCCAACGCGCCCAAAGTCTTGATGTTCATTTTCAGTTGCTTCCTTGGAAGAGGTCCGAACGGACGCAGCCCCCTTGGCGGGTCCAAGGGGAACTGCAACGGGGAGTCGACGGCTGTCTCCGCGGAGCGACCGCTCCGTTGGAAGAGCCGTTCGCAAGACACGGTGCGCGCTTAGCGCGGCAAAACGAATTCGGTCAAGGACCTGTGTCATCGGTGGGACACATCCCATCCATGTTTGCAACACCTACTTAGGATCGGGAGGCTCAGGACAACAAGGGGGACCACGCCGGATCCGAGGCATCCGTAGGAGTTGTGACCGCGCGCTCGTTGAATCCGGTGATGTCGATCGAGACGAGATGTGCGGAAAAGCCACGCCCCCGGTTATCGACGGCCGGCGTTTCCCGCCAGAACATGATGACCCGTCCGTTAGGAGCGAACGTCGGACCCTCGACGTAGTAACTTTCCGACAAGATTCTCTCGCCCGTGCCGTCGGGATGCATCACGCCGATGGCGAATGTCTGGCCACCGAAGCGGGTGAACGCGATCAGGTCGCCGCGGGGCGACCATACCGGCGTTGCATAGCGTCCCTGCCCGAAGCTGATCCGCTTCGGGTTACTGCCGTCGGCGCCCATCACATACAGTTGCTGGTCGCCGTCGCGGTCCGAGTTGAAGACGATCTGCGTGCCGTCAGGGCTGTAGCAGGGCGAAACGTCGATCGCCCCGGAATCGGTCAATCGGCGCGGCCGGTTGCTGCTGAGATCTACGGTGTAGATGTCGGCGCCGCTCGATGAGGTCTGCGCCATGATCACGCTGCTGCCGTCCGGGCTGAAGCGCGGTGACAGCGTGATGCCGGAGAAATCGCCGAGCAGTTGCGTGTGCCCGGTGCCGAGGTCGAACAGATAGACGCGCGGCTTGTTGCGGACATAGCTCATGAAGGCGATCTGGTCGCGCGTCGGGTGGAAGCGCGGCGTCAGCGCCAGGAAGCTGCCATCGGTCAGGGTGCGGTTGTTCTCGCCGTCCTGGTCCATGATCGCGAGCCGCTTGATCCGCCGGTCGCGCGGGCCGGTGCCGGCGATGTAGACGATGCGCGTATCGAAATAGCCCTTTTCGCCGAGCAGCCGCTCATAGATCACGTCGCTGATGATGTGGGCGATGCGGCGCCAGTTGCTTTGCGTCGTCGTGTAGGCTGTGCCCTGGATCTGCACGCCCGGCAGCACGTCCCACAGCCGGAATTCCACGCGCAGCTTGTCGCCGCCCTGGCTCTCGACGCGCCCGGTCACCAGCGCCTGCGCGCCGACGGCCTCCCAGTTCGGCAGGTTGGGCGTGTCGGCCGGCGCGGCGGCGTTGATGAAGGCGGCCGGGTCGAGCGGCCGGAACAGGCCGGAGCGGCTGAGGTTGTTGGTGATCACGCCGGCAATGTCGCGGCCGAGCTGGTCGGTGTCGCCGCCGGCGCCGATCAGCGGCGGCAGCGCGATCGGGATGGGCTCCGCGCGCGCGTGCTCGACGTCGATCGCGGCGCTCTTTTTCGTCCCGCCCGGCGCCTGCTGGGCGCGCGCGGCGCGCGGGGTCAGCAGCGGGGCAGCGAGCGGCACGGCCAGCAGCGCGGCCGAGCGCGCGACCAGACCGCGCCGCCCGAGCAAGGGCGGTTCGGGGTGGGGAAGGCGCAGGCTCATCGGCACACCTTTGGGTTGGTCGAGGGGAGAGAGGGATAGAACGCGCATATGGGCACGGGTCGGTGATCCCCGGCATGGGTGGAACCTGAATCTGCGGTCATGCAGCTTGGCACACGGGTATTTTATCCCGCGCTTCGTGGCGAATTTCCGGTCGGGTCATGGCCGGAAGCGGAAATTGAGGATGGTGGTGTGGCCGAGGTCCGCTTTCGGCAGCCACGGCGTGAAGGTCGAGCAGCGGGCACTCAGCACGGCGCGGATCGCCCGTTCGGCGAAGGCGCGAAGGCGGGGATCGAACCCGACGCGGGCCCGATCCTCGTCGCCGATCTCGGCCTTGCGGGCGACGCCCTCGGCATCCACCGTCACCGTCAGCATGACCTCCATCTTCTCGAGGTCGAGCGCGCCTGCGTCTTTCGTCCAGCATTCGCGCACCTTGTCGCCGATGGCCGTCCGCTGCGCCGCGGTCAGTTCATCGGTGATGTCGCTGGTCTTCACGCCCCCCGTGTCGGGCGCGCCGCCCTGCGCCGGATTGGCCTTGGCCTTCGGCTGATCCTTCTGCTTTTGCAGCGCCCGCAGCTTCTCCAGCGTGTTGTTCAGCGCATCCGTGTCAGGCACCGGGTTCTTGGTCGGGTGCGGCTGCGCGGTCACGCTCGGCAGCGGCGGCGTCGGCACCGGCGGCGTGGGCAGCACCGGCGTCGGCAGCGGCACGGACTGCGCCGGCGCGTTCGACGGCGTCGGCACGCTCGGCGGCGGCGTCGGCGCGGGTGGCGCCGGCGACAGCGGGGCCGGCGGCGGCTTGGCCTGCGCCAGGCTCGGCCCCTCGTCGGTCGGCGGCACCGGCGGCGGCGGCAGGCTCGCTGTCGGCGGCGTCGGGGGCACGGTCGTGCTGGCGGGCGGCCGGGTCGTCGGCACGGTCGGCGTCGGCGGCGGCGGAGCCGGCGGCACCACGGATTGCGGTGGCGGAGGCGGCGGGGGTGGGGGCGGCGGCGGAGGCGGCGGCGCCTCGGTCGGCAGCTCCGGGTTCGGCGCCTCCTGCGCGGGCGGTGCCTTCGTCAGCTCCGGCAGCTTGGTCGGCGCCGGCTTGTCGGACGGTTTTTCCCCCTTCGTCGCCGGTTGCGGCGGCCCCGGGACGAACTCCAACGTGACTTCGTTGTCGGGTGGCGGTTCGGGCGTCCGCCATGTCGGCAGGCCGAGCAGCAGGGCTGCCAGGATCACCGCATGTGCGATGACCGACGCCGCCGCGCCGCGCCTGAGCGGATGCGCCATCGCGTGTGCCCGGTTCAGCCGCCCTTGGGCGGCGTGCCAGCCGGCGCGCCGGCGGCGGGCGCCGGCGCGAGCGTGGGCGGCTCGGAGACCAGCGCCGCCTTGGTGAAGCCGCCCTGCACGATCGTTCCCATCACCTCGATGATGCGGCCATACTGGTTGGCCTTGTCGCCGCGCACGTAGATGCGGCGGTCCTTGTCGTCCTGGGCGATCGCCTGCAACTTGCCGACCAGTTCCGGCAATTCGACCTTCTCGTCCTGGAGAAACACGTTGCCCTGCGCATCGACCGAGACGGTCAGCGGCTTGCTGTCCTGCGACGCGGCGCCGGTGGCCACCTTCGGCAGATCGACAGTGATCGAGGTCGTCATCAGCGGCGCGGTGACCATGAACACGATCAGCAGCACCAGCATCACGTCGACCAGCGGCGTGACGTTGATTTCCGCCAGCGGCCGGTAGCGCGTGCGCCGCCGCCCGTTGCCGCCGTAACCGCCGCCGGCGCCGAACGACCCGGCCATCTCAGCCCCGCTCCTCGCGACTCTTCATCAGCCCCGCTCCTCGCTTTGGCGGGACAGGATCGCGCCGAACTCGGTCGCAAACCCCTCCAGCCGGCCGGCGAAGCGGCCGAGGTTGGTGCTGAGCGCGTTGTACGCCAGCACCGCCGGAATGGCGGCGACGAGGCCGACGGCGGTGGCGAACAGCGCCTCGGCAATGCCCGGCGCGACGACCGCGAGGTTGGTGTTGTGCATCGCGGCAATCGCGGAAAAACTGTGCATGATCCCCCAGACCGTGCCGAACAGCCCGACGAACGGCGCGGTCGCGCCGACCGAGGCGAGGAAGATCATCCACCTCTCCATCCGCTCCATCTCGCGCTGGATGGTCACGTTCATCGCCCGCTCCACCCGGTCGCGCGCGGCGGTGTGGCCGATATCGGCCCCGGCGACCCGCAGCGAGCGGCGCCACTCGGTCATCGCGGCGCCGAACACGGCGGCGATCGGGTTGGTCGGCTTGACGCCCTCGTCCTCGAACAGATCGTCGAGGCTGCCACCGGACCAGAACCGCTCCTCGAACGCATCGGCCGTCCTGCCGGCCCGGCGCAGCGTGATCAGCTTTTCGCCGATGATCGCCCAGACCCAGATGCTGGCGCACAGCAGCAGCAGGATCACCGCCTCGACGATCGCGTCGGCCTGGAGGAACAGCCCGAGAATGGAAAGATCGGCGCCGGGGGCCCCGAGATTCGCAGCGTCAACCGTCCGATCCACTCGTTCTTTCCTCTCGCCTCGTCACGTCAGTCCATCCGTCGCCAAACCAGCCGTCGCCAAACCAGCCGTCGTCAAACCAGTCAGGGCGGCCCGCCACCGCGCCGGCATCCGCGCCGCCCGCATGTCGGACTGGCGGACGCAGGCCAGCAGCACGTCGGCGACCACGAGCGCCGCCTCGGCGTCCCCGTCCCGGTGGAACGTCTGGCGAAGCTCGACCGATGCGGCGCCCACGGCCAGCGCCCGAGTCGCCACCGTCAGCGAATCGTCCAGCCGCGCCGGGCGGAGATAATCCAGTTTTGCGCGCCGCACCATGAAGATCAGGCCATGTTCGGCGACCAATTCGGCGTGTGGCACACCGAGGTCGCGCAGCGCCTCGGTGCGGGCACGCTCGGCCAGCTTCAGATAGTTCGCGTAATAGACAACGCCCGCCGCGTCGGTGTCCTCGAAATAAACCCGGCAGCGATACAGGTGGGCGCTCATTCGTCCTCGGCGAGGAAATCCAGCATCGGCTGCACGCCGAGCGGCGGGGTGATGCCGAGATGCTTCCAGCCGCGCTCGGCCAAGACCCTCCCGCGCGTCGTCCGCAGCACCAGCCCCTCCTGGATCAGGAACGGCTCGACCACTTCCTCCAGCGTGTCCCGCGCCTCCGCCAGCGCCGCCGCCAGCGTCTCGACGCCAACCGGGCCGCCGCCATGGTGCTCGGCGATCCGGCGCAGATAGCGGCGGTCCATCGCATCGAGGCCGAGCGCGTCCACCTCCAGCCGCAGCAGCGCCGCGTCGGCGATCGCGCGATCGACCGGGCTGTCGCCCTGCACATGGGCGAAATCGCGCACCCGGCGCAGCAGCCGCCCGGCGATGCGGGGCGTGCCGCGCGACCGGCGCGCGATCTCCGTCGCCCCGTCCGGCGTCAGCGCCACGTTCAGCAGGCGCGCGCCCCGCGTCACGATCAGCCGCAATTCCTCCGGCGTGTAGAACACCAGCCGCAGCGGGATGCCGAACCGGTCGCGCAGCGGTGTCGCCAGCAGCCCCGAGCGGGTGGTGGCGCCGACCAGCGTGAACGGCGCGAGGTCGATCCGCACGCTGCGCGCCGCCGGCCCCTCGCCGATGATCAGGTCGAGCTGGAAATCCTCCATCGCCGGATACAGGATTTCCTCGATCGCCGGTTGCAGCCGGTGAATCTCGTCGATGAACAGCACGTCGCGCGGCTGCAAGTTCGTCAGGATCGCCGCGAGGTCGCCGGCCCGCTGGATCACCGGCCCGGAGGTCGCGCGGAACCCCACGCCCAGTTCGCGCGCGACGATCTGCGCCAGCGTGGTTTTCCCGAGCCCCGGCGGCCCGTGCAGCAGCACGTGGTCCATCGCCTCCCCGCGCGCCCTGGCGGCGGCGATGAAGACGGCGAGGTTTTCCCGGCTGGCCCTCTGCCCGGTGAAATCCGCCAGCGTCTGCGGCCGCAAACTCGCCTCCGCCGCATCCTCGTCGGCGCGTGCGGCGGAGACGGTGCGGTCGGGATTGCCCGCACTGACCGGCTTTGCGGTCACGGCCCGGCCGCCTTGCGAAGCAGTTCCTCAAATTGTTCGATCGCTGTCTCGATCAGAATTTCCTCGCCTTCGTCCCTCGGCTGGTAGGCGCGGAGGACACCGAGTGAGCGTCGGCACGTGGCGGCGACCCAAATTCGGTTGGTTCCCAGCCGCTGGACCGCCGTCTCATACAATGCAAAAAAATCGCCGATCAGGATCGAAAAACGGTCACCGCCGGTCACGGCGCCGACATGTCACCCGCGTCGTCCGGTAGCAGGCGCAGAGGGATCTCCTTGCGCAGCAACTCCTCGATCTTGCGCTCCAGAGCCTGCTCGTCATACCCCCGTGCGCGCAGCTTGATCGCCAGGCGGCGCCTGAACTCCATTTCGGCGCTGCCGAGCGTCCCGACCACTTCGCCATCACTCATGACCAAAGGTCCTTGTTTCTTTGGTGTTCTTACCACGTTCCCCGTCTCGCTGAAACATGGATCACCGCGCCAACTCCTTGAGCGACTCCCGGATCAACTGGTCCAGCGCCGGCACGACCCCGAGCCGTTCCGTGACCCGCCCGACCGCGGCCTGCGCCTCTGGCCGGCGATAGCCAAGATTGAGCAGCGCCGACAGCGCATCCCCCGCAACGCCGCCCGACGGCGCCGGGATCGCGGGGGAGAACGCGGTGCCGAGCGGCATCGCCCCCGCTTTCTCGCGCAATTCGGTCAGCAGCCGGATCGCCAGCTTCGGCCCGACGCCCGGCGCGCGCGTCAGCCCCGCCTTGTCGCCGGCCTGGATCGCCGCCACCAGGTCGCGCGGCGACAGCGCCGAGAGCACGCCGAGCGCCACCTTGCCGCCGACGCCCTGCACCGTCGTCAGCAGCCGGAACCAGTCCCGCTCCGCCGCCTCGGCGAAGCCGTACAGCACGATCGCGTCCTCGCGTACCTGCGTCTCGATCAGCAGCGCCGCCGTGCCGCCGCTCGGCAGGCTCGCCAGCGTGCGCGTGGACGCCTGCACCAGATAGCCGACGCCGTTCACGTCGACGACGCAGCGCCCGTCCTCCACCTGATCGATCCGCCCGGTCAGCTTGGCGATCATGCCATCCGCGTCCCCGCCGCCCAGTGCAGGCGGCTGGCGCGGTGGTGGGCGTGGCAGATCGCGACGGCCAGCGCGTCGGCCGCGTCGGCGCGGCGCAGCAGCGCGCCCGGCAGCAGCCGGCGCACCATCTCCTGCACCTGCGCCTTGTCCGCCCCGCCGGTACCGACCACGGACAGTTTCACCTTCTTCGCGCCGTATTCCGTCACCGGAATGCCCGCCAGCGCCGGCGCCAGAAGCGCCACCCCGCGCGCGTAGCCGAGTTTCAGCGTCGCGGTGCCGTTGCGGTTGACATAGGTTTCCTCCACCGCCGCCTCGTCCGGCCGATGCTCCGCGATCAGCGCCATCAGCGCGTCATGCAGGCCACGCAGCCGCTCCGGCACATTGTCGTCGCTGTCGGTCGCGATCACGCCGTCGGCGATGTGCCGCAGCCGGTTGCCGTCGACCTCGACCAGCCCCCAGCCGGTGAAACGCAGGCCCGGGTCGATGCCGAGAAGTCGGGCCATGGGCGTGAGACCAACTCCATCAGGCGGAAAGTTTTTGCATCACCGACTCGGGAATGTCGAAATTCGCGAACACGTTCTGCACGTCGTCGTTGTCTTCCAGCACGTCCAGCAATTTCAGCAACGCCGCCGCCCGTTCCTCGTCCAGCGTGATCACCGTGGTCGGCCGCCAGTCGAGCTTCGCCGCCTCCGCCTCGCCGAATTTCTGTTCGAGCGCGTCGCGGACGCTGAAAAAATTCTCGATCGTCGTCGTCGCCTCGTGCCCGTCCGGCCCGCTCTCGACGTCGTCCGCCCCCGCCTCGATCGCGGCCTCCAGGAAGGAGTCCTCGGTCGCCGCCTTCGCCGGGTAGCGCACCACGCCGAGCCGGGTGAACAGGAACGAGACGGAATTGGTCTCGCCGAGCGCCCCGCCATGCTTGCTGAACGCCGAGCGCAGGTCGGACGCCGTGCGGTTGCGGTTGTCCGTCAATGCCTCGACGATCACCGCCACGCCCGCCGGCCCGTAGCCCTCGTAGCGGACCTCGGCATAGTCGTCCCCCGCCGCCGCGCCGGAGGCTTTCTTGATGGCGCGATCGACCGTGTCCTTCGGCATGTTCTCCTTGCGCGCGGCGATCACTGCCGCGCGCAGGCGGGGGTTGGAGGCAGGGTCGGGCAGGCCCTGCCGCGCCGAGACGGTGATCTCGCGGATCAGCTTGGCGAACTGCCGGGCGCGCCGCGCATCCTGCGCGCCCTTGCGGTGCATGATGTTCTTGAATTGCGAATGGCCGGCCACGGCAGCCCTCCCGACGCTCCGCCCGCGATCACCGGGCGGCGCGGGCGCTCCGGCCGAACGCCAGCACCAGCGCGGTCGCCAGCGTCGCCTTCACCGCGTCGCCGAGGATGAACGGCAGCACGCCGAGCGCCAGCAGGCTGTCCTGCGGCACGAACCGCGACAGCCAAGCGGCGCCGAGCGCGTAGACGATCACGATGCCCAGCACCATCGCCGCACCGATCTTCAGCGGGTGCCCGCCGGCCCGGCGGACCAGCAGCCCGACAACCGCCGACGCCAGCAGCATTCCGGCCAGATAGCCGCCGGTCGGCCCGGCGAGATAGGCAAGCCCGACGCCATGCACCGGCGAACCGGCGAACACCGGCAGCCCGGCCGCGCCCTCGGCCAGATAGCCGAGCATCGCGGCCCCCGCGATCTGCGGCCCGGCGAGCCCGGCGATGGCCAGCACGGCCAGCGTCTGCAACGTCATCGGCACCGGCCAGAACGGCACCTGAATGCGAGCGGACAGCGCCAGCACCAGCGTCATCGACAGCACGATGACGGTGCGGAGCAGCAGGGGGCGGGCGACGGACGATGCCGGGGCGGCGGCTTGCGACATGGGGCGATCCTCGTAGGGCGGTTTTGCGGACGACGTGCTTATAGCATCGGCAGCGTTTGCGACAGCCGTCCCCCCTGCCGAACCGGCTCGATCCGCCGCGCCAGCCCGGTGGCATCGTCGGTGACGACGAACACGCCGCAAATGGTCGCGACGCCCTCGGCCGGTTGCAGCCGCTCGCCCGGCAGCTTCTTCCAGAAGCGGGTCGCCGCCCCCTCCTTCTGCATCCCGATCACGCTGTCGTAGTCGCCGCACATGCCGGCGTCGGTCTGGTAGGCGGTGCCGCCCGGCAGGATCTGGTGGTCGGCGGTCGGCGTGTGCGTGTGCGTGCCGACGATCAGGCTCGCCTGCCCGTCGAACGAATGCCCGAACGCCATCTTCTCGCTGCTCGCCTCGGCGTGGAAGTCGATCAGCACCGCCGCGACGGTGGCCCCGAGCCGGTGCTTCGACAGTTCGACGGCGGTGGTGCGGAACGGGCAGTCCAGCGCGTCCATGAACAGCCGCCCCATCGCGTTGATCACCAGCGCCCGCCGCCCGTCATGCAGGTCGACGACGACGCTGCCGGCGCCGGGCGTGCCCGGCGGAAAATTCAGCGGCCGCAGCAGGCGCGGGGTCTCGGCGAGATAGGGGACGATCTCCTTGCGGTCCCAGGCATGGTTGCCGAGCGTGACCGCGTCGGCGCCGGCCGCGAACAGGTCGCGCGCCATCTCCGGCGCCAGCCCGAACCCGTGCGAGGCGTTCTCCGCGTTCACCACCACCAGATCGGCGCGCAGCGCAGCCCGCAGCTTCGGCAGCGCGGCATTCACCGCCTCCCGCCCGGAGCGGCCGACGACGTCGCCGAGGAACAGGATGTTCATTCAAAAATTCCCGAAACGGATCACGCCGCGCTCGGTCGCGACGGCGTGCAGCGGCGCGTCGTAGTCCGCCGTCGGCACCGCGTCGAGTTCCTGCGCCGCGAACGCGCACCCGACGACGGTCGCGCCCGGCAACAGCGGCAGCGTGCGGTCATAGAACCCGCCGCCATAGCCGAGCCGGCGCCCGGCCCGGTCGAACGCGACCAGTGGCACGAACAGCCACGCCGGCACGCCGACCTCCCCGTCCGGGCGAAACGTCCCGAACCGCTCGCGGATCATCTCCGCTCCCGGTGACCAATGCCGAAAGATCAAGGGGTTGCCGAGTTTTGGTGTCTGCGGGAGTAAAATCGGATGGCCGCGCGCGTGCAGCGCGGTCAGCAGCGGCCGGATGTCGATTTCCTCCGGCATCGGCCAGAACCCGGAGACGGCGACCCCGGCAGGCGGCGGAAGCTCGTCGAGAACGTGCCGCGCCAACTCCGCCCCAAGCGCCGGGTCGCACCCGGCGCGCGCCGCCAGCGCCCGAGCGCGGGCAACGCGCTTTGCGGCATCCACGTCGATGTCGAGAGAAGAAAAGTGCGGAGCCGCCATGGCCGTTGGCGTTTCATCCTCCCAGAGCCTGCGTTTGCAGGTGGAAGCCAGGTACCATGACCAAGATCACGACAGAGCCAGCCGCCGGGAGGTTTGCTATCGGCCCTGGGGATGTGGTTGCCTGACGCACCGGGCAGCCCCGCCGCCTTCATATGCGGGGCGCCGCGCGGGTTTGCAAGCGGCGGGTGCCTTCGAGGAACGTCGGCGAATAGTGGAGCGAGCCGTGGACGACGATCTGAAGGAAGTTCGGGCGGACATGAAAGCCGTCCTCGGCGACCTCGGCTGCTTGCGCGGTCGCGCGGAGCACACTCCGACAACGTGGGTCATGGTGACCACGCTCTTGGCCAGCCAGGCCACGCTTCTGGGCTTGGTATTTGCGATGCTCAAATTGCTGGGTCATTAGCCAGTCGGAGCAGCCTGCAACCATGATCCAGCATCATATACGGCAAACCCGTACGCCAATAACCATCGCTTCATCCTCCGTAATGTTCCGTTAACGCGAAAACCGCAGGCTGGCATGGGCGCGTCGGATCGTCCCCGCGCCAGCGCCACCCCTCGCACCTCGGGCGGGACGGTGCGCGCGGAGCCGGCCGATGTATTCGCAACCGTCCTCAAACCTCACCGACTTCCTCGCCGGTGGCGGCGAGATGGCGAAGCTGGTCCGCGCGACGGACTGGTCGCAAACCCCGCTCGGCCCGATCGAGACCTGGCCGCAGAGCCTGCGCACCGCCGCCAGCCTCTGCCTCGCCTCGACCTTCCCGATCTCGATCGCCTGGGGGCCGGGCCATGTCCTGATCTATAACGACGGCTACTGGCCGATCTGCGGCGGCAAGCATCCGGGCTCGATGGGGCAGAACTTCCGGGAATGCTGGTCCTCGGCGTGGCCGGTGATCGGCGACGCCTACGACCGCGGCCTCGCCGGCGAAGCGTCGTTCCTCGAAAACAAGCGCCTTTTCGTCGATCGCAGCGGGTTTCTGGAGGAGGCGTTCTTCACGTTCTCCTTCAGCCCGATCCGCGACGAGAGCGGCGGGGTCGGCGGCCTGTTCCATCCGGTGACGGAGCAGACCGCGAAGATGCTCAGCGAACGGCGCACCCGCGCGCTGCGCGATCTCGCGGCCAAGACCGGCAAGGCCAAGACCGTCGTCGACGTGCTGCGCTTCGCCGCCGAGGCACTGGCCGAGTACGACCTCGATGTGCCGTTCGCGCTGTTCTACCGGATCGAGGCCGATGGCGCCGCCGCGACGCTCGCCGCATCCACGGGGCTGGCGCCCGGCGGTCCCGCCAGCCCCGCGCAGGCAGACCTTGGCCCGACATCACCGGGCTGGCCGTTCGCCGAAGCACTGAACGCCGGCGCCGGCATCGAGGTACCCGGCCTCGCCGACAAGTTCGGGCCGCTTTCCTGCGGACCCTATCCGCAGCCGCCGCACACCGCCTTCGTGCTGCCGATCGCGCAACCGGGCTCGGCCGCCTCGGTCGCGATCCTGGTGGCCGGCGCCAGCGCCCGTCTGCCGATGGACGCGATGTATCGCGGCTTCTACGACATGATCGCGGCGACCGTGACCGCCGCCGTCGCCAACGCCCGCGCCTATGAGGAGGAGACTCGCCGCGCCGAGGCTCTGGCCGAGCTGGATCGCGCCAAGACCACGTTCTTCAGCAACGTCAGCCACGAGTTCCGCACGCCGCTGACGCTGATGCTCGGCCCGCTGGAGGACGTGCTCGGCGAGGCCGGTTCCGACCTGCCGGCCCTCCAGCGCGAGCGGGTGCAGGTCGCCCACCGTAACGCACTGCGCCTGCTGAAGCTGGTCAACACGCTGCTGGATTTCTCGCGCATCGAGGCAGGGCGCGGGCAGGCCGCCTTCCAGCCGACCGATCTGGCGGCGCTGACCGCCGAACTCGCCAGCAATTTCCGCTCGGCCTGCGAGCGCGCCGGCCTGACGCTGACGATCGACTGCCCGCCGCTCCCGTCGCCCGTCCATGTCGACCACGACATGTGGGAGAAGATCGTCCTCAACCTGCTGTCGAACGCCTTCAAGTTCACCTTCACCGGCGAGATCGCCGTGACGCTGCGCACGGTCGGCGCGGACGCGGTGGAACTGGCGGTCCGCGACACCGGCATCGGCATCGCCGAAGCGGAGTTGCCGCGCCTGTTCGAGCGGTTCCATCGCGTCGAGGGGGCGCAGGGCCGCACCCATGAAGGCACCGGCATCGGGCTCGCGCTCGTGCAGGATCTGGTGAAGCTGCACGGCGGGCGCATCCGCGTCGAGAGCACCGTCGGGCAGGGCACCGTCTTCCGCGTGACCATTCCGCTGGGCGCTCGCCAATCGCCGCCTGAGAGCCTGCGTCCGGCGTCGTCTCTGTCGCCCACCAGTATCGGCGCCGGCCCGTTCGTCGAGGAAGCACTTCGCTGGCTGCCGGATACGGCGGCCGATATCGGTCACGATGCGGAAGCAGCGGCGGCGGCGATCGCCTTTCCGGGCGCCGACCGGCCGCGCGCCATCCTGGCCGACGACAACGCCGACATGCGCGCCTACGTCGCGCGCATCCTGGAAGCCGGCGGCTACGAGGTCGAGGCGGTGGCGGACGGAAACGCCGCCCTGCTGGCGGCCCGGTCGGGCGCGCCGCCTGACGTCGTGCTCAGCGACGTGATGATGCCGCGCCTCGACGGCTTCGGCCTGCTGCGGGCCTTGCGCGACGATCCGGCGATGGAGGGCATCCTGGTGATCCTGCTGTCCGCCCGCGCCGGCGAGGAGGCGCGGCTCAGCGGCCTGGCGGCGGGGGCGGACGATTACCTGGTCAAGCCGTTCAGCGCCCGCGAACTGCGCGCGCGGGTCGACAGCGCCGTTCGCCTGTCCCGCGCGCGCCGCGCCGCCGCGGCGCGGGAGCGTGTGCTGCTCGCCGCCCTCGTCGCCGAACAGGGCAAGGCCGCCCTGGCCGTCAGCCAGACCCGCCTCGCACTCGCGCTCGAAAGCGGCAATCTCGGCAGTTGGGAACTGGACGTGGCGAACGACATTTCGGTGCGTTCCCCGCAGCACGACCGGATCTTCGGCTACGCGCGGCCGGTGGCGGAATGGGGCCAGCGCATCTTCCTCGAACACGTCGTGCCGGAGGACCGCGACCACGTCTCCGGCGCCGTCCGCCGGGCCATCCAAACCGGCGAGACCTTCCAGGTCGAATGCCGCATCCGCCGCGTCGACAATGGGAAGATCAGTTGGGTCGACATCCATGGGGCGCCGCAGATCGGCGCCGATGGCGGCGTGGCGACCGTGATCGGCGTCGTGCAGGACATCACCGAGCGCCACGCGATCGAGGCGGAGAAGGAGGAGCAGCGCAAGCAACTGCTGCGCTCCAACGCCGATCTCCTCGCCTTCGCCTACAGCGCCTCGCACGACCTCAAGGCGCCGTTGCGGGCGATCACCCATCTGGCGGGCTGGATCAGCCAGGATCTGGCAACGACCGCGAGCCCGGAGACGCTCGAACATCTCGAACTGTTGCAGGGACGGGCGCGGCGGCTGCAAGCGCTGCTGGATGGCCTGCTGGCCTATTCGCGGATCGGCCGTGGCGAGTCCGACGCCGAAGACCTGAACCTCGCCGACATCGTCGAGGACATCCTCGCCGTCGCGCCGCCGCCGCCGGGCTTCGTTGTCGTCTGCGAAGGGACGATGCCGACGATCCGCGTCATGCGCACGCCGCTGCGCGTGGTTCTCGACAACCTGATCGCCAACAGCCTCAAGCATCACGACCGCGCCGAGGGGCGCGTGACCATCGCGATGCGCCGGGCCGACGGCCTCGTGGAAATCCGCGTCAGCGACGACGGCCCCGGCATTCCGGCCCAGTTCCACGATCGGGTGTTCGAGATATTCCAGACCCTCGCCAGCCGCGACCGCGTCGAGTCGAGCGGCATGGGGCTCGCGATCGTCAAGAAGATGATCGAGGTCCATGGCGGCCGCGTCTGGATCGAAAGCGCTCCGCCCGAGCGCGGCACGACGGTCGCGTTCACCTGGAAGGAAGAACCGAGATAGGCGCCACGGCCTGGAAACGAGGGTGCAACCCCGAATCGGGAGCATCGGTGCAACCCAAGACGGTAGTCTGGGTGCAACCTACGAGTGGTAGAAGGGTGCAACCCACGATAGGGCGAGCACCCGGGTAGCCAAACGGCCTCGACCCCGCTACCTCCGCCGCATGGGCATTGGAGGGACCAGAATGAACATCCTCGTCACCGGCGCCACCGCCGGCTTCGGCGCCGCGATCGCGCGGCGGTTCGTCGCCGAGGGGCACCGCGTCATCGCCGCCGGTCGGCGCGCCGACCGGCTCGCCGCGCTGCATGACGAACTCGGCGACGCGCTGCTGCCGGTCACGCTCGACGTGCGCGACCGCGCGGCCGTGGCCGATCTCGTCGCCACGCTCCCGCCGGCGTGGGAGGAGATCGACGTGCTGGTCAACAACGCGGGCCTGGCACTCGGGCTGGAGCCGGCCCAGCGCGCCGACCTCGATGCGTGGGAGACGATGATCGACACCAATAACAAGGGTCTCGCCTACGTCACCCGCGCGGTGCTGCCCGGCATGGTCGCGCGCGACCGGGGGCACATCGTCAACATGGGGTCGGTCGCGGCGCTGTATCCGTATCCCGGCGGCAACGTCTACGGCGCCACCAAGGCGTTCGTGAAACAATTCTCGCTGAATTTGCGCGCCGACCTGTTCGGCACAAGCGTGCGCGTCACCGATATCGAGCCGGGCCTCGTCGGCGGCAGCGAGTTCTCCGTCGTCCGCTTCGGTGGCGACACCGCGCGCGCGGCCGGCGTCTATGACGGCACCGATCCGCTGCTGCCGGAGGACATCGCCGAAGCCGTATTCTGGGTGACGACGCAGCCGGCGCGGGTGAACGTCAACACGCTCGAACTGATGCCGGTCTGCCAGAGCTTTGCGCGTCTCGCGATCGACAAGAAAGGCTAAGTGGGTTCCCGCTCCAGACCATCCGCAATCGCCTCGGCGCGGACGGCGAGGCGGCCGATTTTGCGCAGCAGGTCGCCGTCCGGCTTCCCCACCTCCGCCACCCGTTCCTTCTTGCCGACGCGCGCGGTCGCGGCCCGAAGATTTTCCGTCTCGACCTTCAGGTCGTGGATCTCGTCGGCCATCAGCAGCGCCGCGAGCACCAGCAGCCGCGATTCGCCGGAATTGCCGCCGAGCGCCTTGATGCTCTCGACGCGGCTGTCCACCTGCGCCGCCATCGCCTGCAAATGCCCTTCCTGCCCGTCCTCGCAGCCGACCGGATAGGCAAAGCCGTTGATTTTGACGGTGACCTGGGCCATCGCGGCCTCCTTTGCGTCAGTGGTCCGACTCACCCAACGCATCGCGGAGATGCGCGATCAGCGCGTCGAGACGAGCGGAGATACGAGCGGAATCGACTGGCGGCGACTCCGATGGCGAAACATGTGCGCCAAGTTTGTGCGCCTGTTGGGCGATCCGTTCCAGCGCCGCCTCAAGGCGCTGGGCGGCCTCGGCCGGATCATCGTTGTCAGCCAAGCGCCCCTCCGGCGGCTCCGGTCAGCCTTGCGTTTCAACCAGTCAACGGCTTGAAGGTCAAGCATGAACCCTCGGCCTTGCGTGGTGGTGCATGGCCTCGCCGACGCCCGCGCGGCGCTGCGCTGGGGCTATCCGGTCACGCTGCTCTCGGCGCCGGCGGCGGCGGGCTATGCCGGATGCCTGTGGTGGCGCGAACTGGTCGCGGCGGCGCGCGCCTTTCATCCCGCCACGCCCGCGCTCGACCTGCTCGATTGCGGCGCCGCCCCCGGCCACGCGATGGCGGCCGTTCGCGTCGGCCAGCGCCTGCTGCGGCTCGACCCCGCCTGCCCCGCCTTCCCCGCCGTCGCCGCCGCGGCCGCGACCTGGGGCGCCAATGTGCTGGCCCTCCGCCCCCCCGCCCTCGACCTCGCCGAGCGGGGCGCGGCGCGCCGGCTGCCCCACTGGCTCGCCGGCGGCGCCCAAACGTGACAGCGGGCCGCGACGGCGCCCGGTGACAGGATGGCCGCCGCCGCGCTACGTCACACTCCCCAACAGACGCGCGCGGGAGCGGTCCAATGAACATCACCCCAGAGGTTCGAAAAATCCTGGATTGGTACGAGAGCGACAATCCGGGCACCAAGACCAACCTCGCCCGCATCCTGGGCCAGGGCAAACTCGGCGGCACCGGCAAGCTGGTGATCCTGCCGGTCGATCAGGGATTCGAGCACGGCCCGGCGCGCAGCTTCGCGCCCAATCCCCCCGCCTACGACCCGCGCTACCATTTCCAGCTCGCCGTCGAGGCCGGGCTGTCCGCCTATGCCGCGCCCCTCGGCATGTTGGAGGCCGGGGCCGCCACGTTCGCCGGCATGATCCCGACCATCCTGAAGATGAACAGTTCCAACAGCCTGTCGACGATCAAGGACCAGGCCGTCACCGCCTCCGTCGCGGACGCGCTGCGGCTCGGTTGTGCGGCGATCGGCTTCACCATCTATCCCGGCAGCGAATACTGCTTCCAGCAGATGGAGGAACTGCGCGGGCTGGCCGAGGAAGCCAAGCGCGCCGGCCTCGCCGTCGTCGTCTGGAGCTATCCGCGCGGCCCGCTGCTCGACAAGGCGGCGGAGACGGCGGTCGATGTCTGCGCCTACGCCGCCCACCTGGCGACGCTGATGGGTGCCCACATCATCAAGGTCAAGCCGCCGACCGAGCATCTCGGCTTCGAGCCGTCGCGGAAGGTCTACCTCGAACAGCATATCGACATTTCCACCGCCAAGGCCCGCTTCGCCCACGTCGTGCAATGCTGCTTCGCCGGGCGCCGGCTGGTGGTGTTCTCGGGCGGCGAATCGCGCGATCTGCCGTCGCTACTGCAAGAAGTTCGGGCGCTGCGCGACGGCGGCGGCAGTGGCTGCATCATCGGCCGCAACACCTTCCAGCGCCCGAAGGCGGAGGCGCTGGAAATGCTGGCCGACATCATCGCCATCCTGAAAGGGAACTGACGGCAATGGGCGGGGACGGCTGCCGCCTCTATCTGATCACGCCGCCGAAGCTGGAGCCGGCCGGTTTCGCCGACCTGCTGGCCTCCGCACTCGATGCGGGCGATGTCGGCGCCGTCCAGTTGCGGCTGAAGGACGCGGACGACGCCGCCTGGCGCCGCGCGATCGACGCGCTGCGCCCGGTCGCGCAGTCCCGCAACGTCGCGTTCCTGCTCAACGACCGCCCGGACCTCGCGGTCGCGCACGGCTGCGATGGCGCGCATGTCGGCCAGCACGACACGCCGGCGCTGGTGGCGCGAAAAGTGCTGGGCGAGCTGACGCTCGGCGTGACCTGCCACAACAGCCGCGACCTCGCGTTCGCCGCCGGCGACGACGGCGCCGACTACGTCGCCTTCGGCGCCTTCTTTCCGTCCACGACAAAGGATGTCGGCGCCACGCTGGCCGACGTGGAAACACTTCGCTGGTGGGCGGAGATCGCCGAACTGCCGAGCGTCGCGATCGGCGGCATCACGCCGGACAATTGCGCGCCGCTGGTGCAGGCGGGCGCCGATTTCGTCGCGGTGGTCAGCGCCGTCTGGAGCAATCCCGAAGGCCCGGCCGCCGGGGTGCGGGCGATGAACGCCGCCATCGCGGCGGCACGCGGCGCCTGACAACAAAAAGGGCGGGTGCCACGGCACCCGCCCCAGTCAGCCCGCGAACCCTTGGGGGAAAGGCTCAGCCGGGCAGCAGTACTTTGTCGATCACCTGGATCACGCCGTTCGACTGTGTCACGTCGTAGACGGTGATGTGGGCAACGTTGCCCTTCGCATCCTCGACGATGATGTTGTGCGGGCCATTCATCATCACCGTCAGCTTCTCGCCCTCGACCGTCTTCAACGTGGCCGAGCCGTTGCCGTCCATCACCAGCTTATGCAGCGCCGCGAAATCCAGGCGCCCCGGCACCACGTGATAGGTCAGCACCTTCGTCAGCATCGGCTTGTTCTCAGGCTTCAGCAGCGTCGGCACCGTGCCGGCGGGCAGGTCGGCGAACGCTTCGTTGGTCGGCGCGAACACGGTGAACGGCCCCGCGCCCTTCAGCGTCGCGACCAGACCGGCCGCCTTCACGGCGGCGACCAGCGTCGTGTGGTCGGCGGAATTGACTGCGTTGTCGACAATATCCTTGGACGCGTACATCGGCTGGCCGCCGACGGTGACGGTCATGTTGTCCGACGCCGCCATGCAGATCACGCTGCTGCCGACGAACAGCGCGGCGGCCAAGGCCACCGGAGTAAGTGCTTTAGCGATCATGTGAAGCTTCCCTCTCGCGAAGCGGCACTGCGCCACCCCGTCGCTTTTGATACGGGCCGTGCGGTTAACCGGATGCAGCCATGCGTCCAACACGAAGCCGTGACCGCGACTTAATCCGGCGGCAACCACAGAACCTGTTCGATCCGGTCGGCGCCGGAAGCCAGCATCGCCAGCCGGTCGAACCCGAGCGCGATGCCGGCGCACGGCGGCAAACCGCTTTCCAGCGCCGCCAGAAAATCCTCGTCGAGCGGCCAGTCCCGCACGCCGGTAATGGCGTGGCGGCGCGCGCGATCGGTGGCGAAGCGCGCGCGCTGCTCGGCGGCATCCGTCAGTTCGACAAATGCGTTTGCGAGTTCGATGCCGCAGACAAACAGTTCGAAGCGTTCCGCGACGCGCGGATCGGCAGGATCGCGCCGCGCCAGCGCCGCCTGCGCCGCCGGCCAGTGCGTCAGGAACGTCGGACGGTTCCGGCCCAGAGTCGGCTCGACCCGTTCCAGCAGCAGCCTGAAGAACAGATCCTCCCAGGTCTCGCCGTCGCGCAGCCGCGCGCCCGCCTGCGCCGCGAGCGACACCGCGTCGCCCTCGGTCGCCAGCACGTCGGCGCCGACATGGCGGGCGAAGGCGTCGGCCATCGTCAGCGTCTCGAAGGTTGCGAGATCGGTCTCGATGCCCCGGCACCGCACCACCGGCGGCAGCACGGCCCGAAGCAGGGAAAAAGTTTCGGCGATCAGGTCGGCCATCGTGGCGCCGGGGCGGTACCATTCCAGCATCGTGAATTCGGCCGCGTGCAGGTCGCTGCCCTCGCCGTTGCGCCAGACTCTTGCCAGTTGAAAGATCGGCCCCGCGCCGCCCGCGAGCAGTTTCTTCATCGCGAACTCGGGCGACGTGTGCAGCCAGAGCGGCGTGCGCTCTCCGGTCGGAGAAA
>Ga0116226_10000522_pt1 | contig 32807 bp, 33 predicted proteins | sample S1TSphfallax_FD_89692 | JGI IMG/M metagenome (GOLD analysis project Ga0116226, IMG submission 89692) | Host-associated microbial communities from peat moss isolated from Minnesota, USA - S1T2_Fa - Sphagnum fallax MG | ecosystem: Host-associated > Plants > Peat moss > Unclassified | place: USA...
CGGGCGACCGTTCTCGGCGTACGGGAGCGCGCGATTCGAGGTACCGCGCCGCTGGTCGCGGAACGCCTCGTCGCGCTGGGCAAGCGGTTCGATCTGGAGGAGATTTTCATCAATACCTGGACCTTCGATCCGGCGGCGCGCCGCCATTCCTATGCTCTACTGGCCGAGGCTCTCGGCCTTGCGCAATCGCAATCGCAATCGCAACCGCGGCCCGCATGAGCCCGATTCTGACCGCCCGACTGAGCTTGCGCTTGATGGAGCTGCGGGACGCGGAATTCATCCTCGACCTGTTGAATCAGGAAAGCTTCATCCGCCAGATCGGCGACAAGGGCGTGCGCACCCTCGGCGACGCGGCTGATTACATCCTCAAGGGGCCCATGATGAGCTATCGGCGCCATGGCTACGGTTTATTTTTGACCGCATTGCGCGAGGCGCCGCCGATTCGCGACACCCCGATCGGCATGTGCGGGCTGTTGCAGCGCGATTGGCTGGATCATCCCGACATTGGATTTGCATTCCTGCCGCACTACGCGGGTCAGGGCTATGCGACCGAATCGGCGCTCGCCGTCCTCGAGCACGGCCGCCGCGTGCATGGATTGGATCGCATCCTGGGGATCACCTCGGTCGACAACCATGCCTCGATGGCCGTCCTGCAGAAGATCGGACTGCGCTACGAGGGCATGATCACCAGCCCCGATTCGGGCAAAGCCTTGAAGCTGTTCGGACCCTAGTAGGCCCAAGACCCTAGTAGGCCCAGGGCCGTAATAGGCGTAAGGGCCCTCGGCTCGCGGTCTCAGTCGTCCATCAGGAAGCTGCGCAGCTGCTCGCTGCGGCTGGGATGACGCAGCTTGCGCAAGGCCTTGGCTTCGATCTGCCGGATCCGCTCGCGCGTCACGTCGAACTGCTTGCCGACTTCTTCGAGGGTATGGTCGGTGTTCATGTCGATGCCGAAACGCATGCGCAGCACCTTGGCTTCGCGCGGCGTCAGCTGTGCCAGCACCGAATGAGTGGTCTCACGCAGCGACTCGGTCGTCGCCGAATCGATCGGCGAGGAAACCGAGGTGTCCTCGATGAAATCGCCGAGGTGGGAATCCTCGTCGTCGCCGATCGGCGTTTCCATCGAGATCGGCTCCTTCGCGATCTTGAGGACTTTGCGGACCTTGTCCTCGGGCATTTCCATGCGGACCGCGAGTTCCTCGGGCGTCGGCTCGCGACCCATCTCCTGCAGCATCTGACGGGAAATGCGGTTGAGCTTGTTGATCGTCTCGATCATGTGCACCGGGATACGGATGGTGCGGGCCTGATCCGCGATCGAACGGGTGATTGCCTGCCGGATCCACCAGGTCGCATAAGTCGAGAATTTATAGCCGCGACGATATTCGAATTTGTCCACCGCCTTCATGAGGCCGATGTTGCCTTCCTGGATCAGGTCGAGGAATTGAAGGCCGCGATTCGTGTATTTCTTGGCGATCGAGATCACGAGGCGCAGGTTTGCCTCGACCATTTCCTTCTTCGCACGGCGCGCCTTTGCCTCGCCGATCGAAACCTCGCGGTTGATTTCCTTGATCTCGTTGATCAGGACGTGGAACAGGCCCTCGAGATCCTTGAGCTTGTTCTGCCGGAGTTCGACCTCGTCCTTGAACTTCGCGAGCGGCGCCGAATAGCGCTTCTTCGCCTTGATGTGCTTGTCGAGCCAGCGCGTGCTCGTCTCGTTCTTCGGGAACGTCGAAATGAAGTCCTTGCGCGGCATGCCCGCCTGCTTGATGCAGAGGAACATGATCTCCTTCTCGAGCAACCGGACCTCGGTCACGTGCTGACGGAGATTGTCGATCAGCTGGTCGAACATCTTCGGCGAGAGCTTGAGTTCCATGAGCTCCGAGCAGATCTTCTTGCGCAGCTTGAGGGTCTTCGGATCCTTCGAGCCGAGCTTGTCGAGGGCATTGACGTACTGATGATGTGCTTTGCTCAAGGACAGGAAGCGCTTCGCCGCCTCTTCCGGGTCGGGACCCGTATCGATCGCCTCGGCGTCCTCGTCCCCGTCTGCCTCCTCTTCATCGCCCGCGGCCTCCTCGCGCTCGAGCGCCATCATCTTCGGGTTCTGAGGCTGCGCGATTTCATCGGGCGCATTCGGATCGACGAAGCCGACGATGACGTCGACCAGTCGCATTTGGCCGGCTTTGACCGACTCGTAATGGCGCAGCAGAAGCTCGTAGGTGCCGGGATAGCTGCCGAGCGCGATCTTCACGGCCTCGAGGCCTTCCTCGATGCGTTTCGCGATGCGAATTTCGCCCTCGCGGGTCAGCAGCTCGACCGTGCCCATCTCCCGCATGTACATGCGGACGGGGTCCGTCGTGCGCCCGAACTCGGCATCGAGATTGGCAAGCGCGGCGGTCGCCTCCTCGACGGCTTCTTCATCGGGGGCGGCGGTGGCGTCGGTCAGCAACAGTGACTCGGCATCCGGGGCCTTTTCATAGACCGGAATGCCCATGTCATTGATCATGTTGACGATGTCTTCGATCTGTTCCGGATCGACGATCTCGCTGGGAAGGTGGTCGTTGACTTCAGCGTAGGTGAGGTAGCCCTGTTCCTTGCCGCGCGCGATCAGGAGCTTCAGTTGGGACTGACGCTCGTCCGCGATTTGGGTCGCCGTGCCCTGTGGCGCTTTTTTGATCAAGGTGGACGCCTCGTGCTGTGCTTCAAGTTAATAAAGTGACGCTTCCGAAAGAATCAAAGCGAAGCCGCCTAGTATACGATTTTGGCTATTCCGTAGCCACTAGCTTGTCGGCCAAGGAGGGGAAACTTAAATTTCCCGGGCCTCGCCGTCCTCGGCTCCGTGCTCTGTCCGCCCCACGGGCCCGCCCCCTACGGGGCCGTTCTACTAGCTTCCGTTTTGGCCGGGCCGGGTCTTGGACTTCAGCAGGGCGCTCAGTTCGGCTTTTTCGCCCAAATCCAACCCCATTTCCTCGGCTTTCCGCAGCAATTCGTCCATTCGGCGCCCCGGGCCATGCGCCTCGACCAGTTTGGCGACCGCCATCTGCAGTTCGCTTGCCGCCGCTTCCCGTTCGGCTACAAGGGGGTCCATCGCCGCCAGTTCGGCCAGGCGGGCGAATTCCGGGCGATCCCGCCAACGCTCGAGCAGGCTGCCGGTCGACGGCGCCGCCGTCGCCACGGCCTGTTCCAGAAGTTCCTGCAGGACGGCGACCCCGGGCCTGTCCAAACCCGCCAAGGCTCCGGGGTCCTTAACCGCCTTGGCCGCGGTGGGATGATGCAGGACCAGCATGATCGCCTGCCGTAGCAGATTGCCCCGCCCGACACTGATTCCTTCCCGGCGTCCACTCTCTTGACCCCGAGACCCCCCCAAGGGTTCCGGCTCTTGTCGGCGGCCTTCGCGCTTAGGGCCATCCGCGAGCAGCAGGGCCTTCAATTTGGCCGCCGGCATCTGAATCTGCGCCGCCAAGCGGTCCGCGAGCAGTTCGCGATAGACCCCCTCCGGCATGCGCGCAAACAGCGGCTTGGCGAGCGCCGCGAGCTTTGCGCGACCGTCGACATGGGTCAAGTCCACCTGCTCGGTGAGCTGCCGCAGCAGGTATTCGGACAGCGGTAGCGCCGTTTTCAAGCGTTGTTCGAAGCCTTCCGCGCCTTCGGCGGCAACGAGCGTGTCGGGGTCCTCCCCGTCGGGTAAAAACAGAAACTTCAGCTCGCGGCCGTCGCGCGCCAGACCTAAGGCGTTTTCCAGCGCTCGCCAGGCGGCCGCGCGACCGGCGCGGTCCCCGTCGAAGCAGAAGATCACCTCGCTCGTGATCCGAAAGATCTTATTCAGGTGCTCCTGGGTCGTCGCCGTGCCCAGTGTCGCCACGGCGTAGGTGATGCCTGCCTGGTGCAGCCGGACCACGTCCATGTATCCCTCGACGATCATCAGTCGTTTGAAGTCGGTGCGCGACTGTCGTGCCTCGTAGAGTCCGTACAGCTCCCGCCCCTTGTGAAACAGCGGAGTTTCGGGCGAATTGAGGTATTTCGGCTCGCCTTGATCGATGACGCGACCGCCGAAGGCGAGAACGCGTCCGCGCGCATCGCGGATCGGGAACATCAGGCGGTCGCGGAACCGGTCGTAGAATCCCGACTGGCGCTCGCCGCCGCGCGTGTCGCGCTCGATGATCAAACCCACCTGCAGCAGTCGCTGGCGCGCGGCCTCGTCCGAGCCGAAGCGCGTGAGCAGCGCATTCCACGAGTCCGGCGCGTACCCCAACGCGAATTTGGCGGCAATGCCAGTCTCGACGCCGCGTTTGTCCAGATAAGCCCGGGCGCGCTCGTCGTCCAGCAGGTTCTGCGCGAAGAACCGCAATGCGCCGGCCATGATCTCGTGCAGATCCACGCTGCCCGGGTCGCGCGCGCCAGGCTGAGCTTCCCGCGGCACCTCGAGTCCGGCACGCTCCGCGAGATCCGCGACGGCCTCGAGAAACTCGAGTTTCTCGTACTGCATCAGGAACCCGAGGACGGTGCCATGGGCGCCGCAACCAAAGCAGTGATAGAACTGCTTGTCCGGACTCACCCAAAAAGAAGCGGTTTTCTCGCTGTGAAAAGGGCAGCAGGCCTTGAACTCGCGGCCCGATTTCTTGAGCGGCACGCGCGCGCCGATGACCTCGACGATGTCCGAGCGCGCGACGATCTCGTCGATGAACGTTTGTGGAATGCGGCCGGCCATGGACCGCGTGCGATCAACCGCTGAGCTTGAGTTTGATCTTCGCGCCGACGGCCGCCATGTCCGCGCGACCCTGCGCCTTGGCTTTGACGAGATTCATGACCTTGCCCATGTCCTTGATGCTGGTCGCACCACTCGCGGCGATCGATTCGACGATCAAGGCGTCGATCTCTGGCTCGCTGAGCGCCGCCGGCAGATAGGTTTGCAACAAGCTTATTTCGGCCGTTTCCTTGGCGACCAGGTCTGGGCGGTTCCCGGCCTCGAACTGCGCCACGGATTCTTTGCGCTGCTTGATCATCTTTTCCAGCACGCTCAGAACCTGACCGTCGTCGAGCGCGATGCGCTCGTCCACTTCACGCTGCTTGATCGCGGACGTGATCATCCGGATCACACCGAGGCGCTCCTTTTCCCCAGCGCGCATCGCCGCCTTCATGTCGTCGGTAATTCGCTCTTTGAGCGCCATCGCGGACAGATTTTTAGTAGGGACGCGCCGCAGCCGGGGCTGGTGCGCTCGCCGGAGCGCCGCCGCCCAAGCCACGCATATTTTCCCGGGACAGCCGCTTCAGGTGCCGCTTGACGGCCGCAGCCTTCTTTCGCTTACGCTCCTGGGTCGGCTTCTCGTAGAATTCGCGCCGACGCAGTTCGGTCAGGACGCCCGCTTTTTCACAAGCACGCTTGAAACGACGCAGAGCGGCGTCGAAATACTCATTCTCGCGGACACGAACGCTGGGCATTCAAACCTCAATAATCTGTTGAAAACCGGCCGGCAATCGGCTCCAGGGGGGCGCATTCTAATGGTCGCCTCGACAAAAGGCAAAAAGATCGTGTTCGGGCTTTCTTCTAAGGAACACCAACGATGAGCAATCCTGCCCGCCCTTGCCGGGTGCTGGGGCTGGAAAGCTCCTGCGATGAGACCGCCGTGGCGCTCTACGACGCCAAAGAGGGTTTGCTTGCCCATCGGCTGCACAGTCAGGTTGCAATGCATCAAGCCTATGGCGGCGTCGTACCGGAACTCGCGTCCCGCGACCATGTGCGCCGCTTGCTACCCTTGGTCCGAGAAACGATGGCTGATGCCCGTACCGAGCCTGGCGAAGTCGACGCCGTGGCCTATACGGCGGGTCCCGGCCTCATTGGGGCCTTGCTGGTCGGAGCCTCGTTCGCGCGCAGCCTGAGTCTCGCCTGGAACAAGCCGGCGATCGGTATTCACCATTTGGAGGGCCATCTGCTTGCCCCCCTGTTGGAACCCGACCCGCCCGATTTTCCCTTTCTTGCCCTGCTCGTCTCCGGTGGGCACACACAATTCGTCGATGTGGCAGCGCTCGGCCGGTACCGGATCCTGGGCCAGTCGCTCGACGATGCCGCCGGCGAAGCGTTCGACAAGACGGCAAAGCTGCTCGGTCTGCCCTATCCCGGCGGGGCCGCGCTCGCGCGCCTGGCCCGCCAGGGCCGCAGCGGCGAGTTCGTCTTCCCGCGTCCGATGCTCGACCGGCCCGGGCTGGAATTCAGTTTCAGTGGCTTGAAGACCGCAGCCCTAGTAGCCTTGCGCGGCCGCGTCTTGGATGCCCAAATTCGCGCAGACATTGCGCGCGGCTTCGAAGATGCCGTGGTCGCGACGCTCGTGGAGAAATGCCGCCGGGCTTTGGCGCTCACTCGCCACCGGCGTCTCGTGGTTGCCGGCGGCGTGGGCGCGAACGAGAGTTTGCGAGAGGGCTTGCGCCGATTAGGGGCACAGTCCGGCGCGGAACTCTATTTCCCGCGGACGGAATTCTGCACCGACAACGGCGCGATGATCGCGCTCGCGGGTTGCCTGCGCTTCAGCGCCGGCACCATGGACGCCGCGCCCGTCGGCGCACGGGCGATCTGGGAACTTGGTGACGACGCATAACTCAAGGGGTTCGAGGCTTAAATGGACACGATTTTCATACACGCGCTGAAGGCCGAGGCGATCATCGGCATCTTCGACTGGGAGCGCCAGGTCAAACAGACCGTGTTGCTCGACATCGAAATGCATGCTGACATCCGCAAGGCTGCCTTGAGCGATTCGATCGCGGATACGCTGAACTACAAGGGCGTCGCGAAGCGCGTGCTCGCCTTCATCCAGGCGTCGCAATTCCACCTGGTCGAGACCCTCTCGGAGCACGTGGCGATGCTGATCCTCGGCGAGTTCGACATCAGCACCGTGAAGATCTCGCTGGCCAAGCCGGGGGCGGTCCGCAACTCCAGGGAAGTCGGCATCATCATCTCGCGCAATCGCGAGGATCTGCTGGCATGGCAGCGGCTGATCGCGTCGAAGTGATCGCCGTCGACGCGCCTCTGGGCTGGCGCGAGATCGCCGCGGTCGCGCTGGGCGCCCCGTTGACGCTCTCGAGCGCGGCGGCGACCCGAGTCGCGGCGGCCCGAGCGCTCGTCGATTCGCTGGTCGCCAAGGGAATCAAGGCCTATGGTGTCAACACCGGCGTCGGAGCGCTCTGCGACGTGGTGGTCGACCGCCCGCGCTTGCGTCAGTTGTCGCGCAACATCGTGATGAGCCATGCGGTCGGCGTGGGTCCCGTGCTCGGCAGGATCGAAACCCGCGCCATCATCGCCGCCGCCGTGAATCAGTTCGCTTTAGGGTTCTCCGGCGTGCGGCCGGAACTGGTCGAAGCCCTCGTGCGCCTGCTCGCCGAGGACTGCGTGCCCGAGGTGCCCTCGCAGGGTTCGGTCGGCTACCTGACGCACATGGCGCATGTCGGTTTAGTGCTGCTGGGGGAGGGCCATGCAGTTCATGAGGGACGGCGCGTGAGCGGCGCGCAAGCCCTGCGGGACATCGGTCTCGCCCCCTTGGTGCTCGAAGCCAAGGAGGGATTGAGTCTCGTGAACGGCACGTCCTGCGCCGCCGGGCTCTCGGCGCTCGCACTGTCGCGCAGCGAGCGCTTGCTTGCCTGGGCCGATGCGGCCGCTGCGATGAGCGTGGAAAATCTCCACGGACAGCTTGCCGCCTTCGATGCCGACGTGCTCGCCTTACGTCCGTCGCCGGGGCTCGCGGAGGTCGGCGCGAATCTGCGCACCCTGCTTGCCGGCAGCGAGATCAGCGCGGCCGCGCGCGGGACTCGTACGCAGGACGCGCTCAGTCTGCGCGCCGTGCCGCACGTACATGGTGCGGCGCGTGATCTGTTCGACCATGTCGCGCAAGCCGTCGGGCGGGAGCTCGCCTCGGCAACCGACAACCCGATCGTGACCGGGACCGTGGACAGCCCGCGGGCTCACTCCGAGGCCCACGCGGTCGGCGCGGCGATCGGCCTCGGCGCCGATTCCCTGGCGACCGCCATTGCCGCCGTCGCGGCCATGTCCGAGCGGCGTATCGACCGCCTCGTCAATCCGCTGGTCAGCGGCTTGCCCGCCTTTCTCGCCGATGCGGGCGGCTCGAGCTCGGGATTCATGATCGCGCAGTACACCGCCGCTGCGCTGGTTGCCGACAATCGCCGCCTCGCCGCGCCCGCCAGTCTCGACGGCGGTGTGACTTCGGGGCTGCAGGAGGACCATTTGGCGCACGCGACGCCCGCGGCGGCGAAATGGCTCAAGATCCTCGACAACGCCGAGACGGTGATCGCGATCGAAGTGCTCGCCGCGAGCCAAGCTTACGACCTGCAGCCCGGCACGCTGGCGCGGGGGCGCGGTACTGACGCCATCTACCGCGCGGTGCGAGCGTGCCTGCCGTCTTATCGCGACGATCGTCCGCTCGCCACCGATATCGAGCAGCTGCGCGGACTGCTCGGCGAGCCGCCACCATGAGCGCAGCAGGCATCCAGCGATTGTTCGTCACGTCGATCCACACCGGCCGGATCGGCCCCCGGGAGTTCGCCTCGCTGAATCCGTGCCTGCTGCGTGAATGTCGTCAGCTGCGCGAAGACGACCTCGCCGGCAGGCGCTGGTCGCTCAAGAACTATGTTGGCGGTTTTACCTCTTATCAATCGGCGAACAAGATGCACCTGAATTCGCCGACCTTTGCGCGCCTGGAGCGACGCCTTGCCGCGCCCGTGGCCAAGTTCGCGCGCGAGCTGCAGTGGGACCTCGGTCGGCGCCGCCTCGAGATGACCGACTGCTGGGTCAACATCATGCCTCACGGCACGAGTCATGGTCTGCACCTGCATCCGGTCTCGGCGCTCAGCGGCACTTACTACGTGCAAACTCCGCGCGGCTGTCCGGGCCTCAAGCTCGAGGACCCGCGGCTCGATCGCTTCATGGCAGCCCCGCCGCGGCGCGCCGACGCATCCCGTGAGAACCAGCCCTGGGTGGTGGTTCCGGCGGCCGCGGGTTCGTTCATCCTGTTCGAGAGCTGGCTGCGCCACGAGGTGCCGGCGAATCCTCTGCGCGCCGAGCGCATCAGCGTCAGCTTCAACTACCACTGGGTGTGAGCCAAAACCCCGCCGGGCGACTACGGATACTGCTCGGCACCGCCGCGTGCCTGGGCGTCTCGAGCATTTATTTCAATCAACCGCTGCTCCTCGAGATGAGCCGCAGCTTCCAAGTGTCGTCGGCGGCGATGGGCGGAGTCGCCGTCGGCGCCCAGGTCGGTTATGCGCTGGGGATCTTGTTCTTCGTGCCGCTCGCCGACGTGGTCGAGCGACGCGGCCTCATGGTGCGCATGTTCGTCTGCGTCGCCGCCGCGTGTCTGCTCGCGAGCTTGGCGCCGACGCTGCTCTGGATGGTGATCGCGAGCGTCGTCATGGGCGCAGCAGCTGCCGTGACCCACGTTGCCGTTTCGCTCGCGCCGGAATTCGCGGGCGACGGCGGGCGTGGACGGGCGGTCGGGACCGTGATGACAGGTCTTTTGCTCGGGATACTCCTGGCAAGAACGTTCGCGGGTTTGCTCAGCGCCTGGCTCGGCTGGCGTTCGGTCTTCGCCGTCGCCGCCGGACTGGATCTCGCCTTTGCGCCGCTGCTGCTCCGTTTGTTCCCCCCCTTACCGCCGGGCGAACCGCTCGCCTATGGAGCCGCGCTGCGTTCTCTCTGGACGCTCATCCGGGAGCAACCGCTGCTGCGCGAATCGGCGACGTTCGGCGCGCTCGCCTTCGGCGCCTTCTCCACGTTTTGGACGACGCTGGTCTTTTTGCTGGGCGGGGCGCCGTACCATCTCGGTAGCGCTGCCTCCGGGACCTTCGGGATCCTGGGTGCGACCGGGGCGTTCATCGCGCCGATTGCAGGCCGCATGGCCGACCGTCACGGCACCCGCTGGGTCGTGGGCTTCGCGCTCGCTGTGCTCGCCGCATCCTACGGCGTCTTGTGGGCTTTTGCTCATATGCTCGCCGGCCTGATCGTCGGCGTCGTTCTGCTGGATGCCGGCGTGCAGGCGAACCAAATCGCCAACCAAACGCGGATCTTCGGGCTCGATCCCGGTGCCCGCGGGCGCATCAATACCGTGTACATGGTCATTTATTTCTTCGGCGGATCCGTGGGCTCCCTGCTGTCCACCTGGGCCTGGGAGCGGGCGCAATGGAACGGTGTCTGTGCACTCGGATTTGCGTTCGTGGCTGCGGCGATCGCGCGCCTCATGTGGTCGCGCCGATCGGTTGCGCGCGCTTGGCCCCGATCCCGGGCACGGTGAACAGAACGAGCGTCGCGACGATGCACAGCAGACCCGATACCACGAACGCGGGCAGATAACTACCGGTCAGAGTACGTGTGAGCCCGGCACCGTAGGCGGCCGACGCGGCACCGAGTTGATGGCCGGTGAAGATCCAGCCGAACACGACGTTGGCGCGTTCCCGTCCGAAGCGCTCGGCCGTGAGCCGCACGGTCGGCGGCACGGTGGCGATCCAATCGAGGCCGTAGAACATCGCGAACGGCGCCAAGCCGGTGAAGGTGAACTGCGTGAGCGGCAGGCCGAGCAGCGACAGGCCCCGCAGACCGTAGTACCAGGCCAGCAGCCAGCGATTGTCGAACCGGTCCGAGAGCCAGCCGGAGAAGATCGTCCCGCCGAAATCGAATACCCCCATCATCGCCAGCACACCGGCGGCGCCGACCGCCGGCAGACCATAATCACCGCACAGCGCTATGAAATGGGTTTGCACGAGGCCGTTCGTGCTCGCGCCGCAGATGAAGAACGTGCCGAACAGGACCCAGAAGACCCGTGTGCGCGTGGCCTCGCGCAATACGGCAAGCGGCGCGAACAGCACGGCTCCCAGCGAGATCGCCTGCCCCGACGCGGTGGCCGGCAGTATCCCGCCCGTCGCTTCGCCGCGCGAGGAGTCTTGCGCGCCGCGCGATGGCCCCACCTCGCCGTAGGGCGCGAGTCCGATGTCGCCGGGCCGATCACGCAGCAACAACACACTGATCAGCGTTGCCGCGATCAGCATCAAACAGACGCCGCCCAGCGCGCAGCGCCAGCCGTGCTGCTGGGTCAGACGGGCCAGCAGCGGCAGGAACACGAGTTGTCCGGTCGCGGTGCTCGCCGAGAGAACACCGACGACCAGGCCCCGGCGTTTCGAGAACCAGCGCGTGGCGACCGTGGCTCCGAGCACCATCGCGGTGAGGCCGGTGCCGACGCCGACGAGGATCCCCCAGAGCAGGACGAGTTGCCAAAGACGATCCATCGCGAGCGAGGCCAGCAATCCGAAGGTGACCAGCGCGAGAGCGCAGACCACGATGCGCCGAACCCCATAGCGGTTCAGGAGCACAGCCGCGAACGGACCCACGAGGCCGTAGAGCAGGAAGCGCAGAGCGAGTGCCGATGAAATCTGTGACGGCGCCCAGCCGAACTCGCGTTCCCAGGGCACGAGCAGCAGTCCCGGTGCGCCGACCGCCCCCGCGGTGACCAGCATCGTGAAAAAGACGGTCGCCGCGACGACCCAGCCGAAATGCACGCCGCGAGCCCCTAAAGCCCTTTCCAGCCTGACTGCGATCATCGCGGTGCCCTCACGCGCGCCGGCAGACGAGCAACACTTCGTCGACGCCGTCCGTTCCCACCATGCCCGGGTGCAATTGCAAATGCTTTTGAAATCGCAGTCCCAAGGGCATGAAAGCCTTGTTGTACCACCACAGCGCGCGCTTGCGATCGTTCAGCAGCCACCACATCCCGAGATCGACGAGCCGCGACGACCGAGGCGCCATGCCGAACACCGCGCTGCGATCGATGGTGAACCGGTGTTCAGCAAGCTTGGCGAGCAGATCGGGCGGCTCGTAGCGCCGCTTGTGACCGACGAAGTCGTCGAACGAAGTCCACATCGCCGCATGCAGTGGCGCCGACAGCAGGACTGCCGCGCCGGTCTTCGCGACGCGCGAGATCTCGGCGAGCGCCGTGTCACCGTCCTCGACGTGTTCGATGATGTCGAGTGCGCACACCAGATCGAAGCTCGCGTTCCGAAAAGGCAGGGCGGTGACGTGTCCCTGGACCGCGCTCGCGCCGCGGGCGTGCAGCTTCGCGAGCGCTGGACCGCTGATGTCGACGAACTGTGAGCCCTCGATGGGCAATCGCGGCCGCAGTCCTGGTGCGACCTCGAGCCGGCGAGGCGCCTCGGAGAGCAGCGACTGCACCAACGGCCAGGTGTTGAAACGGCTCGGCTCGACGAGTCGAGCACCCGACCAGAGCGAGTCGTAGAAGCGCCGATTGCGCTCGACGAGATCTGTCCGGTCCCCGGGTTGATGTGAGCGTTGCATGGCCGTTCTAAATGCTGCGGCCGCCGTCGACCGCGATGATCTGTCCCGTGATGAAGGGTGCATCCCGGGCGAGAAACAGGGCGGTGCGGGCGATGTCCTCCGGCGTCCCGTAGCGTTTCAGGGCCGTCTTCGCGACGATCTCCTGCTTCAATTCCTCATTGAGCTCGCCTTCGGGCCAGAGCACGGGGCCCGGCGCGATGCCGTTGACCCGCACCTCCGGGCCCAGTTCGCGCGCCAGCGATCGGGTCAGCATCGCGAGTCCCGCCTTGGCGGCGCTGTAGACGGGATGCGCTTTGAGCGGCCGCAGCCCATGGATGTCCACGAGATTGATGATCGATCCGCGGCTCTTCCGCAAATAGGGAGCGGCCGCCTGCGACAGAAACAAGGGGGCCTTCAAATTGCTGCCCATCAGATCGTCCCAGTCGGCCATCGTGATCTTGCCGACCGGTGTCGGATAGAAGCTCGAGGCGTTGTTGATCAGCAGGTCGAGACGGCCGTAGGCGCTCAAGGCGGCATCGACCAGCGTGTCCGGCGCGTGATCCTGCAGCAGATCCGCCGCCACGAGGCTCACGGACCCCGGTCGCGACTCGTTAAGCTCAGCCGCCAGCGCCTCAGCGGCGGCGTGCGAGGAACGATAATGCAGGACGACGCGTGCGCCGCCGCCATGCAGGCAGCGGACGATCGCGGCGCCCACACGGCGCGCTCCGCCGGTGATCAGGACGCACTGGTCGTGCAAGTCCGAACTGGTGATACTGGTCGTCATGCCGACGAACGATACCGGAACTGACCGCCCGCGGGTACCGACACTCAGCGCCGCACAAGCCGATCACAGCCTGCGAGTTCGGGAGCATCTGGTGCGAGCGATCCAAGAATCCGGAGGATGGATCAGCTTCGAACACTACATGGATCTCGCTCTGTACGCCCCTGGGCTCGGCTACTACAGCGCGGGCGCGACCAAGCTCGGCGCCGACGGAGACTTCACGACCGCGCCTGAGCTGTCGGTGCTGTTCGGGGCCTGCGTCGCGCGCCAATGTGCGGAGGTGCTGGCCTGCGTCCCGGACGGCGATATCCTCGAAGTCGGTGCCGGTACGGGGCGGCTCGCCGCCGACGTGCTCCTGCGCCTGCATCGATCCGGACGGTTGCCGGTCCGCTATTACCTGCTCGAGGTCAGTGCCGACCTGCGTGCTCGTCAGCAGGCTGCGCTCGCGCAGCTGCCGGCCGAACTCCAGGCACGCGTCGAGTGGCTCAATGCGCCGCCCAGCGAGTTCTGCGGCGTGATCCTCGCGAACGAAGTGCTCGACGCGCTGCCGGTCCGTCGATTTCGCTGGGCGCCGGGTCGGGTGGACGAATACGGCGTTCGGTGTGAAGCCGATCGCTTCTTCTGGGCGAGCCGGCCCGCCGATCGACTCATGAGCGAGCACTGTGAGCGCCTCGCCGCGCATGCAGGCTGGGAGGCTGACTACGTGTCGGAGTACTGCCCGAGGCTCCCGGCTTTCGCCGCCGCGATTGTCGGCGGCTTGCGCGCCGGCGCAGTGCTGTGGTTCGACTACGGCTTGCCGCGGGACCACTATTATCTGCCCGAACGGCACGAAGGCACGCTGCTGTGCCATTTCAGGCATCGCACGGAGACCGATCCGTTTCGCTTTCCGGGGCTGCAGGACATCACAGCCTGGGTCGACTTCACGGCACTCGCGGAGGCCGGTCGGGACGCCGGATTCGAAGTCGCCGGGTTCACGACGCAGACGTATTTTCTCGCCGGTCTCGGCATCGATCAGGAAATGCGGGAGCTCGCCGGCGATGACGCGTCCCGCGCTGCGCGCTTGGCGAACGAGGCGCGCCAGCTCCTGATGCCGGGCGAAATGGGGGAGCGCTTCAAGGCGATGGCCTGGGTGCGCAGGCTGCAGCCTGATCTGTCGGGCTTCCGACTGCGCGATCTGCGCCACGCGCTTTGATGGATCGGCCTAGGCGGGATCGGCGGACTTGCCGGGTGGACGCTGCGCCGCGATCGCGGCCAACCGGTCTTGGCGCAGGCCGGCCGCGATGCGGATTCCGTCGCCGGCGGCGAGATCTGCCGCGCGCGGCCTGACCTCGGCAGCCGCGTCGCGGGCCTGGGTCAGATACGTTCGCTGCGGATAATCGCGACCCTCGAATCCGGTGCGCCCGCGCGCATCAGCCTCACAGGCGAGCAGCGCTTGCGCAAATCGCTCCGGCCGACGGAAGGCATCCGCCCGTTCGAAAAACTCCAGAATCGTGGCAGGGCGCAATTCCTGCGCGCGATGCACATTGCCGTGGAAGCGAGCGACGATGAGGGCCAGTTCCCGATAGTCCGACGGCACGCGCAGGCGCTGTGCGAGAGTTTCTATCAGCGCCACGCCCCGCTCTTCGTGGCCCGGATGGCGCGGCCATTGGTCGCGGGGCGTCGTGCCCTTGCCGAGATCGTGGACGAGGGCCGCGAAGCGAACCTGCGGCTCCTGACTGAGGAGGGCCGCCTGCTCCAGAACCATCAGCGTGTGCACGCCGGTATCGATCTCGGGATGCCACTGTGGGGGTTGCGGTACGCCGAACAGCGCATCGATTTCCGGAAAGACTGCATGCAAGGCGCCGCAGTCGCGCAACACCGCGAAGAACTCCGCGGCGCGCGCTTCGCGCAGTGCCTTTTCGGTTTCCTGCCAGACCCGCTCCGGGACCAGCGCATCGATTTCATGGCGTTCCACGATGTTGCGCATCAGTGCCTTGGTTTCGTCCGCGACTTGAAACCCCAGGGGAGCGAAGCGGGCCGCAAATCGAGCGACGCGCAGTACGCGCACCGGGTCCTCGACGAAGGCGTCGGAGACATGGCGCAGCAGGCGCGCCTCGAGGTCGCGCTGTCCGCCATGCGGATCGATCATGCTGCCGTCGGATGCACGTGCGATCGCATTGATCGTGAGGTCACGCCGTGCCAGATCCTCCTCCAGCGTGACCTCGGGGCCGAAGCGCACTTCGAAGCCACGGTAGCCCGGCGCGGTCTTGCGCTCGAGGCGTGCGAGGGCATACTCCTCGTGGCTTTCAGGATGCAGAAAAACCGGGAAATCCCGGCCCACCTCACGGTACCGCAGACGCAGCAACTCCTCGCGGGTCGCGCCGACCACGACCCAGTCGCGCTCCTTCACCGGCAATCCGAGCAGGTCGTCCCGTACCGCTCCGCCAACCAGATACACTTGCATCCGTGAATAGTACCAGTGTCCGCGCGAAGCTCCGCGCAGCGGCGGTCGTCTGTGCACTCGCCTTGTCGTCCACCGGATGCTACGAGTGGCAGGCGGCGCAGGGGCAGGTGCGTCTGATGCTCGCGCGTCAACCGATCGCCGCGGTCATTGCGCGACCGCAGACGCCGGCCTCCGTGCGAGCGCAATTGCAACGTGTGAGCGAGATCCGCGACTTCGCCACCCGGAATCTCGGTCTTCCCGACAACGGGAGCTATCGCAGTTACGCGGACTTGGGACGCGAATACGTGGTCTGGAACGTCTTCGCCGCGCCCGAATTCTCGATCGACGCGAAGCAGTGGTGCTATCCAATCGTGGGCTGCGTTGCCTACCGCGGCTATTTCCAAGAGCAAACAGCGCGCACCCTGGCCGAGCGTCTGCAGGCCGGCGGCATGGACGTCGCGGTCGAAGGCGTCGCCGCCTATTCCACCTTGGGGCATTTCGATGACCCGATCCTGAACACCATGCTCGGCTGGAGCGACGCGGAACTCGCGGGCATCATCTTCCACGAACTGACACACCAGCTGATCTATGTGCCGGACGATGCGTCGTTCAACGAAGCGCTCGCTACGGTCGTCGAGCAGGAGGGCGTGGGGCGCTGGCTCACTGCTCGCGGGCGCCCGCAGGACATCGAGGAGTACGGCATCGTGGAGGCGCACTATGCCCGCGTCACGGATCTGCTGATCGCGACCCGGACACGGCTGGCCGGTCTCTACGGCTCGGGCGTGGATGCGGCGGCGATGGCATCCGGAAAAAAGCGGATCCTCGCCGATGCGGCGGCGGCGTTCGCCGCCTTGAAGGCCGAGTGGGGCGGTCGGGCGCCGTTTCAGGCGTGGTTCGACCATGGCCTAAACAACGCCTATCTCGTTTCCATCGCGACTTACGAAGCCTGCGTTCCCGGTTTGCGCCGTGAACTTGCCAGCGTCGGCGGCAACTTGCCGAAATTTTACGCCCGGGCCCGGGAACTCGCGCGGCAGGATCAAACGGAACGGGACCGGCGCGTCTGCAGTCAGTAAGGTCCGCGGCCTGGTCGGCCGACAGCAGCACGATCGCGACTGAGGCGGGCATTGTCCTCGTCCCTGCCCAGATAGAGTCTGGCCGCACCCGTCATCGATTGGGGTTTGATGCCGAGACGCGCAAATCCATCTTCGCTGCACACGCTGTCGACCGTCAGCGATCGATAGTTGTCGCTGGAAAAAGGCCGGCCGGGCACGAAGTCCATCACCAATGCCTGAAAGCGGGCTACGAAATCCGGCAGGCCGATGATCCAGCGCCGCCGCCGCGTGATCTTCGCGACGAACGCGACGATTTCGCGCAAGGTAAACCGCTGGGGGCCCCCGAGTTCGTAGGTTTGCCGGCTGCTAGGTCCGCCGTGCAGGCAGCGCATGAAGGCGGCCACCACGTCGTCGACGAACACCGGCTGCATCAAGGCGTTCGGCTTGGCGAGCGGGAACACGAGCGGCAGGGCGCCGAGCAGGGCGGCAAAGCGGTTCAGAAACGAGTCCCCGGGCCCGAAGATCACGGAGGGTTTGAATATCGTCCAGTCGACGCTTCCGCACTCGCTCTCGATCAGGCGTTCTGCCTCCCCCTTGGAGCGCAGATAGTAACTGGGCGCGGTCGCAGAGGCGCCCAAGGAGGACATCTGCAACAGCCGCGTCACACCCGCAGAGCGGGCAGCCTGCAAGGCCCCGCGCGTGAGCTCCGTGTGCGTGCGCCGGAATCCGCCGCCGCCGAAACCACGCTCATTGAGGATGCCGACCAGATTGATGACGACCGTTTGACCGCGAAATCTCTCGGCGAGCGCAGCGGCGTCGTAAACGTTGCAGTTCTCCAGCGTCAAGCCGGCGAGCACCCGCAGATGCTTGTGCTGTTCGCGATCGCGTGACAGTACGGTAATGCGGTGACCCTCGCTGATCAGACGCGCGACCAGTCGTGTGCCGATGAATCCCGTGCCGCCGAGTATGCAAATAGAAAGAGGTCGCATGCGCAGATGATCATAGCACCGACCTTGGAGCAGGCCGGCTTCCTACGGCCACCGGCTGGATTCCCGCGGGAATCCAGCCGGAAGGACCGATCAGGCCGCTTCGACGACGATGCGCTGCGGCTGAACCTGCGCGACCTTCGGGATCACGATCTCGAGCACACCGTGCACCGATTTCGCCTTGATATTCAGCGTGTCGGCCGAGTCCGGGAGGCTGAAACGCCGCTGGAACTCGCCCTTGGTCCGCTCGACGCGGCGATAGCCCTCGCCGTTCTGCGTGCTGCCCGCGCCACGCTGCCCACGGATCGTGAGCACGCCCTTGTCCGACGTTATCTCCACGGCCTTCGGGTCCACGCCCGGCAGATCGACGTGCAACACGAACTGATTGGCTTCCTCGGTGATGTCGACCGGCGGCAACCACGCGCCTGAGTCCGCGGCCGTCGCGACCGGCGACCCCCACAAACGATCGATGTCCTTCTGCAGCCTGCTCACGAGAGCCCAAGGCTCATAACTCACAACGGTCATGATGTTCTCTCCTGTAATGATGGAAGTGTCGAACACGAAGCTTCTGTGTGATCTAGGAGATGGGGCATCGCCTGCGCAAATTCAACGCTGCTGCAGCTGTCAATAGGACATATTGTGGATAAGCTGTGAAAACACTATATGTTGCGATTGCGGCATTTTTGGCTTGACGCCGGGCGCGTGGTGGGCGATCAAGTAATTTATCGACTTATATTTATAGATAATTGATTTAAATAGTGTTTTTTTGATAAAAAAACGCGCAAATAAGTCTTGACGCTGGTCGGCATCGCGCCGTACCCTTTGCGCCCTGACACAAGATATAGTGTCAAACCTTCCAGCCTTCCGCAGCACGCACGCCCATGTCGGTCGACATAGAATTCCAAGGGAGCAGCAGACATTTCATGAACACGGTGGTCAAAATACAGCCCAAAGACGTCGGCAGTATTTCTTTCCAGGAAGCGTCTATCGACATCTGGGACAAGAAATACCGTCTATCCGCCAAAGATGGATCGCCCATCGATCAATCGATGGACGATACTTATAAGCGCGTCGCCCGCGCTCTCGCCGACGTTGAGAATGAGGAACTGCGCCCGCAGTGGTACGAGTCGTTTCTCTGGGCGCTGCGTCAGGGTGCGATACCCGCCGGCCGTGTTACCTCGAATGCGGGGGCTCTCGAGCACAAGCCGGCAACTTCGACGATCAATTGCACGGTCTCCGGCACGATCCGCGATTCCATGGACGACATCCTCAACAAAGTGCACGAAGCGGGTCTGACGCTCAAGGCGGGTTGCGGTATCGGCTACGAATTCTCGACGCTGCGACCGCGCGGTGCCTACGTTTCGGGCGCCGGCGCCTATACGTCGGGGCCTCTATCCTTCATGGATATCTACGACAAGATGTGTTTCACCGTCTCCTCCGCCGGTGGTCGGCGCGGCGCGCAGATGGGGACCTTCGACGTCGGGCACCCTGACGTGCTGGAATTCATCCGCGCCAAGCGGGAAAACGGGCGTCTGCGTCAGTTCAATCTGTCGCTGCTGATTTCCGACGAATTCATCAAGGCCGTGAAGGACGATACGGACTGGAAACTCGCGTTCCCGCTGGGCCGCAAGGAGTTCGAGTCCGACCAGCCTGACCTCGACGATGCGTCGAAATTCGTCTGGCGGGAATGGCCGCACACGGATGGCTACGTCGCGAATGACGACGGGCTCGTCGTCTGCAAGATCTACAAGGTCCTGCCGGCGCGGCGGGTCTGGGATTTGATCATGTCGTCGACCTACGACTTCGCCGAGCCGGGGTTCATCCTGATCGACAAAGTCAACGAAATGAACAACAACTGGTGGATCGAGAACATCCGCGCCACCAATCCCTGCGGGGAACAACCCCTGCCCCCCTACGGCTCCTGCCTCCTGGGTTCGGTAAACCTCACGAAGTTCGTGCTCGACCCGTTCACGGAAAATGCCCGTTTCGATTGGGAAACGTATCGCAGGGTCGTCAAGATCTTCACGCGCATGCTCGACAACGTCGTCGAGATCAACGGACTGCCACTGGCCGAACAGCGGGACGAGATCACGCGCAAGCGACGGCACGGCATGGGTTTTCTCGGCTTGGGCTCGGCAATCACGATGCTCTGCATGAAATACGGCTCGAAGAAATCGGTCGCCTTCTCGCAGAACGTCTCGCGCGAAATGGCGCTCGCGGGCTGGGAAGCGGCTCTGGAACTCGCACGCGAGAAGGGTCCCGCGCCGATCATGAACGAGGAGTTCACGGTGACGCGCGAGATGCTGCGCAAACGTCCCGAGATGATCAAGGACGGATGGCGCGTCGGTTCGCGGGTTCCGGGCCGGGTGCTGCACGCGCGCTACAGCCGCTACATGCAGCGCATCGCCGAAGCGGCGCCCGAACTCGTCGACGAGCTGGCGGAAGTGGGTGCGCGATTCACGCACCACACGTCGATCGCGCCCACGGGCACGATTTCATTGTCCCTCGCGAACAATGCCTCGAACGGCATCGAGCCTTCGTTCGCGCATCACTACTTCCGCAACGTCATCCGCGAGGGCAAGAAATCCAAGGAAAAGATCGACGTGTTCTCGTTCGAGCTGCTCGCCTATCGCGAGTTGGTCAACGAGCGGGCGATGCCGAACTCCCAGAACCCGGCGGAAAAGCTCCCGGATTATTTCCTCTCCGCCGACGACATCGGTCCGAAGGAACACGTCGATATTCAGGCCGCCGCGCAGCTGTGGATCGATTCCTCGATTTCCAAGACCGCCAATGTGCCGACCGACTACAAGTACGAGGACTTCAAGGACATTTATCTTTACGCCTACGACCAGGGTCTCAAGGGCTGCACGACGTTTCGTTTCAACCCCGAAGCCTTCCAGGGCGTCCTCGTCAAGGAAGAGGACTTGAAGAACACCACCTACGTGTTCACCTTGGAGGATGGCACCGAGGTCGAGGCGCGCGGCGATCAGGAGATCGAGTACGACGGTGAGATGCACACCGCGGCCAACCTGTTCGATGCGCTCAAAGAAGGCTATTACGGGAAGTTCTGACCATGTCGCAAATCAAAATCGCCAAGAAGATCACGAAATACCGCGTCCAGAAGCCGGAAGCCAAGGAAGTTGCGCCCGCGGCCGCTCCCCTGAAGACCCAGGACAACGTCATTTGGATGCACGAAAAGCTCGAGCGTCCCGAGGTTTTGATCGGGTCGACCTACAAGATCAAGACTCCGGTCTCGGACCACGCGATGTACGTCACGATCAACGATATCGTTCTGAACGAGGGCACGCCGCACGAACAGCGCCGTCCGTTCGAGGTCTTCATCAATTCCAAGAACCTCGACCACTTCCAGTGGATCGTCGCCCTGACGCGGGTCATCTCCGCGGTCTTCCGCAAGGGCGGCGATACGACCTTCCTGGTCGACGAGCTCAAGGCGGTCTTCGATCCGCGCGGCGGCTACTGGCAACCGGGCGGGAAGTTCATGCCCTCGACGATCGCGGAACTCGGTTACGTGATCGAGCGCCACCTGCAGTCGATCGGTCTGCTCAAGAAGCCGGAACTCGATCAGCATCAACGCAAGCTCGTGGATGAAAAGCGGGCGGAATTCGAGGCCCGCACGAAGCAGACCGACGCCTTTTCGAAGTCGCACTTTCCCGACGGGGCTCAGCTCTGCGCGAAATGCAGCACGGCCGCGGTCGTCATGATGGACGGCTGCCATACCTGCCTCAACTGCGGCGATTCGAAGTGCGGCTAGGGTTTTGCGGCTAGGCTGAACGCGGTCGCACCGGTTTGAATGACCGGCGCGACCTTTCTCGATGGAAGCGGGGAATACCTTAGCCGCGCATTGCTATGATGAGCACTCCCCACGGTTGTTCAGGTGTGATCATCAAACGCAGATCATCGATTCTCTTCAGTATCGCCTTCGGTTTCGTCGTCGCCGCGACTTTCCGGCCGCAGGCTGCGACCGCCGATGACGCCGATCCCTTTCCCCGGCCTCCGGAACTCGAACCAGACGTGCGCTTTTGGGTCCGCGTTTACACGGAGGTGACGACCGAGGAAGGGCTGCTCCACGACTCCTGGAACCTGAGCATCGTCTATGAAGCGCTGCACTTCGACCCGGAGACCTCGCCGCAGGCGCGCGAACGCAAGGTCGCGGCCGCCAAGCTGCGCTATGCCGCCTTGCTGCGGCGCTTCGCCGCCGGCGACACCGAGAATCTCACGTCTCATGAGCGGCGCATCCTGCACGCCTTCGGCGACAAGGCGACGGCCGCCGAATTCACGGCGGCGATCGACCGCATCCGTTTTCAACTCGGTCAGGCGGATCGGTTTCACGAGGGTTTGATTCGCGCCGAGATTCTGGAGCGGCGCATCGCCAAGACGCTCAAGCAGAACGGCGTGCCCGAGGAAATCTCGGCCCTGCCGCATGTCGAGTCTTCTTTCAATCAATTCGCCTACTCGCGCGTCGGCGCGGCCGGCCTCTGGCAATTCATGCCGTCGACGGCGAAGCGTTATATGCGCGTCGACAGCCTGGTCGACGAACGGCTCGACCCCTATCGCGCCACCGAGGCTGCTGCCAACCTGATGCTCTACAATTACCGGCTCGTCGGTACCTGGCCCCTGGCCGTGACGGCCTACAATCATGGTCCGGGCGGGCTGCGCCGGGCCCAGGATGAGCTCGGTACCAGCGACATTGCGGTCATCGTCAAACGCTATCAGGGTGCGACGTTCGGCTTCGCTTCGCGCAATTTCTACGTCTCTTTCCTCGCTGCCCTGGAGGTCGATCGTCACGCGGAACAATTTTTCGGCCCGATCACGCGGCTTCCCGACCCCGAGAACATGACGGTCGACCTCCCGGACTACATTCCGGTCGAGGCCGCGGCCAAGGCTTTCCGCGTCGATCTCGGGGCTCTGAAGGTCCTCAATCCCGCCCTGCGTCCCCCGATCTGGAGCGGCGCGCGTTTCGTCCCACGCGGCTATGCGCTGCGTGTGCCCGGCACGTTGTCAGCGGCCGATATTGCGGCCGCCTGGGACCGCGTACCGCCCGCGCAGCGCTTCCTCGCGCAACGCGGAGACGAAACCTATCGGCTGCGACGCGAGGAAAGTCTCGCAGCGGTCGCCAAGCGGGTCGGCGTGCCCGTCGCTCGCCTGCTCGCGATCAACGGGTGGGCGCACCAGCCGGAACTGCGCCGCGGCCAAGTCTTGCGCTTGCCGCCGCCGCCGTCGCGCGCGACACAAGGCGGTGAGGTACTGGCCGATGAACGATTGCCCGATGCGACGCCGCCGGTCTCGCGCCCGGCGGTCCCGGCACCTGTAGTCGCCAAGACTACCGCGCCCAGCGCGCCAACCAGCGGCGGCGCCGCAGCCGGTGCACCGATCGCCGCACCCCCGACTGCAGCCCCCCCCGTCGCGCGGGCGACGCCGCCCCATCCGCCGATCGTAGAGGAGAGCCAGGTCCGCACCGCTGCACTGTTGCCTGCCGCGACGCCGAGAGGAAATTCGGATGCCACCGACTACAGCGTGAGCAAGGCGGGTGTCATGATCGTGAGGCCCGACGAGACGCTCAGTCTGATTGCGGAATGGTCGAAGACCAATGCCGAGGCTCTGCGCAAGCTGAATCATTTGCGCAAGGGAGCAACCGTGGGCCTGGGGCACGAATTCAAGCTCGATCTCTCGCGGGCCGACCCGGCCGAGTTCGAGGCGGCGCGGCGCCGCTACCATCACGAACTCCAAGACGCCTACTTCGCGGAGCATCGGATAGCGGCGACCCAGGACTACGAGATCAAGCCGGGTGATTCACTCTGGACGATCGCGCACAACCATGGCGATCTGCCCGTGTGGCTCGTGACCCAATACAACCCCGACGCCAATTTTCGCGACATGCACCCGGGCATGGCGATCACGCTGCCCCAGGTGGAGCCGATCAATCGCCAGTGAGGCCGCGGGCCTGGAGAAACGTCGTCAATACCTGTTTGCTGTTCTGATCCGGTTTGAACTCCAGGGCGGCGCCGTCTGCGCCACGACAGCGGACGAGCAACTGGTTGCTCGCCGCGATCCGACGCAAGAGCGACGGCGTCGCCTGGAAATAGGCCGTCTGACCCCAGGGCACCAGCGGCGTATAGGCCTCCTTGCCGAGTTTCGGGGGACTCGCCGTCTGCAGCACGAGATCTCCGTCGTCGAGCTCCAGGACCACGGCCGAAGGGCTATCGATGTCGGCGACCTGCCGGTCGTTACCGGGGGCGATGTGCAGCCAGAGTCCGTAGCTCAGCGCTCCCATGCGATCCCACTCGACCGGCCCGAGATAGGCGAAGCTCGCATGCTTGTTGACCGAAAGCAGACCGCTCTCCACGAACTCCAAGGGCGCGTTCAGTCCCGACACGGTCATGCCCGTATCTTCGTCCAGGCGCTCGAAAGGCTGATGAGCAGTGGTGCTTGCACAGGCCCCGAGGCAGGCGGCGAGGATGGTGATCAGTAAGCGGCGGGCTTGCATGGGGTCGGTCGAGCGTTCATGGTGCCGGCAGTATAGCGAAGACGTGAGCCATGACCGATTATGTTGCATGGCCCGCACGCTATAATTGCACTCCATGACCTTCATCACGCGACGACATCTAGCCAAGAATTTATGCCTGGTACTTGCTGCAGGCGCCTGCACCGGCGCGAGCTTCCGGGTTGCCGCCGATCAACTGGCCCCCGCCGACCGCATCGTGGTGCGTAAGTCGGAGCGCAAACTCTATTTATACCGAGGTGACCGGATCATCGGCAGTTACAAGGTCGCACTCGGCTTGAATCCGCACGGCCCGAAGGAACAGGAGCACGATTTTCGCACGCCCGAGGGCCATTACGTTCTCGCGCGACGCAACACGCATAGCGACTATTTTCTCTCGATTCAGGTCTCTTACCCGAACAAGGAAGACGAGATCCGGGCGCGCAAGAATCACGTCGAGCCGGGCGGGGCCATCATGATTCACGGCCTGCCAAATACGCCGCGGCACTCGGCCGAGTACTACGCATCGGCCGATTGGACCGACGGCTGCATTGCGCTGTCGAACTCCGACATGGTCGAAGTCTGGATGCGCACGCAAGGCGACATTCCGATCGACATCTACCCCTGAAGGAAGGATCCTGGTGGAAACCGAAATCTCATCGTCCGACATGGTCGACGCCCGCGTCGCCCCGAAGGGCAGTCTCGAGCATCTCTCGCAGCAGGAGATCGCGAAGCTGCTGGATTCCGGCCAGGGCGGGCTGTATCCGCTGTTCCGCCAATGTGCCCTGGCCGTCCTCAATTCGGGCAGCGCGATCGACGATGCCCGGCTCATCTTTGCGAAATACCGCGACTTCGACCTCCGCATCGTGCGCCAGGCCTGGGGCATCAAGCTGGAGATCAAGAACGCCCCCGCGGCGGCCTTCGTCGACGGCGTGATGATCAAGGGCCTGAAGGAGCATCTGTTCGCGGTCCTGCGCGACGTCGTCTTCATTTCGAACGAAATCTTGGAGAGCGGGCGTTTCGACCTGAGCTCTTCGGCGAACATCACGAACGCGGTTTTCCACGTGCTGCGCAATGCGCGCATCTTCGACGCGCAGTTACGGCCCAATCTCGTCGTATGCTGGGGCGGCCATTCGATCCCGCGCGTCGAGTACGATTATTCGAAGCGCGTCGGCTACGAACTCGGGCTGCGCGGGCTGGACGTCTGCACGGGCTGCGGACCCGGCGCGATGAAGGGACCAATGAAGGGTGCGACCATAGGTCATTCCAAGCAGCGCATCACCAACGGCCGCTACATCGGTCTGACGGAGCCGGGCATCATCGCCGCGGAACCGCCCAATCCGATTGTCAGCCACCTCGTCATCATGCCCGACATCGAAAAGCGACTCGAGGCCTTCGTCCGTCTCGGACACGGTATCGTCGTGTTTCCCGGGGGCGCCGGCACGGCCGAGGAGATCTTGTACCTGCTCGGTGTGTTGCTGGAGCCGGCCAATCGCGAACTACCGTTTCCGGTCGTCTTCTCCGGCCCGGCGGAGAGTCGCCCCTATTTCGATCAGATTCATCGGTTCATCGGCGCCACGCTCGGCGCGGAGGCGCAGTCACGCTACCAGATCATCCTGGACGACCCGGCTGCCGTCGCGCGCGCGATGGTGCACGGAATCACCACCGTCCGCGATTATCGCCGACACGTCGCCGATTCCTACGGTTTCAACTGGCTCCTCAAGATCCCGCCGGAGCTGCAGCATCCGTTCGTCGTGACGCATGCGGCGATGAGCGGCCTGAATTTGAGTCGCGATCTGCCCATCCATGAACGCGCGGCTAACTTGCGGCGCGCGTTCTCCGGAATAGTCGCCGGCAACGTCAAGGAATACGGCGTCGAGGCGATCGAGCGTTTCGGCCCCTTCGAACTGCACGGCGATGCCGCGATCATGGAGCCGCTCGACGAACTGCTGGGATCCTTCGTGGCTCAGGGAAGAATGAAGCTCGCAGGCACGGACTACACACCGTGCTATCGACTGGTCGCATGAGCGAGCACCAGCGCATCCGCTACCGGATTGAGTTGCCCAACGGTTCTCAGCAGTTGTTCGATTTCGACTTCGACGAATACGATTTCCGCCTGCGTAATGCACCGCCGTCGAAGCCGCCTTTCTGGACGCTGCTCGACTTCAACAAGTGTGCCAATTGTCCGCTCGATGCACCGGAGCATCCGCACTGCCCCCCGGCGCTGCACATGGCCGACACGGTCGAACGTCTCGCAACCCTGGTTTCCTTCGACATCGTCAGCGTCACCGTCACGATGCCCGAACGCACGATGCATGCCGAGGTCTCCGCGCAGCAGGCGATGTCCTCGATACTCGGCCTCATCATGGCGACCTCCGGATGTCCGTGGACGGGCCTGCTGCGTCCGATGGCGCGATTTCATCTGCCTTTCGCCAGCGAGCTGGAGACCGTCTACCGCAGCCTCACGATGTATCTTCTCGCGAAGGAATTGGCAGAAGCCCCCGCGCGCGGCGGTTTCGAATCCCTGCAATCCCTTTACGAGACCTTGCACGTCGTGAATCGCGATATGTCACGCAGGCTCGGCGCCGCCACCCGCAGTGATCCCGCGCGCAACGCCCTCGCGCTGCTCGACTCGTACAGCACCTTGCTTCCGGCCGCGATCGAAGGATCGCTCGCCGAACTGCGTCCCTTGTTCGACTCCTGGAAAATTCCGCTGCAGAAGCCCATTTAACTTACCGCGACACTCTGTGAGACGGCTATCCCAATGCTGTCCGGACCCCCCAGTTTGCCGCGACCCGCTTGTGACACAGTTCCTGTCGAGAGGCGTGCCGCGGACTTACTGTGGTTCATCGAAATCAGGCGAAAATGATGAACAACAGCAAGGATAAACCGAAATATCAGGGTGTGGACCGTCGTGCTCCGCGCGCTGATGCATTGGCCCCGCCCGGATCTCGGGATGGATTCGCCAATACGCTCAAGCGAGACAAGGTCGGCGGCCGACACGGTGCCATCACGACTTCGCTGTACAGCTGGCATAGCTACAAGAACTGGGCCGACAAGGTGCGCGGCAACTGGGACGACAAAAAGTAGGACGCGCCTCGACAGCCCTCCGTCAGGCAGTCTCCGGCAGCAGATCACTGAGGCTCTGCGACTGACCGCCGATTTCCTTTTCCTTCAACCAGTCGATCAAGGGTGCCCAATCCTCGAGGTCACGCGACACCGTCGCCGCCTTCATCTCGTGCAAGCCTACGCCGAGCTCCGCGGCCCGCACATAATTTTGAGAATCACGCAGAGTGGCGATGATCGGAATCCGCAAAGTCGCCAGGAACCGCATCAAGGACTGATAGACCAGCGTATTGCGCTTGACCCGGTTCGCGACGACGCCGATCCGATTCTCGTTGCGGCGTATCTTGGCGATGAGCAGCAGGTCCGCGATGCATTTCGAGCAGGCATGGATGTCGATGTCCGAGGGCAGCACCGGTACGATGATCGCATCGGCGTTCTTGGTCATGTCCGGCAGTTCCTGCGGCGGAACCGCCGCCGGCGTGTCGATGACCACGTGCATGGCGTCCGCGGGTGTGCGCATCTGCCAGGCACGCGTGACGCGGCCGCTTTTTTCAAAGGCGGCAACGCCGTGGATCAACGCTTGCTCGGCGGTGCGCTTCTTGAGCCACCGCATGCTCGAACCCTGGGGATCATTGTCGGACAGCAGCGGCCGGTCGCCTTGACTCGCGAAGTAGCTCACGAGGTTGGTCGCGACCGTCGTCTTGCCGGAGCCGCCCTTAGGATTGAGCACTAAAATCCTTTGCATTCCCCGGAGCCTACGCAGGCACCGCCTGCGTGGCAAGCAAGGTTTCGAGGACCTGTTGCCGGCTTGTGAGCCGACTCACGGACGCAGCCGCATTGAGTCAATAGAATGCGGTTCATGGAATGGGTCCTACAGCTGGTCGACGAGATCGACGATGCGATCGCCGCCGCAGCGCAGTGGTGCCTCCGAGCCGCCAGCCGCTAAAGACGAGTACCATGGGCGCTGGTAATCCAGCGGAACGTCCCCCATGCGAACAGCGATTCTAGCCGCCCTCGCCGCCCTGTTGACGGCGTGCGGTTCTTCCAAGCCCCTCGAGCCGGCTCAGGCCGGCGTCAGCGCCCTCGAAAGCGTCGATTTGCAACCCGGCGAGGGAGCGAGCATCGCCGCCGGGCAGACCGCGGTCGTCAATTACACCGGTTGGCTCTATGACACCGCGGCCCCGTTGCACAAGGGCAGCCAATTCGACAGTTCGCTCAACACCGGCTCGCCCTTCCGATTCAAAGTCGGTGCCGGCGAGGTCATCAAGGGTTGGGACCAGGGCGTGCTCGGCATGAAGATCGGCGGCGCCCGTCGCCTCACGATTCCGGCCGCGCTCGCCTACGGCGACAGCGGGGCGGGCGGCGTCATTCCGCCGGGCGCCACGCTCGTGTTCGACGTCGAGTTGTTAGGGATCGAATGACGGCCTTTCGGCCGAGTGAACGCGTCCGCATCGGGGGACCCGCCGGCGCCCTCGAGGCGCTGGTCGCGGAAGTCGCTCGCCCAGCTTCCCTGCATGCGATCGTCTGCCACCCGCACCCCCTTTATGGCGGGACGATGGACAACAAGGTCGTCACGACGCTCGCGCGCGCCCTGCATGAGTGCAACGTTCCGACGGTGCGCTTCAATTTTCGCGGTGTCGGCGCGAGTGAAGGGAGCTACGACGAGGGGCGCGGAGAAACCGAGGATGCGGATGCCGTGGCGCGATGGGCGGCGCAGCGCTGGCCGGCCAGCGGCTTGATCGTGGCGGGATTCTCGTTCGGCGCGTACGTCGCCCTGCGCCTGGCCGCGAGAGCCAAGACGGCGCGTTTGATCACCATTGCTCCGCCGGTACAGCGTTTCGATTTCTCCGGTTTGGCGACACCGGATTGTCCCTGGCTGATCGTGCAAGGCGAGGCGGACGAGTTGGTGGATTCAGGTGCCGTGTCGGCTTGGGCGGCAGTGTCGAGCCCCCGCCCGCATCTCGTGATGTTACCCGGCGTCGGGCATTTCTTTCACGGGTCCCTGCACGAGTTGCGCGATGCCGTGATCGCCGAAATCCGGAGCGGCTGACGAGAGGCAACCGCTCCGGCGCGAGAATACGGATTCTTAGTTCACGAATTCCTTCAGCGACTTCAGTGCGGCGATGCGCACTTTCTTGCTGGCCGGCTTCGCCTTGAACGTGATCTTTTCGCCGTTGAACGGGTTGATGCCCTCGCGCGCCTTCGTGGCCGGCTTCTTGACGACCTTCAGCTTCAGAAGGCCGGGAAGGGTGAACAAGCCGTGGCTGCGCAGACTCTTCTTGATGACGGCGGACAGTGAATCAAACACGGCTCCGACTTGCTTCTTGGAGAGCTCTGTTTCCTTACTAATGCTTGCCAGAATTTCAGACTTGGTCGGTGCTGCATTCTTTTTCGCCATTTTTAAATCTCCTGACTATTGTTTCCAAACGCGGGCTTTACAGCCGTAAAATCAACTCGGCGCCGAAAATAACATAGAAAAAAGCTTATGTTTAGCGCAAATGCGAAAAAAATCGCAGCCCAAGCTTGTGTGTCATGCCTGATTTTCCAGGCTCAGCGCGCGGTGAGAGTCACATCGGCGAATGCAATACCGCCCGCGATAAGCGTTTGCATACAGTCACGTAGAAGACATTGCTGGACTCGAGCCCATGTCGGCCGTGCGTCAGCGCAAGACCAACAACAACGCGCTGATCGCGATCGAAACCCACAGCACCGAAAAATCGATCTGCCCGATCGGCGGGATGATACGGCGCACCGGACGCAAGACCGGTTCGCAAAGGCGTACGACCAGTCGCACACCCGGGAGCCCGCCGCCCGGCGACATGAAACTCGACAAGGCATAAATGATCATCGCGAACAAATAGATTCGCAGCACCATGTCGGCGAGGCTGACGAGGGTGACGTGCAGGAACAGCGGCCAGTCGGTCAAGGCGTAGCCGGTGAGCGCGAAGTCCGCGGCCGTACGCAGCAGCGCCGCCGCGAGAACCGCGACGACCGTGGCCGAGTCCACCTTGCCGATCGGCGGCAGCAGTCTGCGCAGCGGCAACACCAGCCAGTTGGTCACCCGCACGATCGCGTCCGCCATTGGATCGCGAAAATCGGCGCGCACGAGTTGGAACAGGAGTCGCAGGACGAAGGCCAGCAACAACAGCCACAACAGGGTATCGACGATGTATCTGACAGCTTCCATTCAAAACCTCAAGGAGCGCCGAACTCGGCGGCGAGTTCGGCGGAACGCAGTTCGGCTGCCGCGACAGCGTTGGCGACGATACCACGAAGATCCGCGCCGTCGAGCACGGTCAGCGCCGCTGCGGTCGTGCCGCCCTTTGACGTCACTTGTGCGCGCAGCGTCGCGAGCGGTTCATTCGACTCTCGCGCCATCGTGGCCGCGCCGAAGGCCGTCTGCAGCGTCAGCCGCCGCGCGACCTCGGGCGGCAAACCGCGATCGCGCGCCGCCGCCTCGATCGCTTCCATGAACAGAAAGAAGTAGGCGGGACCGCTGCCGGAGACCGCCGTGACCGTGTCCATCTGACTCTCGCGCTCCACCCAAACGGTCGCGCCGACGGCCGACATGATCGCCTCGGCGAGCGCACGATGACCCGCGCCGACGTCCTGCGGGGCATACAGCCCGGTGGCGCCGAGACCGAACAGGGCAGGGCGATTGGGCATCGTTCTCACGATCGGTGTGCCCGGGGAGAACCAACGGGCGAGAGAGGCATGCTGGATGCCGGCCGCCACCGAGATGAGCAAGGCGCCGCTCCCGGCAAGCCTTGGGGCGAGGCTGGCCGCCGCGGCGCGCAGGAGTTGCGGTTTGACGGCGAGCACGACGACGTCTGCATCGAGCACGGCCTGCGCCTCGTCCGCCACGGCGTTGACCGAGAACTCCGCGATCAAGCGTTCGCGCTGGCGCAGCTCGGGGTCCGAGGCCCAGATGCGCTCCGGAGCAAGCCCCTTGCCGATCAGACCGCCGATCAGCGCGGAGGCCATGTTGCCGGCGCCGATGAAGCTGAGTTTGCGAAGGTCTAGCATGTCTTGGTTTCTCCGAATGGCCGATGATTAGCGCGCGCCGAACAAGGCCGTACCGATTCTGATGCAGGTCGCCCCTTCGGCTATCGCCGATTCGAAATCCCCGCTCATGCCCATCGACAGGGTATCGAGTCCGGCTCCGGCGCGATTGAGTTCCTCCGCGGCGCGCCGCAGTTCCGCGAAGACGGCGCGTTGTGCCTGGGGGTCGGTTTGCGGGGCCGGAACGCACATCAGTCCACGCAGGCGCAGGCGCGGCAGGATCGCGACGCCGGCGGCGAGCTCGGCGAGGTGGCCAGGCGCAACCCCGCCTTTGCGTTCCTCGACGCTCAGCGCAACTTGAAGACAGACGTTCAGCGGCGGGGCATGGAAGGGCCGCTGCTCCGAAAGGCGACGGGCCACTCCCAGCCGATCGATGCTGTGCACCCAATCGAAACGCTCCGCGATCGTGCGGGTCTTGTTCGACTGGATCCCGCCGATGAAATGCCAGCGCAAATCGAGCGCGGCGAGGGCATCCATCTTCGCGACTGCCTCCTGCAGATAGTTTTCGCCGAAATCCGTGACGCCTGCCGTGGCAACCCGACGCACCGATTCGGCACTCTGGGACTTGGCAACGGCGATCAGGGTGATCGAGCCCGGGTCTCGGCCGCAGGCCGAGGCGGCGCGTTCGATGCGGGATTTGATCGCAGCGACCGAATCTGCTGAATTTTGCGGACCAATTAACATATTGGGTGTAGACACCCTCTTATATACTGTTTGGCGTCGTTTTGAGCCGAATTAGGAGCCGTAGATGGCGGTTGATATCGCGCAGCTTCTCGCCTTTGCGGTGAAGAACAATGCGTCGGATTTGCACCTTTCGGCGGGCGTGCCTCCGATGATCCGCGTCGATGGCGACATGAAACGGATCAACATGCCGGCGTTGGTGCACAAAGAAGTGCACAGCATGGTGTACGACATCATGAACGACAAGCAGCGCAAGGCGTTCGAAGAATTCTTCGAAACCGATTTTTCCTTTGAAATCCCGAAGTTGGCGCGATTCCGTGTCAACGCCTTCAACCAGAATCGCGGCGCCGGCGCCGTTTTCCGCAACATCCCATCCACGATCCTGTCCCTCGACGAGTTGAATGCACCCAAGGCTTTCCGCGACCTCTGCATGCTGCCGCGCGGCCTGGTCCTGGTCACCGGACCGACGGGATCGGGCAAGTCCACGACCCTCGCGGGCATGGTCAATCACTGCAACGACAACCGCCCGGACCATATTATAACCATCGAGGATCCGATCGAGTTCGTGCACGAGAGCAAGCGCTGCCTGGTGAATCAGCGCGAGGTCCACCGCGACACCCTGGGCTTCACCGAGGCCCTGCGGTCGGCATTGCGCGAAGATCCCGACGTCGTTCTGGTCGGCGAAATGCGCGATTTGGAGACCATACGCCTCGCTTTGACCGCCGCCGAGACCGGGCATCTCGTATTCGGCACGCTGCATACGAGCTCGGCGGCCAAGACGATAGACCGCGTCGTCGACGTGTTCCCGGCCGCGGAGAAGGAGATGGTGCGCGCGATGTTGTCCGAAAGCCTGCGCGCGGTGATCTCGCAAACCCTCATGAAAAAGGTCGGTGGTGGACGTATCGCGGCGCACGAGATCATGATAGGCACCCCGGCCATCCGCAA
>Ga0116226_10000525_pt1 | contig 32757 bp, 27 predicted proteins | sample S1TSphfallax_FD_89692 | JGI IMG/M metagenome (GOLD analysis project Ga0116226, IMG submission 89692) | Host-associated microbial communities from peat moss isolated from Minnesota, USA - S1T2_Fa - Sphagnum fallax MG | ecosystem: Host-associated > Plants > Peat moss > Unclassified | place: USA...
CACGCCGGCTGGCATGTTGCCGCGCCTGAAGCAGTTCACGGTAACCGGGGTGTTCGAATCGGGTCACTACGAATACGACAGTTCGCTTGCCCTGATCGATATCCAGGATGCGCAGGCCCTGTTCCGACTGGCCGCGCCGACCGGCGTGCGCTTGCGCTTGAAAGATATGCAACGGGCGCCGCAAGTGACGCGCGAATTGGCACGAACCTTGAGCGGCGATCTGTATATTCGCGATTGGACCCAACAGAACAAGACCTGGTTCTCGGCGGTACAGATCGAAAAACGCATGATGTTCATTATCCTGGCTTTGATCATCGCTGTCGCCGCGTTCAATCTGGTCTCATCCTTGGTGATGACGGTGACCGATAAACAGGCCGATATCGCCATTCTGCGCACCTTGGGTGCTCAGCCGCGCTCCATCATGAAGATCTTTGTGATCCAGGGTATGACCATAGGCTTGTTCGGGACCATGCTGGGGGTTGCCCTGGGTTCCCTGATCGCGGCGGAAATTCCGGTGGTGGTGCCGATGATCGAGCATGTGCTGGGCATTCAGTTCCTGCCGCCCAGTGTCTATTTCATTAACGAGTTGCCCTCCGATCTGGAACTGGGCGACGTGGTGCGGATCGGTATCATGGCATTTGTCTTGTCGACACTGGCGACGCTATATCCGAGCTGGCGCGCTGCCAAGGTGCGGCCGGCGGAGGCGCTGCGCTATGAATAATGCATTGCAGCATGCAGGACGCGAAGCCGTGCTGCAAGCGAGCGGCGTGCGCAAAACGTTCACCCAGGGCCGCGGCTTTCTGGATGTGCTACGCGATGCCGAGTTGACCGTCTATCGAGGCGAGAAACTGGCCATCGTGGGCGCCTCGGGTTCCGGCAAGAGCACGCTATTGCACGTTTTGGGCGGGCTGGACGAGCCGAGCGCCGGGCGGGTCGAGCTGCAGGGGCGTGAATTCACGGCGCTGCAGGAGCGCGAACGCAATGAAATGCGGAACCGGTCCTTGGGCTTTATTTATCAATTCCACCATCTGTTGCCTGAGTTCACCGCGCTGGAAAACGTGGCCATGCCGCTGCTGATACGCCGCACCCCGACGGCACAGGCGCATCGGACCGCGCTGGCGATGCTGGAACGGGTCGGCATGGGGCCGCGCGCGCAGCATAGACCGTCCGAGTTGTCCGGTGGCGAGCGGCAACGCGTCGCGGTGGCGCGCGCCCTGGTGACCGAGCCCGCTTGCGTGCTGGCTGACGAACCGACCGGCAATCTGGATGCGGGCACCGCCGGCACCGTGTTCAAATTGATGCTGGAATTGAGCGAAACACTGAACACCAGCTTTGTGATCGTGACCCACGATAGCGCGTTGGCCGCGCGCTGCGATCGCGTGGTGCGGCTGGCCGACGGTCGCCTGACCGAAGAGCCTCAGGTGGTGGATTGAACCATGAACATGGTCCGGCGCCACATGCCGGGCCCAGGAGTGGCGTTATGTGGATCGACACGCATTGCCATCTCGATGCCGCCGAGTTCGATCCGGATCGGGCGCAGGTGGCGGCCAGCGCCGCCGCGCTTGGCGTAGCGCGGGTGGTCATACCTGCCGTTGAAGTCGCCAATTTCGCGCGCGTGCGTGAGTTGGCGCATAGCATCCCAGGCGGCGCCTATGCGCTCGGCATTCATCCGCTCTACACCCCGCGCGCGCAGGACAGCGATTTGCAGCATATGCGCGCAGCGGTGGAGGCTGCGCTGGACGATCCGCGCTTTATCGGTATAGGCGAAATCGGTCTCGATTTTTTTGTCGAATTGGATGAAGCGCGCCAGCAATTCTTCTATCAGGAACAGTTGCGCATCGCCCATGAATTCGATTTGCCCGCCATTTGCCATGTGCGCAAATCCCAGGATCAGGTGCTCAAGGGCTTGCGCCGTTTTGGTGTCAAGCGCGGTATTGCCCATGCCTTCAATGGCAGCTTCCAACAGGCTCAGGCGTTTATCGATCAAGGCTTTAAACTGGGATTCGGCGGCAATCTGACCTTTGAACGCGCGCTGCAGATACGGCGTCTGGCGCGTGAACTCCCGCTCGAAGCCATCGTGCTCGAAACCGACGCCCCCGACATCGCCCCCGCCTGGCGCTATCGCGAACGCAACGATCCGGCCCAGATCGTCGGCATCGGCGCCACCCTGGCCGCGCTGCGCGGCCTGACCCCCGAAAGTCTGGCGCAACGCACCAGCGCCAACGCCTATCAGGCACTGCCGCGACTCGCCTAGTGCCAGCCCGCACGCGCGTGACGACCCTGGCCGCATGGCCAGATGGGTCGTCTTGAGATCGATTCCAACTCATACTTCATGACGATGCGCCGGTGCGCACAGCGTGTTACACGGCGGTCTGCCCCTGTGCGTGCGACCCGTTGCGCGTGCGTTGGACGATGGAGTGGACGGCGGAGTGGATGGCGGAGTGGCGGATGGTGGCAATCGCGTGGTGCGCATTCGCGCTGGGTGCCTGGGTCTTGCAGCAGTGCGCGCGCCTGCCGACCGTGGTGGAGGCCAGCGCGACGCTGGCGGGGCCCTTGCTACTGGCCCTGCTTGCCGGCGCGCTCGCTCGCAAGCAGGGCAGATCCATGCGCTGGGCCGCCTGCTGCAGGCGCCTGTGTCGGATCGCGCTGTTGGCGGGCGCGTTGGCCGGAGGCCTCGATTGGGCCGCCTGGCGCGCTGCGCTCCGCCTGCAAGCCAGCCTGCCGCTGGCGCTGGAGCAGCAAGCGCTGGTCGTCAGCGGTGTGGTGCGCGATCTGCCGCAGGTGTATAGCGACAGCACGCGTTTTGTGTTCGAGGTCAGCCGGTATGCACAGGCCCAGGACGTGCCGGATCCGCGCTCCGCTGTCCAAGTAGCGGCCTTGCCGTCCCATTTGCCGCATCGGCTACTGCTCAACTGGTACCGGGATGCCCGCACTGACGGGCCGCCGCTGCCGCTGCTGCAAGCCGGGCAACGTTGGGACTTCACGGTGCGCTTGCGTCGGCCGCATGGCATGGCCAATGAATTCGGTTTTGATCGTGAAGCCTGGCTGCTGGAGCGTGATCTGCGCGCAACCGGGGTGGTGTTGCCCAACCCAGCGCCGCATTGGCTCGGGATGCGTGCGGGGTCGAGGCTGACGCCGGCGGCGCTGCGCGATGCGATCGACAGGCTGCGCGGACGTTTGCGTGCGCGCATCGAAACCGTGCTGGACGGCGCGGCGCATACCGGTGTGGTGGTGGCGTTGGCGACGGGCGCCCAAGACGGCATTTCACGCGAGGACCGGGCGCGCTTTACCGACACCGGCACCAATCATCTGGTGGCGATTTCCGGTCTGCATGTCGGCATCGTCGCGGGCCTGTGCGCCTGGCTCGCGAGCCGGCTGTGGCGCGCTGCAGCCCGGTTCGGGATGGCGTTGCCTTTGCTGTGGCCCGCGCCGTATGTCGCGGCCGTCAGCGGCATGCTGGCCGCGCTCGCTTATATCGCGCTGGCGGGGTTTGGCGTGCCGGCGCAGCGGGCCTGGTGGATGTTGGCGGCCGCTGCGGTGACGGTGGTCGGCGGACGCCAGGGCAGCACCGCAAGCGCCTTGGCCTGGGCCTTGGGCATGATCGTGCTGGTCGACCCATGGGCCGTGGCTGAACCCGGACTGGCGCTGTCCTTCGGATCCGTTGCGGCGGTATTGTTGGCCGTGGCGGGCGAGTTGCCGCCTTCCCGCCAGACGCGACACCCCGCCGGCAGCGCGCCGGCTCGTGTGGCGCGGGGCGTGCGCGAGCGTGTGACGACGGCGGTGCTTTTGCATGGGAGGGTGTCGGTTGCACTGGTGCCGCTGGGTGCGCTCTGGTTTGCCCAGATTCCGCTGGTCGGGGTACCGGCCAATCTGCTGGCGATCCCGTGGGTCAGTTTGCTGGTGACGCCGCTGGTGCTGCTGGGCGTACTGCTGCCCGCACCGCTGGACGCCTGGATCTATCATCTGGCAGAGCGCCTGATTGGGGTGTTGGCCAGCTACTTCGATGGCTTGCGGCAGCCCTCCTGGGCGCTGTGGCACGTGGCCCAACCCGACGCGCTGGCATTACTGCTGGGCCTGGCGGGGGTGGGCTGGTGGCTGTTGCCGCGCGGGTGGCCGATGCGGCCCTATGGGTTACTGCTGCTGACACCGCTGCTGTGGCCGTGCCGCGCGGCGCCCCCACCGGGCGAATTCCGCCTCAGCGTGCTGGATGTCGGCCAGGGCGGCGCGACGCTGATCGAAACCGCGCATCACAGCATGCTGTTCGACGCGGGGCCTGGCCCCGAGGCGAGCGATGCGGGCGCCCGTGTTGTGGTGCCATTTTTGCAAACACATGGGATAGACCGGCTCGATCGGGTGATGATCAGTCATGGCGATAGCGATCACGCAGGGGGGGCGGCTGCCGTCTTTGACGCGATAGGCGTGGCCAGCTTGCAGGCTTCCGTGCCGCCCGACCACCGTCTATGGCAGCTCGCCGCCGCCGCCGGGGTGTCGCGGCGCGCGCCATGCCGTGCCGGTGCGGTTTGGATCTGGGATGCGGTACGTTTCGAGGTGCTTTGGCCCGATCGCGCGCCCGACCCGCAGGCGCCGAATCTGACCGCGTGTGTGCTGCGGGTCTCCAACGCCCGGCATGCCGCAGTGCTGCCGGCCGATATCGAGGCGCCGTCGGAGCGGGCCTTGGTGGCGCGCATGGCCGCTGCCGGGACGGATGCTGCAGCGGGGACGGGCACCAAGCCAGGCCGCGCAGGCGGCCCCACCCGCGCGGCCCGACTTGCGGCCACGCTCGGCGCGGAACTATTGCTGGCCCCGCATCACGGTAGTAAAACTTCGTCTAGTGCTACTCTTCTTGCTGCAATCTCGCCGCGCATGGTTGTGTTTCAGGTAGGCTATCGCAACCGTTTCCATCATCCGAGCCCAAGTGTGGTGGCGCGCTATCGAGCTCGCGGCGTTGCACAATTTCGCAGCGACCGCGACGGTGAGGTGCGTTTCGAGACCCGGCTCGGCGCGTTCGATGCCGCCGCTTATCGCGACTGGCATCGCCGTTACTGGATGGGACACTAGCGGCGGCGCGTGGTACTGCCCGCACGGCTCAACCGTATGCTTCAGCCGTTTCAGGGACTGTCATTGAAAGAGATCATTCATTTTTCGCACGCCAACGGCTTTCCGGCATCGATATACCGCACCATCTTCGCCGAACTCGAGGATCGCTATGAAGTCCGTGCGATCGAACGTTACGGCCACGATACGCGGTTTCCCGTGACGCGCGACTGGCCCCACCTGGTCGAGCAACTGTTGGAATCGATCGAGGCCAGCTTCGAGCGACCGGTCTGGCTGGTCGGTCATTCCATGGGCGGCTATCTCAGCTTGATGGCCGCATTGAAACGCCCGCATCGCGTCAAAGGGGTGGTGATGCTGGATGCTCCCGTGATTGCAGGCTGGCGTAGCCATCTGGTGCGGTTTACCCAATGGACCGGCCTGGATGAGCGCCTGTCGGCGGCGGCCGTGACCAAGAAGCGCCGCAACCATTGGCACAACCGTGAGGAAGTCTGGCGCCACTTCGTGGGCAAGCCGGCTTTCGCGCGCTGGGATGAGCGGATGTTGTCCGACTACGTGGATTTCGGTACCGAACCGGCGCCCCAGGGCGGCTTGGAACTGGCCTTCCGGCGCGAAATCGAATATCGCATCTACCGCACCTTGCCGCATACCCTGGGTGCCAGACTGGCCGGCGGAACCCCCGTTCCGGTCGGCTTTCTGGCCGGTACCGAGTCGCGCGAAGTGCGTGCGGTCAAACTGGAAGCCACGCGCCATCTGGTCGGCCCCAATCTGCTGTGGCTGGAGGGCAGCCATCTGTTCCCGATGGAACGGCCGATCGATACGGCCAGGGCGCTGCAGGAAGTGCTGCATGCGCTGGGGCAGACCGCCTGAGCTCGGTGGGGTGCAGGGTGCGCATCGATGGTGCGTTGCCGCAACCCGTGCCGCAGCGCCGAATCCCCCGTCAGTACGGGCTGTACGAGGCGTGGCGGCGCCGTCAAGAAAAAAATCTGCGGGTTTTGAGGGGCGTGGCGCTGAAGCTTGGGGCTGTCTTACGGTATAATCCGGCTTTCTCGCGAACACTCCAGCGATGACCAAATATGTATTCGTCACCGGCGGCGTCGTCTCTTCCCTGGGTAAGGGAATTGCAGCCGCCTCCTTGGCCGCGATCCTCGAATCGCGTGGCCTGAAAGTCACCCTACTCAAACTCGATCCCTACATCAACGTCGACCCCGGCACGATGAGTCCTTTCCAGCATGGAGAGGTGTTCGTGACCGAGGATGGCGCCGAGACCGATCTGGATCTGGGCCACTATGAGCGCTTCATCAGTACGAAGATGCGCAAGGCCAATAACTTCACCACGGGCCAGATCTACGAATCGGTGATCCGCAAGGAACGCCGCGGCGAATACCTGGGCAAGACGGTGCAGGTGATTCCCCATATCACCAACGAAATCCAGGCGTTTATCGAGCGCGGCGCATCCATGGCGACGTCGGGCGAGCCCGATGTCGCGATCGTCGAGATCGGCGGCACGGTGGGCGACATCGAATCGCTGCCTTTCCTTGAGGCCGCGCGGCAGATGAGCCTGCGCATGGGTCGCAACCATGCCTGTTTCGTACACCTGACCTTGGTGCCGTACATTGCGACCGCAGGCGAACTGAAAACCAAGCCGACTCAGCATAGCGTGCAGAAATTGCGCGAAATCGGGATTTCGCCGCATGCGCTGCTGTGCCGCGCCGACCGCCCGATTCCCGACGACGAGCGGGCCAAGATTTCGCTGTTCTCGAACGTGCCGCAGGACGCCGTCATTTCGGTGTGGGATGCCGACAGCATCTACAAGATTCCGCAAATGCTGCACGACCAGGGTCTCGACGGCATTATCTGCGACGAATTGAAGCTGGCGCCGAATCCGGCCGACCTCTCCATGTGGACCGGTCTGGTGCACGCGATCGAGAATCCGCAGGCGGAAGTGACGATAGGCATGGTCGGCAAATATGTCGAACTGACCGAATCGTACAAGTCGCTGATCGAGGCTTTGCGGCATGCGTCCATCCATACGCTGACCAAGGTCAACATCGAGTACATCGACTCCGAGGAAATCGAGAAGAACGGCGCCGACAGCCTCAAACATCTGGATGCCATTTTGGTGCCGGGCGGTTTTGGCCGGCGCGGTACCGAAGGCAAGATCGCCGCGATCCGTTTTGCGCGCGAGGCCAAGGTGCCGTATCTGGGTATCTGTTTGGGTATGCAGCTGGCCGTGATCGAGTTCGCGCGTCATGTGGCTGGTCTCGCCAAAGCCAACAGTACCGAATTCGAACCGTCGACGCCGAACCCGGTGGTGGCGTTGATCACCGAATGGTACGACCGCGACGGTCGGGTCGAGCAGCGCACCGAAGAATCCGATCTGGGCGGCACCATGCGCCTGGGTTCGCAAAAGTGTCCGGTGAAGCCGGGCACCAAAGCCGAGCAGATTTACGGTCTTGAGGTCAACGAACGCCATCGCCACCGCTACGAGGTCAACAACCGCTTCGTGCCCAAGCTCGAAGAAAACGGCATGATCATCAGTGCGCGTACGCCGAGCGAAGATCTGCCCGAGATGATGGAACTCGCAGACTCGCTGCATCCGTGGTTTGTCGGCGTGCAGTTCCACCCGGAATTTACCTCGACCCCGCGCGATGGTCACCCGCTGTTCAGCGCATTTATCCAGGCCGCCCTGCAGCATCATCGCGGACTCGCGCCGCAGGCTGGCTGCGCCGGCGCTCAGGTCGTTGCCACCGGGAGTTGAGCATGAAGTTATGTGATTTCGAGGTTGGTCTGCAGCAGCCATTTTTCCTGATCGCAGGCACGTGCGTGATCGAGTCCGAGCAGCTCGCACTCGATACGGCCGGTGCACTCAAGGAAATCTGTACCAACCTGGGTATTCCGTTTATTTACAAGTCTTCGTACGACAAGGCCAATCGCAGCTCCGGTACCAGCTTTCGTGGTCTGGGCCGTAGCGAAGGTCTGCGCATCCTGTCGGAAGTGCGGCGCCAGATCGGCGTGCCCATCCTGACCGACGTGCATAGCGAAGACGAAATCGAAGAAGTCGCTGCGGTGGTGGATGTGCTGCAGACGCCGGCCTTTCTGTGCCGGCAAACCGATTTCATCCATGCTTGCGCGCGCTCGGGCAAACCCGTCAATATCAAGAAGGGCCAGTTTCTGGCTCCGCAGGATATGAAGAACGTGATCGACAAGGCGCGTGCCGCGGCACGTGAAGCCGGCCTGTCCGAAGATCGTTTCTTTGCCTGCGAGCGCGGGGTGTCGTTCGGTTATAACAACCTGGTATCGGATATGCGCTCGCTCGCCATCATGCGCGACACCGGTGCGCCGGTGGTATTCGATGCAACCCACTCGGTGCAACTGCCGGGCGGTCAAGGCACCAGCTCGGGTGGTCAGCGTGAATTCGTGCCGGTACTGGCACGGGCTGCGGTGGCCACGGGGATTGCGGGTCTCTTCATGGAAACCCATCCCAACCCGGCTGAAGCCAAATCCGATGGCCCCAATGCGGTGCCGTTGCGACGCATGAAAGATCTGCTGCAGACATTGGTCTCGCTCGATCGGGTGGTCAAGAGCCAGCCCTTCCTCGAGCAGGACTTCAATTAAGCCAGCCCCATCCGCGATGCCGTGGCGACAGCCCGGCTCGCGCCGGCGCGCCGCGCCCCGGATCGTTTGTTTTCAATTGAGGAAATCATGAGTGCAATCGTTGACATCATCGGCCGCGAAATCCTGGATTCGCGCGGTAATCCCACCGTCGAATGCGACGTGTTGCTGGAATCCGGCACCATGGGCCGCGCGGCTGTGCCGTCCGGCGCATCGACCGGTTCGCGCGAAGCGATCGAGTTGCGCGATGGCGACGCCGGCCGCTACGGTGGCAAGGGCGTGCTGCAAGCGGTAGAACATATCAATACCGAAATCTCCGAAGCGATCATGGGTCTGGACGCTTCTGAGCAAGCTTTCCTGGATCGTACCCTGCTCGAACTGGATGGCACCGACAACAAGTCGCGTCTGGGCGCCAATGCCATGCTGGCGGTGTCGATGGCCGTGGCCAAGGCCGCTGCCGAAGAAGCCGGTTTGCCCTTGTACCGTTATTTTGGCGGCTCGGGTGCGATGCAAATGCCGGTGCCGATGATGAACATCGTCAATGGCGGCGCGCACGCCAACAACAGCCTGGATATCCAGGAATTCATGATCATGCCGGTGAGCCAGCCCAGCTTCCGTGAAGCACTGCGCTGCGGCGCCGAGGTGTTCCATGCGCTGAAAAAAATCCTGGCCGATCGTGGCATGAGCACGGCGGTGGGTGACGAAGGCGGGTTCGCGCCGAACTTCAACAGCAACGAAGAATGTCTGTCGACCGTGTTGCAGGCGATCGAGAAGGCGGGCTATCGCGCCGGCGAAGACGTGCTGTTGGCGCTCGATTGCGCGGCCAGCGAGTTCTACCGCGACGGCAAATATCATCTGAGCGGCGAAGGCCTGCAATTGTCGTCGGGCGAATTCGCCGACTACCTCGGCACCCTGGCCGATAAATTCCCCATCGTGTCGATCGAAGATGGCATGGCCGAAGCCGATTGGGATGGTTGGAAGACGCTGACCGACAAGCTTGGCAAAAAAATCCAGCTGGTCGGCGACGATATCTTCGTGACCAACACCCGCATCCTGAAGGAAGGCATTGAACGCGGCGTGGCCAACTCGATTCTGATCAAGATCAATCAGATCGGCACGCTGACCGAAACCTTCGCGGCAATGGAAATGGCCAAGCGCGCAGGCTACACCTCGGTGGTGTCGCATCGTTCGGGCGAAACCGAAGATTCCACCATTGCCGATATCGCGGTGGGCCTGAATGCCGGCCAGATCAAGACCGGTTCGTTGTCGCGCAGCGATCGCATCTCCAAGTACAATCAGTTGCTGCGTATCGAAGAAGATCTCGGCGATATCGCCAGCTACCCGGGTCGTTCCGCGTTCTTCAACCTGCGTTAAGAGCGATAGCCGTACCTCGACCGGCCGCTATCCCACTGCCCCGGCAGCGGGGTCGCGGCCGGCCTGACAATCCATCCCTGACTTTCAAGGTAAGACGGCGAATGCGATGCGGCTGGTGACTGTCGTTTTGATCGTCCTCTTGGGGCTGATCCAGTATCCGTTATGGTGGGGGCACGGCGGTTGGCTGCGGGTGCATGAACTCGAACGTCAACTGGCCGAACAGAAGCAGAAGAATGCCGACCTCAAAGCCCGCAACGACAGGTTGTTGGGTGAAGTACAGGATCTCCAACAAGGTACCGACGCCAGCGAAGAGCGTGCGCGCTATGAGCTGGGCATGATCAAGGACAGCGAGATCTTTGTGCAGTTCGTCGCGCCCAACCAGCCTATCCCGAATCAGGCCGCCCTGACGGTGGAGCCGGCTTCTTCCACGCGTGGACAGGTGTCCGCAGCGCCGCTCAAGGTGGTGCCGGAGCCGGCAGTGCGTGAGGTGCATACGCATCCGGCCAAGCCCGGCAAGACTGGCAAAACCGTGCCGGTCAAGCATCCCGGCAAGCCCGTCGCCAACCATAGCACCAATAAATAACATCGACCGATAGCGTGGCGGCCCGGCTGTATCCCAGCGGTGCCCGCGATGCCTGGGCATAAGGCATAAGCCGCGCCCGGGAGCGGGCTTGCTCGCGCGAATTTACCAGGCGGGACCGAAGGGGTAGGGCTGCGGATAGAGCGCGGGATAAGCGGGGTAGGCCGCGGGATAGGTCTGATAAACCGGATATGGCGCCGAATAATAGCCATAGCCACTGTAGTACACCGGCGTCGCGGCCCAGGCATCGGCCCAGGCGCGTGAGCGTGCGCGCGCATCCTGATCGGCCATCACTTGTTTGTCGATCTGCCGATAGCGCGCTTTTTCCGCGTCGGAGAGGGGCGCGGGCGCACTATTGGCGGCAGGCAGACGTGACAGAATCTGGCCTGGCGTGCCCTGCTGCGGCGGGCTGGCGCAAGCGCACAAGAGTGCCGCGGTCAGCCCGCCGGCAAGGACGGCTCTCACCGATTTCAGGCGCAGCCGCGTACGCGAGTCGCCGGCTGCGCGCGGCTCGCAGGTGGACCCAGGGTTGGCATTTGCTCGCGCTGTCATCGTTGTTCCTGGTTGAGTTCGATTCAATGCTTTTGTTCGGGCGCTTCGACCACACCTGCGCTGACGCTGTCGGCCGCGAACAATTGGACCACATCGACCGGATCGAATTCATAACGCTGGTTGCAGAACTCGCAATGAATTTCCACATGACCGCGTTCGGCCAGGATACCGTCGACTTCGTCACGGCCCAGCATGTGCAGCATGCCGCCCACCTTGGTGCGCGAACAGGTGCACAGAAAGCGGGTGGCGGTCGGCTCGAAGCGGCGCAGGTTTTCCTGCCAGAACAGGCGGCGCAGCAAGGTTTCCGAGTCGGTCTGCAGCAGCTCATCGTGGCTCAGGGTGCTGCCGAGATGGCAGACGCGGTCCCAGGTGTCGGCATCATGTTCGCCGGCGTGCGGGCGGATGCCGCCGTCGCCGGGCAGCTTCTGCAACAGGACACCGACCGCATGTTCCTGGTCGGCGGCCAGCCAGATTCGCGTTTCCAGCTGCTCGGAATGCTGCATGTAGTGTTCAAGCACGGCTGCCATATCGTTGAGCGGTCCGTTTTCGTCGGCGAGCGGCACCACGCCCTGATAGGGCTGCTGGCCGGGGCGCTTGTCGCTCGGATCCAGCGTGATGGCGAAACGGCCGCCGCCGTTCTGGTTGACCATATCGCTCAGGGTGGCGTTGTCAGCCACCTCGCCGATCACCTTGGCCGTGGCGCGCATGGTCAGATCCGAATTGCATTGCACCACCAGCATCTTGACCGGGCCATCGCCGTGGATTTGCATGATCAGCGCACCGTCGAACTTGAGGTTGGCCGACAGCAGCGCTGCCGCCGCCATCATTTCGCCCAGCAAATCGCGGATCGGGGCCGGATACTCACGCCGCGCCAGCACTTCGCGCCAGGTGTTTTGCAGCGACACGATTTCACCGCGCACCGGCGCGGCGTTGAACATGAATCTTTGCAGGTGATCGTTCACACACTTCCTTTCTATTCAGTCATGCATGGTCCGCGCGGACTCGCCGGCGGCCCGGATTCAGCGATGCCGGTGCGCTGTGCCGCCCGTGCATCGAACCAGTCCCGGCGCGGGCGCCGGCGGTACAGGGCCAGACGGCAGCCTAGCCTATGCGTACCAGTTGGGTCTTGTAATGCTCGCGCCGCGCCACGTAGCTTTCGGCGCTGCGGCGGTTACGCGCGATTTCCGCTTCGGTCAGTTCCCGCACCACTTTGGCCGGTACCCCCAAAATCAGGGAATTGGCGGGAAACACCTTGCCCTCGGTGACGATGGCGCCCGCGCCGACCAGGCTGTTGCGACCGATCACGGCACCATTCAGGATCACCGCCTGCATCCCGATCAGGGCGCCTTCGTGGATCGTACAGCCATGCAACATCGCTTGATGGCCTATGGTCACATTCGCCTCGATCCGCAACGGAAAACCCGGGTCGGTATGCAGCACCGACCCTTCCTGGATATTGCTGCCCGCACCGACCGAAATCGTTTCGTTATCGCCGCGCAATACCGCACCCGGCCAGATACTGGCGTTTTCGGCGACGTTGACATGGCCCACGATGCTGGCCGATTCGGCAACGAAGACGGACTCGTGTACGGTCGGGGCGGCGTCGCCCAGTTGGTAGATTGCCACTTGAATTCCCGTTAGAGCGCAGAATCGGCCCGCTTTCGCGTCCGCGTTGCGCTTGCCACATGGAGGCGCCATATGAAGGCGCCACATGGGGTTGCCACCTGAAATTGCCACCTGAAGTGACAACCTGGGACTGCCACCATGCGGCTGCAACAACGTCAGCGCGCAGGTACAATCCGGCGGCGACAGCCCATACCGGACGCGCCGATTTGCCGGTATTGTAAACCGTTACGCCCAAACCGGCTTTGGCGCACTACGGCGCAGGGGCGAGCGTGCGCGTCAGCGCTTGCCCGCACCACGCCAAGCGGCAGATTCAAAGATAGATCCGGACCCAGACCCAGCTGCATACCCCGCCTTGCCATGAATCGAGATCATTCCCCCGTCAGCACGCCTGCGGGCGCCACTGCCGCCATTAACGGCACGACCGGCGCTGCGACTGCCGACGTGACGACCGACGTGACGACCGACGCGTCGGCCGAAATGCGCAGCGTGGCCCTGGCCCTGGCCGCGCTGGCTGATCCGACGCGCAAGGCCGATGCCGTGCGCGCCCTGAATCCGGCGGCATTGACACTCGATGTGGCGCGCGTGTGGGAGCCGCCGCAGGATTATCCTGGCCGCCCGCTGCAACCCGAGCTGGTGTCGCCGCGCGCCCTCAAGCGGCGCAGCATGCATACCCCGCAGGGGCGTGTAGCGCTGCTGCATGCGCTGGCGCATATCGAATTCAATGCGATCAACCTGGCGCTGGACGCGGTGTGGCGCTTCGCTGGCATGCCGCCGGCCTTCTATCAGGATTGGTTGCGGGTGGCCCAGGAAGAAGCGCTGCATTTCAGTCTGCTGACCGAGCATCTGGCCGGGCTGGGTTGCCGCTACGGTGATTTTCCGGCGCACGACGGCTTGTGGGAAATGGCGCAGAAAACCGCGGCCGATGTCCTGGCGCGCATGGCATTGGTGCCGCGCACGCTGGAAGCGCGCGGCCTCGATGCCTCGCCGCCCATGCGTGATGGCCTGGCGCAGGCGGGCGCGCTCGAAGCTGCCGCCATCCTGGACGTGATCTTGCGTGATGAGATCGGGCATGTGCGCATCGGCAACCATTGGTTCCGCTTTTTATGCGAGTCGCGTGGACTGGATCCCCATGAGGCTTACCGGGTGCTGGCCGAACACTATGCGGCGCCGCGTCTGCGCGGACCGTTCAATTTCGATGCGCGCCGCGCGGCCGGTTTCGATGAATTCGAACTGGCCGCCTTGACTGCCTCTGAGGCTGAGGCTGAAGCGGACGGCGAGCCGGGCTAACCTGAATCTATTTGAATCGAAGGGACGTAGTGTGATGAAGCCTTTTAGGACCGAGATGTTGATGGCACACGGGCAGCGCCTGGCAGTGCACCAATGGGGGAGGGTGGGGGCGCCGCAGTTGGTGATGCTGCATGGCTGGATGGACGTTGCCGCCTCGTTTCAATTCGTGGTGGATGCGCTTGAGGGGGATTGGCACGTGATTGCGCCCGATGCGCGTGGCTTTGGTCAGTCGGCTTGGCCGGTGCGCGAAAGCGGCGGCGGCTACTACAACTTCCCGGAATATCTGGCTGATCTCGATGCCATTCTCGACGCCTACGCGCCCCAGGGTCCGGTCAATCTGGTGGGGCACAGCATGGGCGCCAATGTGGTCTGCCTGTATGCGGGTGTGCGCCCCGACCGGGTGCGGCGGGTGGTCGATCTGGAGGGTTTCGGCATGGCGGATAAACCGGCCTCCAGCGCGCCCGCGCAGATGCGGGCCTGGCTGGCCGAAATGCGCGAGCCGCCAACGATGAATACCTATGAGGCGTTGGACGGCGTCGCGGCCCGCCTGCGCAAGACCAATCCGCGCTTGACCAGCGCGCGCGCCGCGTTTCTGGCGGAACACTGGTCGCGGCGTGGCGCCGATGGCCGCTACGAAATCTTGGGGGACCCCGCGCACAAGATGCGCAATCCCCGCCCGTACCGGCTCGATGAAGTCCGCGCGATCTGGGCCGCCGTCACGGCGCCTGTGCTCCATGTCGAAGGGTTGGCCTCTACCACCTTGCGCTGGCTGGCCGACGGCCAGGCCGAAGCGGACTTCCGCGCGCGCTTCCAGGCGTTTCGCGATTGGCGTCAGGCCGAGATCGAGGAGGCGGGCCATATGCTGCATCATGATCAGCCGGAACGCGTGGCGCAGTTGATCGAATCGTTTTGCGCTTAGCGGCGGGCGCAGCCGGCACGTTGCGGGTCGCAGGGACCGTCCGCCCCCCTCAAATAAGCCAGAAGCCAGCCACAAACAAGCCACAAACAAGTCACAAACACGCGCTTAACAAGCCGCACAAAGCGGACGCGGGGCCTGCGCTGCGATACAATTCAGTCTTACTCTGAGATAACGCGGTAGCAATGATCAACGCCGACCTGCACTGCCACTCGACGGTTTCCGACGGCCTGCTCGCGCCCGCCGCCGTGGCGCAGCGCGCCTGCGACGGTGGCGTGACGCTATGGGCCCTGACCGATCACGATGAAGTGGCGGGCCAGCTTGAGGCGCGCGCAGCGGCGCAGGCGCTGGGTATGCGCTATATCGCCGGGGTCGAGATTTCCGTCACCTGGGCCGAGCGTACCGTCCATATCGTCGGTCTCAACGTCGATCCGCAATCGCCAGTGCTGGTGAGCGGACTCGCTCTGACTCGCAATGGGCGTTATGCGCGCGCCCAGGAGATGGGGCGGCGCTTGGCGGCCCTGGGCCTGCCCGGCGTATTCGAGGGGGCGTTGAAGTACGTGTCCAACCCCGATCTGATTTCGCGTAGCCATTTTGCGCGTTACCTGGTTGAAGTCGGCGCCGCCGCTTCTATCAGCGATGTGTTCGATCGCTATCTGTCGGAAGGCAAGCCCGGCTTTGCGCCGCACCGTTGGGCCCGATTGTCCGACGCGATGCAATGGATCGCCGCCGCCGGCGGCACGGCGGTGGTGGCGCACCCGGGCAGATATAAGTATTCGCAGCTCGAGTTCGCCGCCTTCTTCGACGAATTTCGCCAACTGGGCGGGGATGCGATCGAAGTCGTTACCGGCAGTCACACCCCCGATCAGTACCGTGAATATGCCGATGTCGCGCGACGTTATGGGTTCCGGGCCTCGCGCGGTTCCGACTTTCACGCACCGGACGACCCTCATACCGGCTTGGGCAGTTTGCCGCCGCTACCGAGTGATCTGGTGCCGGTCTGGCGTGCATGGCTTTAGCCGCAACGATGGGCTACCCGGCCGCAGCGCGGGGCGATCCTGCCGCCGCCCGGTCAAGACTGATATAACCCCAGATGTCCCAATACTTTCGGATACACCCTGATAATCCCCAAGCACGGCTGATCAAACAGGCGGCGCAAATCATCGACGCGGGCGGCGTGGTGGCGCTGCCGACCGACTCCAGCTATGCGCTGGCCTGCCATCTGGACGACAAAGACGCGGTGACCCGCTTGCGCCGTATCCGCGGCATCGACGAAAAGCAGAACTTATCCCTGTTGGTGCGCGATCTATCCGAGCTGGCCTTGTTTGCCATGGTCGACAACCGGCAGTTCCGGCTGATCAAGTCGGTCGTGCCGGGGCCGTATGTGTTTATCCTTGAAGCCACCAAGGAAGTGCCGCGCCGTTTGTCGCATCCGTCGCGCAAGACCATCGGTTTGCGGGTGCCCCAGCACGCCATTACACTGGCTTTGTTGGAGGAGTTGGGGCAGCCCTTGCTGGCCACCACCCTGATTCTGCCGCCGGAGCCGCTGCCCCTGAACGATCCCGAAGAAATCCGCGCGCGCCTGGAAAAGCAGGTTGAGCTGGTGGTCGACGGCGGTGCCTGTCCGCGCGAACCGACCACCGTGATCGATCTCACCGGCCCCGAGCCCCAACTGGTGCGTGCCGGCCGTGGCTCGCTCACCCCGTTTGGCCTGGCCGCCTGACTGTGTTTGCCCCTGGGCCAAGCCCGGGCCGCTTGCGGCGATGGGCCGCAGCCACTTGATACAATAGGTTTTATGGACGATTCGCTGATACGCAACATCACGATTTACGCATTGCCGCTGATTTTTGCAATTACCTTGCATGAAGCCGCGCATGGCTATGTCGCACGCTTTTTCGGTGACAACACCGCTTATATGTTCGGCCGCGTGAGCCTGAATCCGCTGAAACATATCGACCCGATCGGTACCATCCTGATCCCGGTGCTGCTGTATTTCGCCTCGGGCGGCATGTTTGCGATCGGTTATGCCAAACCAGTGCCGGTCTCCTTTGGCAACTTGCGGCATCCGCGTCGCGATACCATCTGGGTGGCGCTGGCCGGACCGGCGTGCAATCTGATTCAAGCGCTGCTGTGGGCGGTGCTGCTCAAACTGCTGATCCCGCTGCAAGTTGACGACAGCTATGCCCAATTGCAGGAATTCGTGCTACTGATGGCGCATGCCGGGATCGCCGTCAATCTGCTGATCTGCGTCTTCAATATGTTCCCGTTGCCACCGCTCGATGGCGGCCGGGTCCTGGTTTCGCTATTGCCGCTGCGCGCGGCGATCGGCTTGGCGCGGGTCGAACGATATGGTTTTCTGATTGTGATGGCGCTGGTGTTTACCGGCATCCTCACGACCTATTGGCTGCGCCCCCTGGTCACTGCGGGTCTGGGTTTGTTGAATATGCTGTTTTCCTTCACCCCTTTTTAAGCTCGCCGCCGCCACGCTATGTTTCCCGATCGCATATTTTCCGGCATGCGTCCGACCGGATCCCTGCATCTCGGTCATTACCACGGTGTTTTAAAGAACTGGGTGGCCCTGCAGGCCGAATATCCCTGCTTCTTCTGCGTGGTCGACTGGCATGCGCTGACCACGCACTACGAGACACCTGAGGTGATCGAGAAGAATGTGTGGGAGGTGCTGACCGACTGGCTCGCATCCGGCATCGATCCGGCGCAGGCCACGCTGTTTATTCAGAGCCGCGTGCCGGAGCATGCGGAGCTGTCCTTGTTGCTGGGCATGTGCGCGCCGCTGGGCTGGCTGGAACGGGTGCCGACCTATAAGGAACAGATCGAGAAGCTGAAGGATAAAGATCTTTCCACTTATGGCTTTCTCGGTTATCCGGTGCTGATGGCGGCCGATATTCTGCTATACCGCGCCTCGCTGGTGCCGGTCGGCGAAGATCAAGTGCCGCATGTGGAAATGACACGGGAGCTGGCGCGCCGCTTCAACTATCTGTACGGGCGCGAACCCGGCTTCGAGGAAAAGGCCAATGAGGCGGCCCGCAAGCTGGGCGGCAAGCGCGCCAAGCTTTATCACGAATTGCGTAACGCGTATCAGCAGGATGGCGACGACGAAGCGCTGGAGCGCGCGCGGGCCTTGCTGCAGGAGTCGCAAAGTCTGTCGATGAACGACCGCGAGCGCCTGTTCGGCTATCTCGAAGGGTCGCGCAAGATCATCCTGGTTGAACCGCAAGTGATGCTCACCCAAGCGTCGCGCATGCCGGGGCTGGATGGCCAGAAGATGTCCAAGTCCTATGGCAATACCATAGGGCTGCGCGAGGACGCCGCGTCGATCGAAAAGAAAGTCCGCACCATGCCGACCGATCCCGCGCGCGTGCGTCGCACCGATGCGGGCGATCCCGATAAATGCCCGGTGTGGGAATTGCACCAGGTGTACTCGGACGACGCCACCCGCAACTGGGTACAAAGCGGTTGCCGCAGCGCTGCGATCGGTTGTCTGGATTGCAAGCAGCCCGTGATCGATGGCATTCTGCGCGAACAGCAGCCGATGCTGGAACGGGCTCAGAAATATATGGATGATCCCTCGCTATTGCGCGCCATCGTAGCCGATGGCTGCGACAAAGCGCGCAAATTCGCGCATGAAACCATGCGTGAAGTGCGCGACGCGATGGGTCTCTCCTATAACTGACACTGAGCGCGCGCCGATGAAGCCCACGGTACGCCTGAGCGCGGCCGGCATGGATGCCGGCGGTGTGTCCCATGGCGCTGAACCGAGTGCCTGGGTGACGGCGTGGGCGCATTTGATCGCGCCGGGTGGGGCGGTGCTCGATCTGGCTTGCGGTCACGGGCGCCACACGCGCTGGTTGGCGCAGCGTGGCCATCCGGTGCTGGCGGTGGATCGCGACGCGGCGGCCCTGGCCGCGCTGGGTCAACTGGACGGCGTGACCACACTTTGCGCAGATCTGGAAGGCGGACCCTGGCCCCTGGGCGAGCGCCGTTTCGCCGCCGTGGTGGTCACCCATTATCTGCATCGGCCGCTCTGGCCGCGCTTGCTGGACGCGTTGGCGCCCGGCGGCACGCTGCTTTACGAGACCTTCGCCAGCGGTAATGGCGAGTTGGGTAAGCCATCCAATCCCGATTTCCTGCTGCGGCCCGGTGAACTACTGGACGTGGTGCACGGTCGGCTGCGGGTGATTGCATTTCAGGATGTTTATCGGGAATCTCCGCAGGCCGCCTTTGTACAGCGCATTTGCGCGGTACGTGAGGCAATCTGCGAGCCCGGTGCGCGTGCGCAACGTTACCGGGCGCTACAACTTTGACGCCCGGCCGCTGCGATCGGCTACAATCGCAACTTAACCGAATCGAGCCTTCTGTTTTATGTCAAATGGAATTCACAGCGCTGCTTCAGCTAGCCACCCGGCCAGCCAAACCGACGCCGCCGCGACCGGCATCCGCGGCTTGCGCGGCAGCATCGTGGCTATCGTCACGCCCATGCTCGAAGACGGCAGCCTGGATCTGCCGGCCTTGCGGGCCCTGATCGACTGGCATGTGGCCGAGGGCACCAACGGTATCGTGGTGGTCGGCACCAGCGGCGAATCGCCGACCGTCACCGTCGAAGAGCATAAATTACTGATCAAGACGGCGGTCGAGCATGCTGCCGGTCGCATTGCGATGATCGCGGGCGCGGGCGGCAATTCGACCGTCGAAGCCGTCGCACTGGCCGATTATGCAAAGCAGGTCGGCGCCGATGCCACGCTGCAGGTGGTGCCGTACTACAACAAGCCGACCCAGGAAGGCATGTTCCGGCACTTTTCGACCATCGCCGAGCGCGTCGATCTGCCGGTCATCCTGTACAACGTGCCGGGCCGCACCGTGGCCGATCTGAGCAACGAAACCATTCTGCGTCTGGCGCAAGTGCCCGGCATCATCGGGGTCAAGGACGCGACCGGCAATCTCGATCGCGGCATCCATTTGATCAAACATGCGCCGGCCGGTTTTTCGATCTACAGCGGCGACGATGCCACCGCCACCGCGCTGATCCTGATGGGCGGTCATGGCAATATTTCGGTGACGGCCAACGTCGCGCCGCGCCTGATGGCCGATCTGTGTCGCGCTGCGTTGGCGGGCGAGACCCGCGTCGCGCGCGAAATCCACATGACACTGTTGTCGCTGCACCGTCATCTGTTTATCGAAGCCAATCCGATTCCGGTCAAATGGGCGCTGCAGCAGCTGGGACGGATCCAGAGCGGCATCCGCTTGCCCTTGACCCCGCTCGACGAGCGCTACCACGATACGGTGCGCGCTGCCCTGCGGGAAGCCGGTTTGCGCGGCTAAGGCCGCGCCCTTAATTTTGGCCGTGTGCGGCCCGCTGCAACCACGCATCAACAAGCTAGATCGAAGGACTTATGAAACGTTTTGACCTTTCCCGTTTTGAGCTGTCGCGTGCCGCGTTTGCGGTGGGCGCGGTGCGTGTTGCAGTGGCGACCATCGCCGTGACCTCGCTGGCCGGTTGCGATACCTTGGATCGCTGGTTCAGCACCGATCACGTTGACTACAAAGCGACCGCTTCGGCGCCTGCATTGGCCGTGCCGCCGGGCCTGAATCCGGTGCCGCGCGACAATAGCCAGTTTATTGCGCCGCCTGCCGTGACTGGCCTGGGCGGTGTGCCGGAGCAGCAGAAGACGGCTTCCGGCTCGCTCACCTTTGGTGTGCCGACCCAGCAAGATGCACTGGGCATGCACGTCGAGCAGGACGGCAAGCAAACCTGGCTGGTGGTCGACGGGCGTACGCCCGAACAACTGTGGCCGCAGCTCAAGGACTTCTGGCAAGCCAATGGCTTCAATCTGAAGGTTGAGTCGCCGACTACCGGTGTCTTGGAAACCGATTGGGCTGAAAACCGCGCCAAGATTCCTAACGACTGGTTCCGCAATTCGATCGGCAAGCTGCTGGATGGTGTGTATTCGTCCGGCACCCAGGACAAATTCCGCACCCTGGTCGAACGCGGCAGCGACGGCACCAGCACCGATATTTTCATCACCCACCATGGCATGGTCGAAGTCAACACCGGCCACGACAATGAGACCACCCGCTGGCAGGATAGCCCGCGCGAGCCCAAGCTCGAAGTCGCGTTCATGGAAAAGCTGATGCAGAAGTTCGGCCTCAGCGTCGACCAATCGCAGCAGCTGGTCGCGCAGGCCCGCACCGTCGATCGCGTGCAAGTGGCGCTTGACGATGGCGCACCCGCACTGGCCTTGAAAGAGCCGTTTGACCGGGCCTGGCTGCATGTCGGTCTGGCGCTCGACCGCAGCGATTTCGCGGTGTCGCAGGCTGACAAGAGCAAGGGCGTGTACTACGTCAATTATGTCGACCCGGCCAGCGAAACCAAGAGCGACGGCTTGCTGTCCAAGGTCTTCGGCAGTAGCACCAAGGCACCCGCCGTCGGCAAGTCGTATATGGTCAGCGTCCATGCGGTCGAAACCGGCACCCAGGTCGATGTGCTGGGCCAGAACGGCCAGCCTGACGCCTCGGCCGAGGCCAAGCGCCTGGTCAGCCAGCTGCACGCGCAACTCGACTAAACCGGGCGCGCTGCCCATGGGTATCCGCTTTGCGAGCCTGGGCAGCGGCAGCGAAGGTAACGCGCTGTTGGTCGAGGCGCGTAGCGGCGCGACCGTCACGCGCGTGCTGCTCGATTGTGGCTTCTCGCAAAAAGAGGTGGAACGTCGACTGGCGCGGCTCGGTGTCGCGCCCAGCCAGCTTGATGCCATCCTGATCACGCACGAGCATGGCGATCATATCGGCTCGGCCCTGGGCCTGGCGCGGCGCCTGCGGGTGCCGCTCTACATGAGCTGGGGTACCGCGCAGGCGGTCGGCGCATGGGGCGCGTTGCGCGCGCCAACTTTCGCCGGGTCCGAGACGGATTCTCAGGTCGATTCTCAGAGCGATTCTGAGGTCGACACCGAGGCCTACCCCCAGGCCTACCCCCAGGCCGCCCCCCAAACGCCCCTCATCCTTCATCGTTGCCGCTGTGGCGTACCGATTGCGCTGCGTGATCTGCAGATCATGCCTTACACAGTGCCGCACGATGCGCGCGAACCCTTACAGTTCACTTTCAGTGATGGCGCCAGCCGTCTGGGCGTGCTGACCGATATCGGTGTGGGGACACCCTTGGTTTCCAGTGTGCTCGACCGATGCGATGCCTTGGTGCTCGAGAGCAACCACGATAGCGACATGTTGGCCCAAAGCCGGTATCCGGCCTCGCTGAAGGCCCGCATCGCCGGTACCCTGGGGCATCTGTCCAATACGGCCGCGGCGGCCATCCTGGCCAGCCTGGACCGTTCCCGGCTGCGTTTTCTGGTGGGGGCGCACTTGAGCCGCCAGAACAACACGCCGGCGCTCGCTCGCGCGGCGCTGGCGCATGGGTTGGGCAGCGCTGCGGCGGAGATCCTGATTGCCAGCCAGGATGACGGTTTCGACTGGCTGGAGGCCTGAATACGCTGACGCGGGACGAAAAAAAACCGGCCAGAGGCCGGTTTTTTCTGCTTCCTTCCTGCTTACTGGCTAGCGCCCGAAGCCGGAGCTGCCGAAGCTGCTGCCGGAGCCGATGCCATTGCATCGCTTGCTGCCGGAGCCGATGCTGCTGCGTCGCTCGCTGCCGGTGCCGAAGCTGCGGCCGGAGCCGAAGCTGCTGCGTCGCTAGCAGCCGGAGCTGCCGTGTCGCTGCTCTTGCTGCAAGCGGCCAATGCAAAAGCTGCCATCAGGGAAGCTACGAGGAGGGATTTCTTCATGATCACGTCCTTTTATGGTTAAAAGTGAGCAACAGCGGGTGAGCAAAAGCCAAAATTCCTGATCATGGTGCTCTATGATCAATTTGCGCCACGAGTAGGAGGTGCACGTTGCCGTACAACCCGCTTGCGGCTAGCCCGGAATTATATTCACTTTCAAATCGAGCGTCGATATCACCTAAGCCCGGAATTCGGCTTTTACCTACAAATTTCATTGTTGAATGCGCGTCTCGACACCGGAAACCATTAGTTCAAGTGCATCCAGCCCGCACAATACCACTCGTACAGCAACTGTGTCACGGAAGAATCGTGAGATAGTGTTACAGAGCTTTGCGGATTAAGGGCCCGAGTATCGGCCAGTAATTGCAGCGCCTTTTTGAGGTTACCACTCACGCGCAGAGGCTCGCCGTTCACATAAGCGCAGCGTGCATCGTAAAGCAGCCGCGTTTTCGCATCGAGTCGTACCCCACGCCGCTGCAGGGCTGTCGCGAAGGCTGTGGGGGTCAGTGGGCGCGCCGGCGGATCGAAAAATACATTGGGCTTGGGTTCGCTGAGATAACTACCGACGAAATCGGCGATATCGGCCTGATTCCAGCGTATTTTCGCAATCATCGCGCCGATTTTCTCGACCAAGTGCGACGGAATGCGTCCGGGTTCGGCGGTCGGGGGCTGCCCGGCGTCGCCATAACGCTCGAGACTGCCGGGGCCATCGGCGCAATGTTCGGCCAGACGATACAGAAACTGACCGCGGATTTCATCGGCCTGGGGCGCGCGAAAACCGATCGATGCTGTCATGGTCTCGCCTTCGGCAACACCGTCATGGGCCACGTGCGGGGGCAGATAGAGCATGTCGCCCGGCTCCAGCAACCACTCCTGTTCGGCCTCAAAGTTCTGTAACACTTTGAGCGGCAGGCCTGGGTTCAGGGACAAATCTTTTTGGGTACTGATGCGCCAACGGCGCTTGCCATGCACTTGCAACAAGAACACATCGTATGAATCGAAATGTGGACCGACTCCGCCGCCGTCAGTCGCGTAGCTCACCATCACATCATCCAGACGCGCGTCCGGCAGAAAGCGAAAACGGTTCATCAGCGTCTCGGCCGCGGCATGATGCAGATTGACGCCCTGGACCAGCAGGGTCCATTGCCGCGTCTTCACCGAGGGCAGTTCGTCGGCCGCGAACGGACCGTGCTCGAGCGCCCAGCCCGGTTCGCTGCCGCGCTTGCGGGGACGGGTGATCAGGCGCGATTCGACCTCGTCGAGATCGGCCAGCTCGAACAAGGTGCTCCGGTCTATCACGGGCGTGTCGGCGGGCACGGCCTGGCGTATGAGTAGCGGCTTGCGGTGCCAGTAGCGGCGCATGAATTGGGCGGGGGTCAGACCGCCCAGCAAGGGTGTGGGCTGATCGAGTGCCGCCGGCGCATAACGCGCGGCTGTGCTGTTGCTGGGGGCGGGGGGCCTTGAAGGCATCGTATAATGTCGATTGAAATTTGGAGATTCAAATGAAAATCGTGAAAAACACGGTCGTTTCGCTGGCTTACAAGCTGTCGGACGCACAAGGCAATCTGATCGAAGAAAGCGATGAGCCGATGGTGTATCTGCACGGCGGCTATGATGGCACGTTCCCCAAGATCGAGGAAGCGCTCGACGGCCAGGAGTCCGGATTCACGACGCAGATCCAGCTTGAGCCGGTCGATGCCTTTGGCGAATACGATCCCGAGCTGGTGAAAATCGAGGAGCGCGGTCGTTTCCCCGAGCCGCTGGAAGTCGGTATGCAGTTCGAAGGCACGCCGGAAGAAGGCGATGAAGACATCGATGCCTTGATCTACACCGTCACCGACGTCGCCGAAGACAAGGTTGTGCTGGACGGCAATCATCCGCTCGCCGGTATGGCGCTGCGTTTCGATCTGACCGTCAAGGAAGTGCGCGTCGCCACGGCCGAGGAAATCGAGCATGAGCATGCGCACGGCGCCGATGGCGTCGAAATTCTCGATCTCGACGAGGACGACGACAGCGACATCCCCACGTTGCATTGAGGTCTTGGCGGGCCGATCGGATCGGTCCGCTGTTTTTTTCCGCTAGTGGCTTGCGCTGGCCGGCGCGGCATCCGAGATCGGTTGGGGCGCGGCACGGCTTGTGCTGGCGCCGACCTCACCACTGCTGACTGTGCTGCTGTTGACTGTGCCACTTGCCGCGGCGCTGGGCGGCGGCGGTGGCGCCGTGGTCTGCATGACGGCGCGCACGCTGAATTCCCGGCCAGCTACGATTTCGACCTGCAGCCAGCGACTGGGGTCGGCGTGCGGCCCGAGTTCCAGTTGCCAGACCCGATTGGCCAGGCCTCCGTTGCGCCGATGTGCCGGCGGCAGCAGGCGAAAAGCCGGGGCGTTGGCCGGCGCGCTATCGGCGCGCATCTGATCGATCAGTACAATGGGTCCTTCGAATTGCTGCGCGAATTTGGCGAGATCCTGCTTGAACTCCAGATACCCGTCGCGTTTCGATCCCAAGCGGAAATTCAGCCAGGCGAACGGATCATGGCTGGCACTGGGCGGGTTCAATCCAGGATCGCCTTGAATTGCAATCACGACCGCGGCCGGGTGGCGCTCACGCGTTAGCCGCAGCGCGTGTTCCAGCCAGTAGCGGTTGGCGATCACGCGGTCTTCGAATTCGCCGTTGCGGCCGCCCGCGTCGAGATAGTGGTTGTTATGCCCGACCACCTCCAGGCCGACAAACAGCACATTGCTTTGTTGCCAAAGCGTGTTTTCGTGGAAGTGGCCGAAGCGCGCGAAATCGCTTTCCCGTTCCAGCGGCAAACCTGCGGTGCCCATCGATTCGGATGAGGCCAAGGCCGATTCGCGCAGGAAATCCAGTCGTTCCAGCGGGTCGTAGGCACCCGCCTCGGTTTGCTGGCAATCGACCCAATCCGCTGCGCCAGGCACCCAGACGAGGGGCAGCGGAGCGCTATTCAATAATGCGATGCGGTCTTCCAGCAAGGCATCGCTACAACGCTCCTGCGCCCCTTTGATATTGCCATTGTCGAGGATGAAGGTGATGTCGGCGCGATTGGCGATGGCGGCCAGGGTGTTGCGCACCGTCTCCTCCTGTGCGGGACTCTGAGGCACATTACCCAGTAGTGCAAAATGCACCGGTATCGCCGCCACTTGCAACAGCGCGGCAGCCAGCAGCACGGTGGTCCACACGACGCTGCGCACGCCGGCGGCTTGCCGATCTGCGCGTAGGCGTGAAGGATGTGGCGAGCGTGCCGGGAGCCATGGTTTCATGCTTAGTGTCCGGGCCGCAGTGCGGTCGTCGGGGGCGCAGCCGGGTCTTCGTCGAGGAGTGCGCGCAGCTCATACAGCAGGTCCAACGCTTCACGCGGCCGCAGGTCGTCCGGGTCGATTGCGCGCAAACGCGCCAGGGCCGGGTTGTCGGCGGCACTTGGCGCTGCGTCGTCGCCGACGTCCTCAAGCGTCTCGTCCAAGCGCGCGTTCACGGGCGCATTCAGGGGCGCCGCAAACAGATCAAGCTGCGGTGTGGCGTGGGCGAGCGATTGTTGTTCCAGCAGTGCCAGATGTTTGCGCGCCGCGCGGATCACCGCCGGCGGCACACCGGCGAGCTGCGCCACCTGCAGGCCATAACTTTGGCTTGCCGGCCCCTCGCTGACCGCGTGCAGAAACACGATGCCCTGACCGTGTTCGACCGCAGATAAATGGACATTGGCGGCTTGAGGGAACTCGTCGGGCAGTTGTGTCAGCTCGAAGTAATGGGTGGCGAACAGGGTGTAGCAGGTGTTGTGTCCCAATAGATGGCGAGCGATCGCCCAGGCCAGCGCCAGTCCATCGAAAGTCGAGGTGCCGCGGCCGATCTCGTCCATCAGCACCAGGCTGTGCGGACTGGCTTCATTCAGGATGGTGGCCGCTTCCGTCATTTCGACCATAAAGGTCGAGCGGCCACCGGCCAGATCGTCGGCCGCGCCGATGCGGGTGAAGATGCGATCGACCGGACCGAAGCGTGCGCGTTGGGCCGGCACATAGCTGCCGACATAGGCCAGCAGCGTGATCAAGGCGGTCTGGCGCATAAAGGTCGATTTACCGCCCATGTTGGGACCGGTGATCAACAGCATGCGGCGGCTGGCGTCGAGCCGGCAGTCGTTGGCGATAAAGCGCTCGACCTGGGCCTCCACCACCGGGTGCCGGCCCTGTTCGATATGTATCCCGTCTTCGTCGTCGAATTGCGGGGCGACCCAATCGAGGCGCTGGGATCGTTCGGCGAAGGCGGCCAGCACGTCGAGCTCGGCCAACGCTGCGGCGACCCGCTGGCAATCACCAATATGCTCGAGCAGGCTTTGCAGCAGCGCGTCGTACAGCATGCGTTCGCGCGCCAGCGCCCGATCTTGTGCCGACAGCGCGCGATCCTCGAAAGCCTTCAGTTCCGGCGTGATGTAGCGTTCTGCGTTCTTCAAGGTCTGCCGGCGGCGATAATCGTCCGGCACCTTGTCGGTCTGGCCACGCGTCACTTCGATGTAGAAACCGTGCACCTTGTTGTATTCGACGCGCAGATTGCCGATGCCGGTGCGGCTGCGTTCGCGGGTTTCGAGATCGATCAGGAACTGCCCGCAGTTTTCCGAGATGTCGCGCAGTTCGTCCAGTTCGGCGTCGTAGCCTCGGGCGATCACGCCACCGTCGCGCACCAAAGCAGCAGGCTCCGGCGCGATCGCGCGCTGCAGCAGCGCGACGCAGGCGGGCGGTGCTTGCAGATCAGCGCTGATACGCGCCAACGCTTCGGCCTGGGTGATCAAGGGCGCCAACTGCGCGCACAAAGCCGGCATGCGCTCAAAGGTGTCGCGCAAACTGGCGAGATCGCGCGGGCGGGCGCTCAACAAAGCCAGCCGCGCCGCGATCCGCTCGATGTCGGCGATTGGGCGCAGGGTGGCGCGCACGGCCTCCGTATCGGCGCCGTGCGGCCCTTGCCGCAGCGCCCCGATTGCCTGCTGACGCAACTGTGCGACACGCCGGTCGCGCGGTGCGTGATGCAGCCAGTGGCGCAGCAAGCGGCTGCCCATCGAACTGGCGCAGGTATCCAGCACCGACATCAGCGTCGGCGCTTCGGTGCCACGCAGGGTTTCGGTCAATTCCAGATTGCGGCGCGTCGCCGGGTCCAGGCCGATATATTCGGATTCGCTTTCGACCTTCAAACTGCGCACGTGGCGCAGTTGCTGTCCTTGGGTGGCTTGCGCATACAACAGCACCGCGCCGGCCGCGCCCAACGCTGCAGAGACGGGCGGGGCACCGGCTGGCGCCTGGGTCAGCGCACTTGCGCCAAATCCGTCCAGGCTCGCGACCCCAAGTTGGGCGCATAGACGCTCGCTGCCGGTAGCCGGGTCGAAGTGCCAGGCCGGCACCCGCGTGCGCGTGCCATAGCCGCTGGGCAACGGCAGCGCGCTGTCGCCTGAGTCGGCGGCGTCTGCGGCATCGGGCAGGGTGTCCGCCACCAGAATTTCGGCGGGGCGGATACGCTCGAGCGCGGCGGCGATGCCGCCCGGTTTGATTTCTGCGAGGCGCAATGCGCCGCTGGCCAGGTTAAGCCAGGCCAGCCCAAGGTGCTGCACAGCGCCGCGCCGATTACGCGCAACCCCAAGCGCCAACAGATAGGCATCGGCCTTGTCGGATAGCAGGGCCGCATCGGTCAGGGTGCCGGGCGTGACGACCCGCACCACCTTGCGTTCGACCGGTCCCTTGGCGGTTGCCGGGTCGCCGATCTGCTCGCAGATCGCCGCCGACTCGCCCAGCTTGACGAGTTTGGCCAGGTATTGTTCGACCGCGTGATAGGGCACGCCGGCCATCTTGATCGGATTGCCGCCGGATGATCCGCGCTGCGTCAGCGTCACATCCAGCAGGCGCGACGCCTTGACGGCATCTTCAAAGAACAGTTCGTAGAAATCGCCCATCCGGAAAAACAGCAGCGTGTGCGGATGGTCAGCCTTGATGCGCAGATACTGCTGCATGTAGGGCGTGTGCTGCTTGGTCCCGCCATCGGGTGCCGCCTCGACGGCCGGGGTATCGTTCAGAGCCATGCTGCCGACAGCTCCGGGCGAAATTGAGTAATCGTCATGGGCAAGGGGTTTCCATCATGGGGTATGGGCGCCGGACCGGCCGAGCGCGGGAATACGACGCAGCGCGTCGCATCGAATAAGGCGCTAGTTTACTGTGGATTTGTGCCCTTCGAATATCGGCGGCGATCAGTGCGTCAATAATAGACTTGGTACTGCCGACGCAACACTAGCCTTTGGGCGGGTGCGATTGAAATGGCGCGGCGCAGCAGGTGGTGGCGCAGGGGAGGCGAGCTGGGCCGGGCCGATCGCGCTTATCGTGCGAACGGGGCCAGACGGCCCCGTTCGATGCTGCGTTATGGTCAAGCGAGTCGAATGCGAGTCAAATGTGCCACTTCAAGGTGACGCTGTGTGCTGCCGGCCCAGGCATTCGACTAAACCAGGAGCCGGCATCTGGCGCATTACAAGTGGCGGTCGAACTCCTTCAGTTGCTTCTCGACCTCTTCGCGCGCCATGCCGTAACGCTCTTGAATCTTGCCGACGAGGTATTCGCGGTTGCCTTCGATGACGGCCAGATCGTCATCGGTCAGCTTGCCCCACTTCGCTTTCAACTTACCGCTCAGTTGCTTCCATTGACCCTGGATCTTGTCTTCGTTCATGGTGCGCTCCTAATGCTGTTGAGAAGTTAAATGGCCTTGCGGCGGCTATGCCGGCGCCTCAACTGGGGGAAAATCCGGCGGGCCAGTCAGTGCTGGGTGACGGGCCACCGGGAGTCTGTCGTGCCGCCGTCGTGCATGCCGGCATATCAAACTGACATGGCGCGCGCGCACTAAGTTCCGACTGGCTCGCGGATGCGTTTGCTCAAAACGCGCTGTACCCCGGACGGCGCGGCTGTGCGAGGGTCAGACGCTGACGTGGCAAGATCCGATGATGGTGCCTGGCAAGTGGTCGGGCTCAATCCGACGCGATGCATGTCAGTCGAGTGTGCGCATGCATCGCGTCAAACTGAGGTCGGGCGTACCACGAGGCGCTTGACCCACACCTGACTGGGTCGCTCGACCCAATGCCAGGAGAGGGCCGCCAGCAACACGGTCGGCGGCACAGCAACGGCGAAGGCCGTGTAATTGTCCAAGGACGGCAGCAGCACAGCAACGGCTTGTTGCACCACAAATCCATACAGATAGATGCCGTACGAATAGTCGTGCTTGGGCTGGAACGGAAAAAGCTGGCGCAGTGATGCAATCCAAAGCACGCCATAAGCGAAAGTCGGATACAGCAGGATGGCGCCGAGAGGTTCAGTCCGTTTCAGCAGATAGAGCGAAAGCAAAGCGACGGCGGCCAGCCAATGAAGCCTGACATGTTGACGATAGGTATAAAGCAACATGCCCAGAAAAAAGAAGGGCACCGGATAAAACGAGTAGGCGATCGGTAGCGCGAAAAAACCGGCCAGCGTGAAATGGGCAGGTGGGTGGCGCACGAAATACATGAACGCCAGACTCAATAGCCCAATTGCGCAAGGCATTTTAAGGCGCGAGCCGGTCACACCAGTTATGCCGAGCACCCATACCAGCACGTAGCATTCCAGTTCTACCGGCAAGGTCCAGAAGGTCGGGGTGATCATGCGCGGCAGCGCGTTATGCTCAAACACGCCGGGCAAGGAACCGCCCACACCACCGATCAGGCTCGCGTTATGCAGCAACCAGTGGCGGGTAACGGTGCTGGTGAAGTAATCGGTCAGCGTTGCGCTCGTGAAAATCGGCCCGATTATCAGGCCGGTGACGAGGGTGCAGACGACCACACCCGGCCAGATGCGTGAGGCCCGCGCCGCGATAAAGCGCAAAGGAGCATTCAGGTTGACATAGCTGGCCGATACCAGAATACCGCTCAGCAGGAAAAAGGCGAACACCGCCAAACTGCCAAAACTCTCGCGGTGGGTATACGCCAGACCCCATTCCATTTGCTTGGCGCCCTGGACCCCGAAGGAATGGCCGAACATGACGGCCAATGCGGCCGCCAAGCGGATCAAATCGAAATTGTTTTCCCCACGCGAAAGTATCTTGGCCAGCGTCTTCATTGTTTAATCAGTTTGCCGCGAGGCTCGCGCAAATTGGAATCGCCGGAGTATAAGTCATTGTCGGGCCGCATACAGCCGCTATTGCCGGTGCTGGTATTGATTGGTGTAAACACTAGGGGTCGGTTCCGCGCCAAATGAAAATCAAGAGGGTTTGATCTAAATTTCGAGTGCAAGCCAATGCTATGATCAGATAGGTTTTTATTGCCGCGCCTTTTTAGCCGGCATTAACCCATTCAGACGTTTCGAACCAGATCAACTAAAAAAGCTGCGGATTGCGCGCGGCGGAGACATGTTCACCGCTGAGCAGCGCTCGCCTGCTGATGGCTCTCCCAAAGTAGACAGACACTGCGGTCCTCATGAATTTCATTTTGTATTCCGCGATAGACGAAAAGCGCATTGGTGATCAATTCGGCGCGGCCGACTACAGCTACTTTTTTCTGGTCAAGGCATTTCGTCGTGTGCTCGAACAACTCGGCACGGTGACTATCGTCGAGCACCCGGAGCTGGAGGTCGATCCGCTGTTCGAACACTATCAGCAGCGCGGCGAGCGCTGTGTGTTCCTGTCGTTCTCGCCACCACACAAAACTCTGATCGATCTGAAGTGCCCTACGGTATCGGTGTTTGCCTGGGAATTCAGCAATGTGCCCAACGAGACCTGGGACGACGACAACCGCAATGATTGGCGCGTCGTCTTTGACCGGCACGGCCGCACGGTGACGCTTTCCAGCTATGCAGCGCGCGCGGTCCATGAGGCAATGGGTGCCGCATATCCGGTGCTGACGGTGCCAGCGCCAATGTGGGATGGCTTGGCACACCTGCGCGGTGCGCCCGCCACTGAGATCGGTGCCGCCACCACGTTGCGCTTGAAGGCCACACTGATGGATAGTGCCGTGATGGGCTTGTCGGCGGATGGTCTGATTCAGCATCTGAGCTGGCCCGGTAAGGAAGTGAGTGCGCCGGTCGAGCCAGAGCCCCTTCCTGCGGTGGCAGACATTCCCCCCGCCACCATACTGCCCAAGACCTGGCGTTATCGGCTAGGCGCAAGCAAGCGGCATTTCCTCATCTGGTATGACGACGTTGTGCGCGATTTGATGCCGGATGGTCTGGCCCGGATCTTGAGTCAGGTCAATCAGGGCGTATCGCGCTTGGTCTACCGTGTGCTTGGGCCGGGTCCGCGCGTCCCATTGCCTGTCGTTGCCGAACCCGTCCCGGTTACCGAGGTAGCAGAAACAAGCCTGACGCTGCGCGGTATTGTGTACACGTCCGTGTTCGGCGCGACCGACGGGCGCAAGAACTGGCTGGATATGGTTACCGCCTTTGTGTGGGCATTTCGCGATGTCGAGGATGCCACCTTGGTGCTGAAGTTCACGCAAAAGGACCTGAGCACTTACCGCGATACTCTGGTGCGTTTGTTGAGCGAGTTGTCGCCGTTCAAATGCCGAGTGGTCGGCCTGCATGCATTTCTCGATGACAGCGCGTACCAAGCCTTGATCGGTGCAACGACCTTTTATGTCAATGCTTCGCATTGTGAAGGGCTGTGCCTGCCGCTGATGGAGTTCATGTGCTGCGGTAAGCCGGCTCTGGCACCGGCCCATACCGCGATGGCCGATTACATCGATGAACGCGCCGCTTTTGTGGTCAAGGCCGGGATCGAACACAATGTGTGGCCGGAGGACAAACGTGACTTGTTCCGCACGCTACGATATCGCATCGACTGGAATTCACTGATGGAAGGGTTCCGTACCAGCTATCGCGTTGCCAAAGACGAGGCGCATCGCTATGAAGCAATGGCCAGCGCCGCGCAAACGCGGATGCGGGAATATTGTTCGGATGCCGAGGTGACATCCCGGC
>Ga0116226_10000526_pt1 | contig 32743 bp, 34 predicted proteins | sample S1TSphfallax_FD_89692 | JGI IMG/M metagenome (GOLD analysis project Ga0116226, IMG submission 89692) | Host-associated microbial communities from peat moss isolated from Minnesota, USA - S1T2_Fa - Sphagnum fallax MG | ecosystem: Host-associated > Plants > Peat moss > Unclassified | place: USA...
CATCGCACTCTAAACAGGCAACAGCGACAAATGCTCATGCACCGCGAGCCATTGCGCCCCGATTTTGTGAAAGACGATGGTTTCGCGTTCATCCAGGGAAATTTCCTGGCCGCGCATCAGCACGCGCGAGAAAGTCTGATGCGTGAATACCGCGACATTGCCGTAAACATTCGCAACACGGTTGAACGAGCTGCATTCCAGCACGGCAAATCCATCCTCATGCACCCAGGAGTCGTATTCGGCCTCGTATGCCGCGCGGGAGGCGAGGACGCGATGCGTGCTGTGGAAAATAAAACTCGCCTCGGGCGCGAAGGCCGCAAAATAGCCGGCGCGATCATTCGCCTCAAAGGCTTTGATCAGTCTCTCGGCGGCGTCTAAAACCTCTTGTTCCATGTCAGGCTCCCGGTGGTGCAAGGAGCCTTAGCACGTCGCCTAAAATCCGGCGAATTGCGCCGGGTTTTCGGCCTCCTCCAGCTCGGCGGGCTGGGTCAGGCCAAGCTCCACCGCTTCGGCCTTTGCCCAGAATTCCTCGGCCCGTTCCGGTGGGCATCCTGCCTCCTGCCACAGCCTGAAGGCGTGTTCGCGGATGCGCGTTTCAAGATTTTTCATGCTCCTCCATATAGGTTTTCATAGATTTTTTACCCTGTGTATTCGGTGTCCATCGCGTGAGCATGTGTTCATGAACCTTGCGCGACCCCATGCCGCGTCCAACTTGGCGCGATGATGGCACACAGCGCCATCGAAAGGGATAACAAAATGGCTGATCTAAAATCTTATAAAATCGCTGTCCTCGCGACCGACGGTTTCGAGCAGGCAGAACTCACCGAGCCCGTGAAAGCCCTGCGCAATGCAGGTGCGGATGTAAAAATCGTCTCGCTGAAAGCAGGCGAGATCCAGGGCATGAAACACCATGACAAGGGTGATAAAACCAAGGTCGATCTCGAACTCTCGAAGGTGAAGCATGGGCAGTTCGATGCGCTGGTGCTTCCCGGCGGTGTCGCCAATCCGGACACGCTGCGGACCCATAAGGAAGCGATCGATTTCATCAAAGGTTTTGTGAGCGAGAAAAAACCCATCGCCGCCATTTGCCACGGTCCCTGGACCCTGATTGAGGCCGATGCCGTGCGCGGCCGCACGCTCACCTCATGGCCGTCCTTGCATACCGATCTGACCAATGCCGGGGCGAAATGGGTGGACCAGGAAGTGGTGGTCGATGGAAATCTGGTGACCTCGCGCAAGCCGGACGATCTTCCGGCCTTCAACCGGGAATTCATCAAAATCCTGGAACATCAAAACAACGCAAATCTGCGCAAAGCCTCTTAACGCGGGTTAAGGCCGAGCGCCGGCGGGGCGTTCCCCCGCCGGCAACGCCCGCACAAGCAGGGCCAACGTTGTCCAAAGTCCAAAACCTTGCCAAAATCCTTGGCAAAGACAAAAACTTTGCTCTACGCTCCGGGTGAAAACCAGGAGGCTTAAATGTCCCGTACGCTTTTCCGTAATGCTCAGATCTGGGACGGTTCCGGCGCTCCGGCCTTTCCGGCGGATGTGCTGGTCGAGGCCGGGCGCATCAAAACCGTCGCACGCAGCCCGGGCGCGCTCAGCGCCGATGGCGCCACGCTCATCGAGGCGCGTGGCCGCACCCTCATGCCTGGCCTCGTCGAAGGGCATGCCCATCTCTCTTTCGGCGGGGCAGTGAATGATTCCGATCTCGGCAATATCCCGCCGGAAGAGCATGTGCTGCTCACCATGCGCAACGCCAAAACCCTGCTGGACCATGGCTTTACCAGCGCCTACAGCGCCGCGACCTCCAAGCTCCGCCTGGATGTGGTCATTCGTAACGAGGTGAATGCAGGCCGCTTGCCCGGCCCGCGCATTCGCGCCGCCAGCCCGGAAATCACCGTCACCGGGGGCCTCGGCGATGAGCGCAAAAACCATATGTATTATGAGAGCTTCGGCATGATCGCCGACGGGCCGGAGGAAATCGCCCGTGCGGTGCGGCTTTGCTGCCGCGAAGGGGTGGACAACATCAAGGTCAATATTTCGGGGGATGATCTCTCCCCCGCCGCCCATGGCGGCCTGACCGTGATGCGCGAGAGCGAGGTGCGCATGGCCGTGGAGGTGGCGCGCGATTTCAACAAAAAGGTCAACTGCCATGCCCGCTCAGCGGAATCTGTGAAGCGCGCCGTGCGCTGCGGCGTGGATGTGATCTACCATTGCGAATCCGCCGATGCGGAGGCGATCGACATGCTGGAATCCGTGAAGGACCGCATCTTCGTCGGCCCCGCTATCGGCATCATCTACGGCACGCTATATGAGGGCGCGGCCTATGGGTTTCATCAGGATTCGGAAACAGGCCGCATCATGCAGCGTGTCATCGAGACCACCGCCGAAGTCTACAAGGAGCTGCGCCGCCGCGGCGTGCGCATTCTCATCGGTGGCGATTACGGGTTTGCGCAATCCCCGCAGGGCGATAACGCCCGCGACCTGAAGCATTTCGTGGACCTGCTCGGCTTTTCGCCCACCGAGGCGCTGCAATGCGGCACGAAAATCGGCGGTCAGGTCATGGGTCTGGGGCATGAGCTGGGCGAGGTGAAGGAAGGCTACATCGCCGATCTGCTACTGGTGGATGGCGACCCGCTGAAAGACCTCGACATTCTCGTGCATGAGAAAAACCTGCATGTGATTATGAAGGATGGCGCGCTGTACAAGAACCAAGCTGATGCCGCTTTGCGGCATCAGCTTGTTGCCGCCGAGTAGTTCCCGCGTTCAGACCACCCGGTTCGCCCGCGCCAGCACCGCCTCGAACAGCACCTGCGTCCCGGCCTCCGCCTCGCCGGGCTCTATGGATTCTGCCTCGTTATGCGAGAGCCCGTCCTTGCAGGGCGTGAAAATCATCGCGGTCGGCACGCGCGTTGCCACATGCACGGCATCATGCCCGGCGCCAGAGACCATCTTTCGCGCCGAATAGCCCAGCTTCTTCGCCGCCTGCTCCACCAGCGCCACGCATTCCGCATCGAAAGGCTGTGCGGCCACGCGGAACACTTCCGTCAGGCTCAAACTGGTCCCGTTTGCCGCGGCAATCGCCTCCGCCTTGGCCGGAAAGCTCGCGGCAATCTCGGCAATCCGCGCATCCGAAGGGTTGCGGAACTCGATATTGAACTTCACCCGTCCGGGAATCACGTTCGGCGAGTTCGGGAACACGGCAAGCCGCCCCACCGTGCCGCGCCCCAGATCCGCAATCCCGTCCGAGCCCTCCTCTCGCATCGTCGCATCCACCAGCTCGATGATCCGCGCGGCGGTGAGCAGCGCATCCTTGCGCGCGACGGCGGGGGTCGTCCCGGCATGGGAATCCTGCCCCAGCACCTCCGCCTCCCACCAGATTTGCGCCTGCGCCCCGGTCACGATGCCGATTTCGATGCCTTCGGCTTCCAGGATCGGGCCTTGCTCGATATGCAGCTCGAACATCGCATCCGCCGGAAAGGCGGCGGCGGGCTGGTCGCCGACATAGCCGATCGCCGCCAGCCCCTCGGCCACGGTCACCCCATCCTCATCGCGCAGCGCCTTCACCGCCGCTTCCGGGTGAATGCCGGACCATACGGCGCTGCCCATCATGGCGCGCCCGAACCGGCAGCCTTCCTCATCCGTCCAGTTCACCAGAATCACCGGCGCCTCGGTGGTGATGCTGAGGTCCTGCAGCGTCCGCAGCACTTCCAGCCCAGCCAGCACGCCGAGCGCGCCGTCGAACTTGCCTCCGGTCGGCTGCGAATCCAGGTGCGAGCCCATCATCACCGGCAGGCGCGATTCGTCGCGCCCGGGCCTTCTCGCGAACATGTTCCCCATCGAATCCACGCGCACCGTACATCCCGCCGCCTCGCAGCATTGGCGGAACAGGTCGCGGCCGCGCCGGTCCTCATCGGTGAGCGTAATCCGCTTCACGCCGCCTTTCTCCGTGCCGCCGATCTGCGCGAATTCCATCAGCGTGTCCCAGAGGCGCTTGCCGTCGATCCGCTGGTTGGTCAGTGCTGACATGTCGATTACTCCACTCCGGTTTGCGCTAAGGGTCTGCTGGCATTATGCACGCCGCGAACAAAGCGGAATAGCAACACATGGCGAGTTTGGCGGATATTTCGGGCAATGAGGCGGCGCTGGCCCGGCAGGCGGAGATACTGGCGCGCCCGTTGACCGAAGACCGGATCATGGCCAACGCCATCCGCGCTTTGGCGATCGACGGGGTGGAAGCCGCCAAATCCGGCCATCCCGGCATGCCAATGGGCATGGCGGACGCCGCCACCACGCTGTGGAAGAAATTCCTGAAATACGACGCCGCCGACCCGAGCTGGTGGGACCGCGACCGTTTCGTCCTCTCCGCCGGCCATGGCTCGATGCTGCTCTACGCCCTGCTGCACCTGACCGGGCATGAGGGCATGGCGATCAGCGACCTGAAAAACTTCCGCCAGCTCCATTCCGTCGCCGCCGGCCACCCGGAATACCATGAGCACCCGGCCATTGAGATGACCACCGGCCCGCTGGGCCAGGGGCTTGCCACCGCCGTCGGCATGGCGCTGGCTGAACGCCTGCTCGCCGCCAAATTCGGCAAGAGCCTCGTCGATCACCGCACCTGGGTGATCGCGGGCGATGGCTGCCTGATGGAAGGTGTCAGCCACGAAGCCGGCGCGCTGGCGGGACATCTCAAGCTCAACAAGCTCGTCGTCCTGTTCGACGATAACAGCATCTCGATCGATGGCGGCACGGATCTCGCCACCTCGGAAGACCCGCTGAAGCGCTTCGCAGGCTATGGCTGGGCGACCAAGCGGATCGACGGGCATGATTTCGAGCAGCTCCAGGCCGCCATGGCCTTCGCGCTGAAATCGTCCAAGCCGGTGATGATCGCCTGCAAAACCATTATCGGCCTGGGCGCGCCGACCAAGGCCGGCACCGCCGGCGTCCATGGCTCGGCTTTGGGCGGAGCGGAAGCCCAGGGCGCCAAACAGGCGCTGGGCTGGGACCATCTGCCGTTTACGGTGCCGGAGGATGTCTACGCCCCGTGGCGCGCCGCCGGGGCCAAAGGCGCCACCGCGCGCCGCACCTGGCTGAAGCGCCTCGCCAAACATCCGCAGCGCGCCGAGTTCGAGCGTGTCATGTCCGGCAAGCTGCCGGAGGGCTGGGCCGAAGCCATGTCGGCCTACAAGGCGACGCTGGCTGAGCAAAAACCGAAAATCGCTACCCGCCAGGGAAGCCAGAAGGCGCTGGAAGTGCTGGTGCCCGCCCTCCCGGAACTCGTCGGCGGCTCGGCGGATCTCACCGGCTCCAACCTTACGCTGGTGAAGAACATGCCGGGCGCATCGGCGGATAATTTCGCCGCCCGCTATATCTATTACGGCGTGCGCGAGCACGGCATGGCCGCCGCCATGAACGGCATCGCGCTCCATGGCGGGCTTATCCCCTATGGCGGTACGTTCTTCGTGTTCTCGGACTATATGCGGCCCTCGATCCGCCTCGCCGCCCTCATGCGCGTGCGGGTGATCCATGTTCTCACCCACGACTCCATCGGCCTGGGCGAAGACGGGCCGACGCATCAGCCCATCGAGCATCTCGCCAGCCTGCGCGCCATGCCCAATGTGCTGGTGCTGCGCCCCGCCGATGCGATCGAGACCGCCGAATGCTGGGAACTCTCGCTGCGCAACACCACCGGCCCCTCGCTGCTCGTCCTCTCCCGCCAGGCCGTGCCCGCTTTGCGCACGGATGCCAACGGCAACAAATCCGCCCGCGGCGGCTACGTGCTGGCCGAGGCGGAGGGCCCCCGCGCCGCCACCATCATCGCCACCGGCACGGAAGTCTCGCTCGCGATTGCGGCCCGCAACATCTTGGCCAAGGAAGGTATTCAGGTGGCGGTCGTCTCCGTGCCGAGCTTCGAACTCTTCGCCCGGCAGGATGAAAGCTACCAGGAATCCGTGCTGGGCTCCGCCCCGCGCATCGGCGTGGAAGCCGCCAGCGGCTATGGCTGGGATCGCTGGATCGGCCCGCGCGGTATTTTCATCGGAATGACCGGTTTTGGTGCAAGCGCGCCGGCGGAAGTCCTATATGAGCATTTCGGAATCACCGAGGCGGCAATCGTTGCCGCCGTCAAGAAGAAGGGAAACTAAGCGTGGCTGTTAAAATCGCGATTAACGGATTCGGGCGTATCGGCCGTCTGGTGCTGCGGGCGATGATCGAGAGCGGCCGGACGGATGTCGAACCCGTGCTGATCAACGATCTGGGCTCGGTTGAGGATAACGCCCATCTGCTACGCTATGATTCCGTGCATGGCCGTTTCCCCGGTACGGTCGAGGTGAAGGGCGACAGCCTCATCATCACCCATGCCGGCCGCACCTACGCGCCCATCAAGGTTTCCGCCGAACGCGACCCGTCCAAAGTGCCGCTTTCCGGCATCGATGTCGCGATGGAATGCACCGGCCTGTTCACCAAACGTGAAACCGCCGCCGCCCTGCTCACCGCGGGTGCGCGCAAAGTCATCGTCTCCGCCCCGGCGGACGGCGTGGACGCCACCATCGTCTACGGCGTCAACCACAGGACGCTGACCAAGGAGATGGAAGTCATCTCGAATGCTTCCTGCACCACCAACTGCCTGGTGCCGCTGGCCAAGGTTCTGCACACCGCCTTCGGGATCGAGCGCGGCTACATGGTCACCATCCATTCCTACACAGGCGATCAGAAGACCGTGGACACGCTGCACAAGGACCGTCACCGCGCCCGCGCCGCCGCCCTCTCGATGATCCCGACCTCCACCGGTGCGGCGAAGGCCGTCGGCCTCGTGCTGCCGGAGCTGGCGGGCAAGCTGGACGGCACCTCCATCCGCGTGCCCACCCCGGATGTCTCGCTCGTTTCCTTCGACGTCGTGCTGAAGCAGCAGGCGACCAAGGAAGAGGTGAACGCCGCGATGAAGACCGCCAGCGAAGGCGAGCTTAAAGGCATTCTGGACTACTCGACCGAGGCGCTCGTCAGCACCGATTTCATCCATCAGGCCGCCTCCTGCACCTTCGATGCCCCGCAAACCGCGGTGGTGGATAAGGGGCTGGTCCGCGTGATGGGCTGGTACGACAATGAATGGGGCTTCTCGAACCGCATGTCCGACACCGCAGCCTATTTCGGGGCGCTGTGAGCCGTAACCTCGACGACGCTTCGGTCGCGGGGCAGCGTGTACTGCTCCGCGCCGACCTCAACGTTCCCGTTCAGGACGGCAAGGTCTCGGACACCACGCGCCTGGAGCGCCTCGCCCCCACGGTGAAGGAACTCTCGGATAAGGGTGCCCGCGTCATCATCCTGAGCCATTTTGACCGGCCGAAGGGCAAGCGTGTGGACGCCATGTCGCTGCGCCCCATCGCCCAGGCTTTGGGCGAGGTGCTCGGCCATAAGGTCGGCTTCGCGGAAGACTGCATTGGCCCCGAAGCCGCCCGCGCGATCGAGGCGATGACCGCAGGCGACGTGCTGGTGCTGGAAAACACCCGCTTCCACGCCGGGGAAGAGGAAAACGACCCGGCCTTCTCCGCCGAGCTGGCCAAGCTCGGCGATATCTACGTCAACGATGCGTTCTCCGCCGCGCACCGCGCCCATGCCAGCACCGAGGGCATCGCCAAACGCCTGCCTGCCTTTGCCGGACGGCTGATGCAGGCTGAACTCGCCGCTTTGGAAAAGGCGCTGGGCAAGCCGACCCGTCCGGTCGCCGCCATCGTCGCAGGCTCGAAAGTCTCGACCAAGCTCGACCTGCTGAGCAATCTCGTCGGCAAGGTGGATATCCTGGTCATCGGCGGCGCCATGGCGAATACCTTCCTCGCCGCGCAGGGCCATAACGTTGGCATCTCGTTGCAGGAGAAAGACCTGCACAAGACCGCGCTTGAAATCCTTGACACGGCCAAACACAAGGGCTGCGAAATCGTCCTGCCGATCGACGTGGTGGTCGCCGAGAAATTCGCCGCCAACGGTCCCACCCAGGTCGTCGGCATCGACGCGATTCCGGCAAACATGATGGCGCTCGATGTCGGTCCCGCCACGGTCGCGGCGTTCATCAAGCGCCTGCCGGAGATCAAGACGATCATCTGGAACGGTCCGCTCGGCGCCTTCGAGACCAAGCCGTTCGATGCCTCCACCAACGAACTCGCCGAGGCCATCGCCAAGGCGACGGAAGACGGCAAGATCGTCTCGGTCGGCGGCGGTGGGGATACGGTCTCCGCGCTAAAACTCGCCGGAGTGCATGACCGCCTGACCTATCTCTCCAGCGCAGGCGGCGCCTTCCTGGAATGGATGGAAGGCAAAATCCTCCCCGGCGTCGAAGCGCTCAGCGCCGGTCTCTCCAACCTCGGCTGATCTGCCGAAAAATCATGCCCGGCCTCGCCATTCTGCACGGCGAAGGCCGGGCATCCGCGCCTGAACGCACGCGCCCCATTTTGTTTTCCGCCGCCAATGCCCATATCCCGCAAATGGCAAAGGACGGACGCAAATGAACAAAATCCATTACAAGATCGTCCAGCACGATGGCGGCTGGGCCTATCAGCTCGACGGCGCTTTCTCCGAGCCCTACAAAACCCACGATGCCGCCCTGAAAGCCGCCCGCCGCGTCGCCGCCGAACAACATATCCCGGGCGATACCCGCCTCATCGAATACCAAACCGCCGACGGCAAATGGCACACCGAACTCGCCATCGGCATCGACCGCCCGGATGCGGACGTGGAGGATTAGGTCAGCAAGCCCAGTGGGGCTCTGCCCCCTGGCCTTGCTTTGCCTTATTCCTCAACCTCAGCCGCCGCGCGGCGGGATTCGGCGGCGGCGGCCAGGCGGCGGTAGCTGCGCAGGCTGAAGGGCAGCATGGTGATATAGGCGATACAGAGCAGGGCTCCGGCGGCGAACGGGTCGGCAAAGATGAGGGCGGCGAAGACGACGACGCCCAGCAGCAGCGGCAGGATTCCGGCGGTGGGGATTTTGAAGTTTTTGAAGCTCCACACGGGTAGGGTGGAGACGAGCAGGAGTGACACGCCGATCAGCACGGCTCCGGTGAAGAGGGGGAAACCGACGGCGTCGCGCAGGAAGTAGATATGGGTCTGGTCGGCTTCGAGCCCAAGGAAGAGCGGGAAGAGCGCCAGCCCGGCGCCGGCGGGCGCGGGTACGCCGGTGAAGAAATTATAGGCGAAGGCGGCTTTGGGCGCGCTGTCCAGCGCGGCGTTGAAGCGCGCGAGGCGCAGCGCCATGGCGGAGGCGTACATCAGCGGCGGCAGGAAGCCGATCGCCCCCCAGGGCTCCAGCGACCACATATAAATTACCAGGGCCGGAGCGACGCCGAAGCACAGAAAATCCGCCAGGCTGTCGAATTCCGCACCGAAGCGGGAGGTGGCTTTGAGCAGCCGGGCCAGCCGCCCGTCCAACCCATCGATGACGGCGGAGACGGCGAGCGCAATGACGGCATCGCCATATTTCCCGTTCATCGCGAGCCGGATGGCTGAGAGGCCGATGCACAGCCCCAGCAGCGTCATCAGGTTTGGCAGCATCCGGTTGAAGCTTTGGCCGGAGAAGCGCGTGCGGCGCGGCAACCGGCGGCGGCGGACACCGCTCATACCGGAGAGATCACCGGGTTCAGGGCTGCGATGACGGTCTCACCGCCGATCATGCGCTGCCCCACGGCCACCAGCGGCACGGTGCCTTCGGGCAGATAAAGGTCTGTGCGGCTGCCAAAGCGGATGATGCCGAAGCGTTGCCCGGCCAGCACGGTCTGCCCTTCGCGCACTTCGCAGAGAATCCGCCTTGCGATCAGCCCGGCGATCTGCACCACCACCACGTCCTGCCCGGTCGGCAGGCGCAGCAGCAGGGCGTTGCGCTCGTTATCATCGCTCGCTTTGTCATCCGCCGCGTTCAGGAACTTGCCCGGGTGATAGGCGATTTTGCTGATGAGCCCGGTGATCGGCGCGCGGTTCACATGCACGTCCAGCACTGAGAGGAATATCGCCACGCGCGGGCGCGGGACCGGGCCGAGGCCGAGCTCTGCGGGCGGCACGGCATGTTCCACGCTGACGACGAGCCCGTCAGCCGGGGCGACGAACACATTGGCCTGGGGCGGGAGCACGCGCTCCGGGTCGCGGAAAAAATACAGGCAGAAGATTGTGAACAGCAGGCCGAGCCAGGCGAGCGGGTGCCAGACCAGCAGCCCCAGCACCGCAACGGCGATGCCGCCGATGATGAATGGATACCCCGCTTTATGCGGGGGCGCCAAAACAGACTTCACGCTTTCGACAATATCCATCAATCAACTCTTAGGTTTGGGCAAGGCGAATGCCTGGCCGGGGAAAATCAGATTCGGGTCGCGGATCTCGCTTGCATTGGCGCTGTAGATCAACGTGTACAGCGTTCCATGCCCATATACATGGCGGGCGATGAGCCACAAATTATCGCCAGGCGTGATGATGACATGGCCGGCGGCGAGCGCGTTGGGCAAAGTCTCGAGCGCGAAGGGCGCGGTTACGGGGGGAACGGTCGTGCCGTTGGCGTCCGTGGCGGAGAGTGTGAGCATGCCGCTCTCGCCGGGCACTTTGGCAGTGAATTTCCAGCGCCCGGTATTATCGGCCACCACGCGGCCGATGATGTTGCCGCCGAGGCTCACATTCACCTGCGCGCCCGCGGGCGCGGTGCCGGAGAAGATCGCATGGCCGTCGGCGTCGTAATCCACGGTGCCCATGCCGAGCGTGCCGGGCATCGGCCCCTGGCCGGTGAGCACGGTGCTGCCGCCGGGGCCGGAGAGCACGGCCAGCGCATGGCCGCTGCCGGCGGGCACGTTGATGGAGGCGGTGCCGGAACCGGGGACCACCGTGCCGTCCGGCAGGGTTTCGGATAGGGTGATCTCCTGTGCGCCGGGCGGCAGCGGGTTGGCGGGCACGAGCACGAAGGCGCCCTGCGCATCGGCGGTGGTGGTGCCGATCACATTCGTGCCGCTCTTGATCGTCACGGTGGCACCCGGCACGGCGCGCCCGGCCAGCACGGTGTTGCCCTGGTCGTCCACGCGGACCACGTCGAACACCGGCGGCGTGACGGTTGCGGCGGCGGGTGGGGGCGGGGCGGGTGGAGTCGGCTGCAAATCTGGTTTCAGGCCCAGATAGATCAGCCCGCCCACGGCGAGCAGCGCGATCAGCCCAAGTGCGGCCAGACCGCCATATTTACGCGTCGTTTCAGCCATTATGGCGCCCCTGTCGATATGCTTTCTGTGCCTTGCTAAGTGGCAAATAGCCTGCCACGAACGGGCTTATACAGGAAGCGAGGCAAACCGACACCATGGCTAGTTTCTCCGTTACCGTCTTCTGCGGCTCTTCTCCCGGCGTTGATCCGACCTACGCGCAGGCCGCCACCGAGCTTGGCCAGGGCATCGCGGCAGCGGGCATGAATCTTGTTTTCGGCGGCGGAAATGTCGGCCTGATGGGCATTACCGCGGGGGCGGCGCTGTCGGGCGGCGCGCATGTCACCGGCATCATTCCGGATTTTCTGCGCCAGCGCGAGGTGGAGTTTCCGGGGCTTTCGGAACTGATCGTCACGGACTCGATGCATACCCGCAAGCGCCGCCTGTTCGCGTTGGCGGATGCGTTCGTCGTCATGCCCGGCGGCCTCGGCACGTTCGATGAGACGATCGAAATCCTCACCTGGAAGCAGCTCGGCCAGCACGCCAAGCCGATTATTCTGGTGGATATTCTCGGCTGGGCGCAGCCTTTCGTGACCATGGTGGAGCAGACGATCGCACGCGGCTTTGCGCGCGAGAGCGTGCGCGGGCTGTTCGAGCTGCAGGACAGCGTGGCCGCGACGCTGGCGCGCCTTGCGAAGCTGCGGAGCGAGAGTGCGATCGCGCTCTAAGCTATGATTTAGAGGCGGATTCAGACATTAAATCGGATCGCAAAGCGATTCGATTTGATGTCATCCGGCTCTGGTATTTAAGCTAGAGCCGTAACGTTGCTTTCCTCATAGCCGTTGGGGTGGTAATCCCCCCGGCATGTCGATTGTCCTCGCCCTTCCTAAAGGCCGCATCCTCGATGAGGCGGGTCCGCTCCTCAACCGCGCCGGCATCGCCCCGGCTGCCGATTACGCCAATGAATCGAGCCGCAGGCTGCGTTTTCCGACCAATCATCCAGGGCTGGATGTGATCCGTGTCCGCTCTTTCGACGTTGCGACCTTCGTCGCCTTCGGTGCAGCTGAAATCGGCATTTGCGGCGGCGATGTGCTGATGGAATTCGACTACCCGGAAGTCTACGCGCCGCTCGATCTTGGCATCGGCCATTGCCGCATTTCGGTCGCTGAGCCGCTTGACGATGCCGGGCAGACGGATCTCAACCGCCAGTCCCGTATCCGCGTTGCCAGCAAATATCCCAATGTCGCCAAGAAGCATTTTGCCGCCAAGGGCATACAGGCCGAGATCGTGGCGCTGAATGGCTCGATGGAGCTTGCCCCCGGTCTTGGCCTCTCCCGGCTGATCGTGGACCTCGTACAGACCGGCAGCACGCTGAAGGCCAACGGTCTGGTGGAGACCGATGTGATTGCCCATGTCTCCTCCCGGCTCATCGTGAACCGCATCGCGCTCAAAACCCGGCCTGACGAGATCGCGGGATGGATTGAGCAATTCCGAAAGGCGCTCGCCGCATGAGCCGTCTCCTGGACACCGCGAACCCGCTTTTCGAGATCGAATTTCTCGCCTTGCTCTCGCGCGCCGCGCCGCAAGCCGATGTCACCTTGGTCGTCCAGGAAATCATCGCGAAAGTGCGGCGCGACGGCGATGCGGCGGTGATCGACTACACCAACCGGTTCGATCGCGTGCAGATCGGCCTCTCCGGCCTGTGCATCGGCGAGGCGGAGATCGCCGCCGCTTTGGCTGAAATTCCCGCCGAGCTGCATGACGCGCTCAAGCTGGCGGCGGTACGTATCGAGGCGTTTCATCGTGCGCAGCTGCCGCAAAATCTGGAATTCACCGATGCGGTGGGGGCCACGCTCGGGCTGCGTTGGGGGCCGCTGGATGCGGTGGGCATTTATGTTCCCGGCGGCAAGGCATCCTACCCGTCTTCGGTGCTGATGAACGCTATCCCCGCCAAGGTGGCCGGCGTGCCGCGGATTGCGATGTGCGTGCCAGCGCCCGATGGCGTGCTGAACCCGCTGGTGCTGGCGGCTGCGCATCTGGCGGGTGTTACCGAAATCTACCGCACCGGCGGCGCGCAGGCCGTGGCCGCACTCGCCTACGGCACGGCCATTATTGAGAAGGTCGACCGCATCGTCGGGCCGGGCAATGCCTATGTCGCGGAAGCCAAGCGGCAGGTTTTCGGCCAGGTCGGCATCGATTCCATCGCCGGGCCCTCGGAAGTGCTGATACTTGCGGACGCCGCCAACCACCCGGCGCATCTGGCGCTGGACCTGCTGGCCCAGGCCGAGCATGACGAAGACGCGCAGGCCATTCTCGTCACGAATGACGCGGCGCTGGCCGAAGCCGTGCTGGACGCGGTGAAAACCGCACTCACCACCCTGCCGCGCGCCGCCATCGCAGGTGAGAGCTGGCGCCGCCATGGCGCGGTCATTCTGGTGCGCGACTGGGAGGAGGCGGTGGCGCTCGCCAACCGCGTGGCGCCAGAGCATTTGCAGCTCATGCTGGCCGAACCCGGGGCGGTATTCCAGAAAATCCGCCATGCCGGGGCCGTTTTCCTCGGTGCCAACACGCCCGAAGCCATTGGCGATTACGTCGCCGGCCCCAACCATGTGCTGCCGACCTCCGGCACCGCCCGCTTCTCTTCCGGCCTTTCGGTCTATGATTTCCTCAAGCGCACCACCTGGGTCTCGCTGAACGATGCCGCCTTGCAGACCATCGGCCCGGCGGCGGTAGCGCTGGCGGAGGCAGAAAACCTCTCCGCGCATGGGAGATCCGTGGCCATCCGTCTGCCAAAAACTTGACCGGGCGAGAAGTTAAGCCCATTTCACCGCCAGCGTCCTGCAATCCAAGAGGTATGTTTGTCTAAAGAAGATATGATCGAGTTCAGCGGCATGGTCACTGAGCTGCTTCCCAATGCGATGTTCCGGGTCAAGCTCGACAATGAGCACGTGATTCTCGCCCATACCAGCGGCAAGATGCGCAAAAACCGTATCCGCGTGCTGGCCGGCGACCGCGTCAATGTCGAGATGACCCCCTACGACCTCACCAAGGGTCGGATCACATTCCGCTTCAAATAATTCTGGCCTCGGCCAGCCCGCGCCGGCTGGCCTTGCTGCGACAGATCGGCATCACGCCGGATGAGATCATCGCCCCCGACATCGACGAGACTCCCATAAAAGGCGAGCCGCCGCGCGCCTATGCGCTGCGCATGGCGCTGACCAAGCTGGTGCAAGGCGAGGGTTTTGTCATCGCGGCGGATACCGTGGTCGCTGCCGGCAGCCGCATTCTCCCCAAAGCCGAAACCCGGGAACAGGCGGAAAAATGCCTGAACCTGCTCTCCGGTCGCCGCCATAAGGTCTATACCGGCATCGCCATCCGCGCGCCGGATGGCCGCATCGCCTCGCGCACCGTCGCCTCGTCGGTTGGCTTCGCCCGGCTGGATGCGGCGCAGATCGAAGCGTATCTCGCTGGCGGGGAATGGCAGGGCAAGGCGGGCGGTTATGCCATCCAGGGCCAGGCCGCCGCCTTCATTGATTTCATCTCCGGCTCCTATTCCGCCGTCGTCGGCCTGCCGCTGCACGAGACCGCGTCGCTCCTGCGGGGGCTCGGTTGGAAGTAATCGCGGTCTCCGCGCGGGATGACACCGCGCGGATCGCTTTGCTCGACGGTGACGTGCTGCGGGAATACTGGCTCTGGCAGGAATCCGCGCCGGACGGCGTGGGCGATATCTATACCGGCCGGGTGGAGGCCGTGCTCCCCGCTATGGCCGGGCGCTTCGTTCAGCTCGGCACGCAAACCGGGTTTCTGCCGGATAGCGCGGGTGGCAAATCCCAGCCTATCGGCACCTATCTCGCCGTGCGCGTCACCCGCGCCGCCCAGGGCGATAAAGGCCCGCGTTTGGCCGTGGTGAAGAACACGCCCGCCGATAAGCCCGGCCTGCTGCGCCGAGGCTCCGGCCCGCTGCTGGAACTGGCCGAACGTTATCCGGCCGCCGACATCCGCGTGGATGATTACGCGTTCATCGCCAAGCTCCGCCCCGCTTTGGCCGACCGGATGCGCCACGACCCGCAAGCCTTCGATCCCATCCTCGAAGACGAGATCGCCAGTCTCGCCGAGCCCATCGCGGCGCTGCCCTTGGGGGCGAGAATGCACATCACCCCCGCACCCGCCGCCACGATGCTCGATATCGATGCCGGCGCTGCCAGCGATACACAACCTCTGGCGCTAAACCTCGCCATCATCCCGGAAATCTGCCGCCAGATCGTGCTGCGCAACCTCTCCGGCGGCATTCTGATCGACTTTGCGGGCATGAAGCCGGCAGCCCGCGCGAAGCTGGCCGAGCCTTTGAAAACTGCTTTGGCGCGGGATTTTCTGAAACCCGAGTTCCTCGGCTTCTCCCATCTGGGCTTCGCTGAAATCGTCCGGCGACGCATCCGCCCGCCTTTGTATCAGCTGCCATAAGAATGGCGGATAATATAAGGGTTGTTTTTGCCGCCGCCCGGCGCGTTGGTATGATGTGAGGACCTGCACACATGAATCGTTGCCCAATCTGTAAAAAACCCACCGACGAGGCCCACAAACCCTTCTGCTCGAAGCGCTGCGCCGATGTCGATCTCGGCCGCTGGCTCTCAGAGGGCTATGCCTTGCCCGCCAAGCCCGAAACCGAGGAGGATGAGGAGGGGTAGTTTTGCAATTTTCGGTTGATAAAACCGTTGCGCATGTTTGCTTGGCGTGTTCAAACATGGCCAACTCGACACAAGGAAGCTGACATTGCGGGAAATCCGCTCCCTCACCGCCATACGCGGCGTCGCTGCGCTTTACGTGATGTGCCACCACATCGTCCTGTTTATGTTTCTGCCGTCCCAGATGACACGGCCGATCCAGAGGCTTTACATGGGGTATTCGGGCGTCGATATTTTTTTCGTCCTCAGCGGCTTCATCCTCACTACCGTCTATCTCGATCTGACGCCTGGCGGGCTCAAGGATTTCGCCCTGCGCCGCATCCTGCGCATCTATCCGCTGCACCTCACCGTGCTCGCCGCCATGGCGGGGATGACCTATTTTTCCATTATCTGGCCCGCTAACACTGCGGATTGGCGCACGCTGCCCGAGGTGGCGCTGCTCGTGCATCCGTTTTTCGGCATCACCCATGGTTTCTGGAACGGCGTTACCTGGTCCGCCGGGGTGGAGATGTCCTGCTACCTGCTCTTCCCCTTCGCGTTATTCCTGCTTCGCCGTTTGCCAATCGTTGCTGTCGCGCTGCTGGTTCTGGCGGCGGGGTATACCGAATGGCGGTTCCAGGTGATCCATCCGGACCAATGGACAGGCTGGCTCTGTGTCCAGCGCGGCTGGCATGGCTTCGCGCTCGGCATGGCCCTCGGCCTGCTTGCGGTGAGGGTCACTGTGCCGCGCGTGCTTGTCATTATTGTGGAGCTTGCCGCCGTTGCGGTGCTGGCCAGGTCCATCCTTCGCGTTTCGCTGCCGCCTGTCCCGCTCGCCGCCGGGGCGCTGATCTGGATGCTGGGGGAGAGTACCGGTCCGATCGCGCGAATCCTCAGCACAGGTTTGTTCTTTTTTCTCGGCAGGATATCGTTTTCGATTTATCTGATCCATTACCCGCTGATCGACGTGTTCGCCCGGCTCTGGCCGGTCGGCTGGAACCCCCAGCTCAACGCGATGTTCGGCATGCGGGAGGCGTGTTATTTAGCGGTGCTCATTGGCCTTTCCACTCTCACGAACCGATGGATCGAGCAGCCCGCACAACGGTTTCTGCGCGGTAAAAGCATCGGCAAAAAACGCGCCGTTGCGGGGGGCGAGGCGCAGGGCCCGTCGGGCTGCAAACCGGAATTCTCCATCCTGACACCAGATCGAATCCAGTAAGGAGCGGAACTTGCGCGAAGTCAGATCTTTGACGGCCATACGCGGCGTTGCGGCGCTATGGGTCGTCAGCGCGCATCTGGCCGTGTTTTACCGTTTTCCCCATCTCGGCCCAATTTCCAAGCGGATGTATCTCGGTTTCACGGGGGTGGATATTTTTTTCGTGCTGAGCGGGTTCATTCTAACGCGCGTCTATCAAAATCTGCGCTTTTCCGGACTTGCAGATTTCGCGTTGCGGCGGGTTCTGCGCATCTATCCCATGCATCTTTGCGTGCTGGCAGTGATGGCGCCGCTCGTCTATTTTTCGATCGTCTGGCGTAACGAGATTTCTCTTTGGCATACGCTGCCGATCGTGGCGCTGCTGATCCAGCCTTATATCGGCCTGACACACGGATTCTGGAATCCGCCGAGCTGGTCGGCCGCTGTCGAGCTTTCCTGCTATATGCTGTTTTATCCAGCACTCGTGCTGCTGCGCCGCTTGCCTCTTGCCTTGCTCGCGCCGCTTGTTTTGCTCGCGGCCTTTCTCGACTGGCACATCCAGAGCATCTACGACAATGCGTGGTTTGACTGGCGCTGTATCGTCCGGGGGTGGAGCGATTTCGCCCTCGGGATGGTACTCGGCGGGGTGGCGATACGGTTGATCCTGCCCCAACGCATGGCGATGCTGGGCGAAATCGTGGCAACCGCCTTGCTCGGCTGGGCCTGCATTCAATACGATATCCAACTCGTCGTGCTTTCCGGCGCCGGATTGATCTGGATGCTGTCTTATGAAGCAGGTCTCATCTCGCGCCTGCTTGGCATGAGAGTGCCGTTCTTTCTGGGTAAAATTTCGTTCTCGATTTACCTGATCCATTTTCCGTTTCTTGAGGCTTATGGAGTCATCTGGTGGACCAGCTGGGACCCGCCGCTCTCGCTGCTCTTTGTCGTGCGGGAAATTGTGTTCATCACGGCGTTGATCGGTATGGCAAGCGTGACGCACTACCTCATCGAGCGCCCGGCGCAGCGCCTGTGGCGAAACCGGAAACGCAATGCCGCCAACCCGCCGGTCTCCGGGCAGTATGCAATGGCGGATTAGCGTTTTTTCACCTGGCGGGAAAACGCACTAACTTACGTTGGGCGAGCAATTTCCTCGGATTGGTTGGAAGCAAGTGGCTCCAACCCATCCGATGTTGCCCTAACCTACCCGCTCGATCCGCGCGCCGCAGGCCGCCAGCTTCTGCTCCACCGCCTCGTAGCCCCGGTCCAGATGATACACCCGGCTGATCGTGGTCTCCCCCTGCGCGGCCAGCCCGGCCAGCACCAGCGAGACCGAGGCGCGCAAATCCGTCGCCATCACCGGCGCGCCGGAGAGCTGCTTCACGCCGCGGATGATCGCGGAGGAGCCATGTGCATTAATGCGCGCGCCCATGCGGTTCAGCTCCGGCACATGCATGAAGCGGTTCTCGAAAATCGTCTCCGTCACCATGGAGGCGCCCTCCGCCACCGCCATCAGCGCCATGAACTGCGCCTGCATATCGGTCGGGAAGCCCGGGAAGGGCTCGGTCATCACGTCGATGCCATGCAGCCCGTTCGCCCGCTCCACCCAGAACCCGTGCTCGGCCGGGGTGATGACCACGCCTGCCTCGGTGAGGGAGGACAGCACCGCGCCCAGATCTTCCGCCCGGGCATTCTGGAGCAGGATTTTGCCGCCCGTAATTGCCGCGGCGCAGGCATAGGTTCCGGTCTCGATCCGGTCCGGCAAAATCTCGTGCCGCGCCCCATGCAGCGCCTTCTGGCCAATGATGGTCAGGGTATCGGTGCCCACACCTTCAATATCCGCGCCCATGGCGATGAGGCATTTTGCCAGATCCGAAATTTCAGGCTCGCGCGCAGCGTTTTTCAGCACCGTAATGCCTTCCGCCAGGCTTGCCGCCATCAGCAGATTTTCGGTGGCGCCCACGGAGACAAACGGAAACACGATATTTGCGCCATGCAGGCCGCGTGGCGCCACCGCGTCGATATACCCGGCATCCAGCTTGATCGTGGCCCCCATGGCCTCCAGACCCTTCAGATGCAAATCCACAGGCCGTGTGCCGATGGCGCAGCCGCCGGGCAGGGAAACCCGCGCCTCTCCGCAGCGCGCCAGCAATGGTCCCAGCACCAGGATGGAGGCGCGCATCTTGCGCACGATATCATAAGGCGCCTCGGTATTGGTGATGCGCCCGCCGAGCGAGAGCGTGCGCCCGTCCGGCTCCACCGCAATCCCGTGCTGGGCCAGCAGCTCCGCCATGGTGGCAAGGTCCGCCAGCTTGGCGACATTCCCCAGCACCAGCCGTTCATCGGTGAGCAGCCCGCAGGTCATCAGCGGCAGCGCCGCATTCTTCGCGCCGGAAATATGTATCGTGCCGGAGAGCGGCACGCCGCCGTTAAGTCGAATCGAGTCCATGTTTACATCCTAGGCAAGGAGACGCCGCGCTGCCCCATATATTTACCGGCCTTATCGGCATAGGAGACCTCGCAGGGGCTGGAGCCCTGCAGAAACAGAAACTGGCAAATGCCTTCGCCGGCATAAATCTTGGCGGGCAGGGGGGTGGTGTTGGAAATCTCGATCGTCACCTGCCCCTCCCATTCAGGTTCCAGCGGCGTCACGTTCACAATGATCCCGCAGCGCGCATAGGTTGATTTACCCAGGCAGATCACCAGCACGTCGCGCGGGATCCGGAAATATTCGACGGTATGGGTCAGTGCGAAGCTATTGGGCGGGATGATGCAGACCGGCCCGGTGCGGTCCACGAAGCTGGAGGGATTGAATGCCTTGGGGTCCACTACCGCACTGTCCACATTCGTGAAAATCTTGAAATGCTCCGCACACCGGGCATCGTAGCCATAGGAGGACAACCCGTAGGAGATCACCCCGTCACGCTTCTGAGTCTCTACGAACGGCTCGATCATGCCCGATTCGGTGGCGAGTTTGCGAATCCAATGGTCTGGCATCACCGGCATGTTTCGGGTCCTTCCTTAGGCTCTTGGGTGGGGGCGGCAGGGCCGGGTTGCAGCGCGCGCGCCTGTGCCTTGCGCCGGAGCAGGTTGGCCCGCAGCGCCTGCGCCTCAGCCGCCGCCTTGCTTGCGGCGCGGGCGGCAGCCGCGCGCTCGGCCTTGGTAGGAGGATTCTGCTCTTGCATAGCTTCTTCAAGCCGTCCCGAGGCGGCCGCGTCAAGGTCTTCTTGGGCGCCCCCTGTTGCACCCGGGCAAAGGCGGCATTATAGGGCGCGTTATCCGCGCTTATGCTGTCATAGCTCAGGGGTAGAGCACTTCATTGGTAATGAAGAGGTCCAGGGTTCAATTCCCTGTGACAGCACCAGCGGGGTTGAAACGGGGGCCGTGTTGGTTTAGGCACCCGTTGCAGTGTGCCCAGGTAGCTCAGTTGGTAGAGCATGCGACTGAAAATCGCAGTGTCACTGGTTCGATTCCGGTCCTGGGCACCATTTTTCCGCAGATATCCACAATTTTTTCAATCAACGCTTTGATTGCTCTGGCGTTTATCATAGGTGCAGGCTAGTTGTTTGCCGACGCGCCTGGTCTCTGGTGAGCGGCCCGAGCGTTTTTTTAGTTAACTGCAGCGGTCTGGCACGAAAGCCGGGCCCGGACGTGCAACAGGAAAGAGGCTACCAATGTCGAAAGCGTTTATTGCTGAAGTTATCCAGAACTCCGCCGAGATCACCGGCGTTGCCGCGAATCGCGCGGCCGCTGAGCTGATCGAGGCGATCGTGAAGGAAATGAAGAAGAACGGGAAGTTCACGCTGCCAAGCTTCGGCACCTTTACCGTGCGCAAGACCAAGGCTCGCAAGGGCGTGAACCCGCGCACCGGCGAAGAGATCAAGGTCAAGGCCGGCAAGACCGTGCGCTTCAAGGCTTCCCCCTCGCTGAAAAAGATGGTCTGAACGCCGACCTGAGTTGCGTTCACTACGCAGGGCGATAAAAATGCAGCCTGGGGCAACCCGGGCTGCATTTTTTGTTGGGTTGTTTTTGGAGAAATCTGCAATGACCACCACCACGCATTTTCATTGGGACGAGATTGCGCCGTACGGCGATGAAAAGGCCGACCGCCGCGTCATTCCCGGCGCCGGCGGCGATTTCAAACGCGTTTGCGTAAAAGCCGGTACGCTAGCCGCACGGCATGAACATGATTTCGAGCAGTTTTTCTTCGTCGCCGAAGGAAAGGGTGTTCTTACCTGTGCGGATGGAGAGATTGCGCTACGCCCCGGCGTGGTGATTCATTTTGAACCCGCTGCCTGGCATAGCGCGGTGTTTGAAACCGATACGGTGCTGTATGAAGTGAATTTCGCCAAGGCGCAGGGTTAGTTTATTTCGAAAACAGGACAAAAACCCGTCATTGCGAGCGCAGCGAAGCAATCCATCTTTGCACATGCGTACAGAAAGCAAGATGGATTGCGTCGCTGCGCTCGCAATGACGATACGATTCGATACGACAAGAAACGGCCACATCGTGAGCCAAGCCCGCGTCTTATATGTCGAGCTCCGTCACGCTCCCCGCATTTTCCTGGATAAATGCAAAGCGCAGCTCGGGCCGTTTGCCCATCAGGCTCTCCACCATGTCCGATGTCGCGGCCCGCGTTTCGGGCGATGCGATGATCCGCAGCAGCGTGCGCTTTTTTGGGTCCATCGTCGTATCCTTCAAAATCGCCGGCGGCATTTCGCCGAGACCTTTGAAGCGGCTCACTTCGATTTTCGTGCCGGGCTTGAAGGTTTTCACGATCTTCTCGCGCGCGGCGTCATCCATCGCATACACACTCTTGGCGCCCTGCGTGATGCGATAGAGCGGCGGCTGCGCGAGATAGACATGGCCGTGGCGGATCAGCTCCGGCAGTTCGCGGTAGAAAAACGTCATCAGCAGCGAGGCGATATGCGCGCCGTCCACATCCGCGTCGGTCATGATGATGACGCGCTCATACCGCAGATTGGCGCGATTGAAGTTGTTGCCGACGCCGCACCCCAGCGCCTCGATCAGATCCTTCAACTCCTGGTTCTGCCGCAGCTTTTCAACCGATGCCGAAGCGACGTTCAAAATTTTGCCGCGCAGGGGCAGAATGGCTTGCGTGTTGCGGTTACGCGCCTGTTTGGCAGAGCCGCCCGCGCTATCGCCCTCCACCAGAAAAAGTTCGGTGCCCTCGGCGTTTTCCGTGCTGCAATCGGCAAGTTTGCCCGGCAGCCGCAACCGCCTGGTGGCGGATTTGCGCGGGGTGTCCTTCAGCTCCTTGCGCCGGATGCGCTCCTCCGCACGGTCGATGACAAATGCCAGCAGGTTGTCCGCATTCACCGGATCGCCCGCCAGAAAATGGTCGAACCGGTCGCGCAGTGAAACCTCGGTGAGCTTGCCCGCTTCCGGGTTGGTGAGCTTGTCCTTGGTTTGTCCTTGAAATTGCGGCTCGCGAATAAAGAGCGAGAATTTTGCCGCCAGCGCGCCCGTCACATCCTCGCCGATCAGCTGCGCGCCGCGCTTGTTTCCCCGGCTTTCCGCCCAGCCGCGCAGGCCTTTCAGCAAAGCCGCGCGGAAACCTGCTTCATGCGTGCCGCCGAGCGGTGTCGGCACCGTGTTGCAATAGGTGTCCAGGCTGGCTTCGCCGCGTTCCACCCAGGCGCAGGCCCATTCCAGCTTGCCCTGGTCCGAGCCATCCGGCCCCGCGGGCAATTTGGCCTCGCCCGCCCAGATCTCCGGCAACACCTGCGGCGTCTCGCCCAGATCCGCCGCCAGGGAATCCCGCAACCCGCCGGGGAAATGCAGCTCCGCCGCCTCCGGCACCTCCGAATCGGCCTTCAGCAAGGCGGGATCGCAGGCCCATTTGACCCGCACGCCGCGGAACAGATACGCCTTCGAGCGGCAAAGCCGGTAAAGCCGGGCAGGGGAGAACGCCTTATCCCCGAAAATCTGCGTATCCGGCACGAAGCGTATGCTCGTCCCGCGCCGGTTCTGCACCGGGCCGACCTCGATGAGCTTCGTCACCGGCAGGCCGCGCGCAAAATCCTGGCGGTAGAGCTTCTTGTCGCGCGCCACCTCGGCGGTGAAGGATGAAGAGAGCGCATTCACCACAGAGGAGCCCACGCCGTGCAAACCGCCGGAGGTCGCATAGGCCTTGCCGGAAAACTTGCCGCCGGAATGCAGCGTGGTGAGAATGACTTCCAATGCGGATTTGTTCTTAAACTTCGGATGCGGGTCCACCGGAATCCCGCGCCCATTATCGCGAACCGTGATCTGGTTGCCCGCGGCCAGGGTGAATTCGATCAGCGTCGCATGTCCCGCCACAGCCTCGTCCATCGAATTGTCGAGGATTTCGGCCGCCAGATGGTGCAGGGCGTTTTCATCCGTCCCGCCGATATACATGCCCGGGCGGCGGCGGACCGGCTCTAAGCCTTCGAGAACCTCGATATCCTTGGCGGAATATTTCTGCTCGGCCCCGCCGCTTTCGAATAAGTCGCTCAACCTCTGCACCTCCGAGTCCGGTCAGTGAGTCAGTTGCCATGTTCAGCCGGGCAGGCCAAGGGGCGATGGGCGCGGCGCTGCCCCTCCCATGTTACGCGCGTGCCAGCACTACCAGCAGCGGGCAATGGTCCGAGGCGCCCCGATTCAGCGCCTGCGCCGACTCGCAGCGCAACCCGCGGATGAAGCAGCGATCCAGCCGGAGCGGCACCAGCTCTTTCATTAAATGCGTCGCCTGCCGCCCGCCCACATCCGTAAATCCGGGGAGAAACGGCGCGCCGACCATGTTGCAATCCCCCAATATCGCCGCCTGCGCGGGCAACAGGCTGGAAATCCGGCGAAGCTGCCGCCGGTTCAGCACCTGCCCGTGCGAGAGATGCACATTCGCCACCGTGAAAGCCTCCAGCTCGATGATCTGGCACACCCGGCGCACGATCAGGCCGCGTTGCAGCTTCACGCTGCGCGCCGGCGCATGAAAAGGGTGCGGGCTCCACGCGGCCAGCCCGTGCTGGCGCCCCGGCAACGCCACGCGGGCGTAACACCCGCCGAGCAGCTCCGGCAGCGCATCGATCTTCAACATCGCCTCCTGCATCAGCAGCAGGTCCGGCTGGTGCTGGGCGATCATGTTCTGCACATGCTCCACCCCGGCGCCCACTGAATGCAGCAGGTTCCAGCTGATGATCTTCAGCCTATCCAACTTTATCCCTATCCACATCGCTGTCCTGGTGGCGCCATAGCCGCCAGGCATGGGCCAGCAGCCCAGCCCCCGGCCAGAACGCCGCCACCGCAACCACCCAGGCGATGAGATGCGGAAACAGCACGGCGATGAGCCCGAGCACGATCAGCGCCGCCCCGCCGCCCATCACCACCAGCCCCTCCGCCGGCTGCAGATTCCGGCGATGCGTGAAGGAGGCGGTGAGCGTGCTGCCAAGCCCGATCGCCCCGGAGAGCAAGCGACCCGCGCTGGTGGCGGAAGGCTTGGCATTTCCGCCCACCGGCTTGCGCCCGCCGGTGCGCCCGCGCACCAGCACGACTTCCGTCGCGTTCTGCATGTCCTCCTCGAACATCGCCTGCATCTGAGCGGCGAGTTCATGGTCTTTCACCGTTACGTCCAGCTCACGGTTGGAGACCCAGCTTGCAAGGTTGGAATTGCTTGAGCCGATCCGCGTCCAGCAGCCATCGGCCACCGCCGTCTTGGCATGGACCATCGGCCCGTTCCATTCGAAGACGCGCACCCCCGCCTGCAGCAAAGGCCGGTAGGCGGATTTGGAGAGTGCGCCCACCAGCGGCCAGTTGGAGGAACCCGGCACCAGCAGCCGCACATCCACCCCGGCCCGTGCGGCCCCGGCCAGCACGCGCACATAGGCGGTGGTCGCCACGAAATACCCGTCCGTGAGCCAGAGGGAATGCTTCACGATTTCGGCCACCAGCTGCTCCAGACGGTACAGCCCCATGCTCTCCGGCCGTCCGGCCAGTACCGAGACTTCGAGGCCGTTTTCGTCTTCGCCCGGCCCGTCGCTTTGCACTTCCGGGAGGTTTGCGCCCTTCACCCGCCGGCTGCCCGCCGCCTCCCAGCTATCGAGAAAGGCCGCCCCAATCTGCGCCACGGCAGGGCCTGTGATCTCAATGGCCGTATCTCGCCACGGCGGAATGCCGCGCGCGGGATCGCCCATCCAGTCATGCCCGATGCATAAGCCGCCGGTGAAGGCGACGCGCCCATCCACGCAGAGCACTTTGCGATGGTCCCGGCTGATCCAGCGCAGCGGGTTGCCGAGCTGCGGCGGGTTATAGCGCCGCACCTCCACCCCGGCATCGCGCAGCTTCTGCCAGAACCGGGCCGACGTGCGGGTGAGGCAACCCAGCCAGTCATACAGCACGAGACATTCCACCCCGCGCCCGGCAGCGGCGATCAGCGCCTCGGCAAAGGCGCCGCCGGTCGCATCCTCCTGAATGATGTAGTTTTCCAGATGCACATAGCGCTCTGCCCGGCCGATGGCCTCCAGCCAGGCGGCGAAGGTTTGCGGCCCGTCCCGCAGCAGCCGCACCTGGTTGCCGCGCGAGGTCTGCGCATCCGCCACGCGGCGGAACGCCTCGCTTGCCAGCGCCTCAAGCGGGTCCATGGCCGGCACCTTTCCTCATGCGCGCAGGCCAGGCAGGGCCGCTAACCCATTGTCAGCAACGCTTCGTAGCGTCTTATCGTCAACCCGAAACAAATCGCATCTTTCTTCGCCCCGCGCGCAAAAATCTAAATCGGCAATGCTCCGTCCTTCATCCGCTCCATGGCAAAACGCGATGAGACGTTACGCAGCGGCACGGCGGCAATGAGCTTCCGGTAGCACGCATCATAGGCCGCGATATCCGGCACGATGACATGGAGCAGATAATCCACATCCCCGCTCATCCGCCATGCGCCGACGATCTCGGGCGTGCCCGCCACCGTATCGGCAAAACGGGCCAGCCATTCCGCCGAATGGTCAGAGGTCTCGACCGAGACGAATACCGATACCGGCAGGCCGAGCTTATCCGCATCGAGCACCGCAATCCGCGCGCGGATGACGCCGGTTTCCTCCATCCGCTTGATCCGCTTCCAGCACGGGGTCGCGGTCAGCCCGACCTTATCGGCAATGTCGTTTAGCGAGAGCGAGGCATCGGTGGCGATCAGCCGGAGGATCGCGCGGTCGATATTGTCGAGGTCTGTCATGTTCGGAGCAGGGCCTTGCGTTGTTGCGGCGAGTATTGCGGAGCAAGTGGAATCCCGCTAGAGGGCTAGCCGGGTCACGTCCCCCCAATGGGACGCTTTTCTTCTGTAAGGGAGAGTTTTTATGGCAGATTTTTCTGTTGCCGCCAAGCCGGTGGCACGTCCACAGAATCCTAATTTTTCATCGGGGCCTTGCGCCAAGCGTCCGGGCTTCAGCCTGGCGGCGCTCGAAGGCGCTGCATTGGGCCGCAGCCACCGCGCCAAGGGGCCGAAGGCCAAGCTGGCCGAGGTCATCTCACTGTCCGCGCAAATCCTCGGCCTGCCCGAAGGTTGGCGCCTTGGCATTGTCCCCGCCTCGGATACCGGGGCGATTGAAATGGCGCTTTGGTCCATGCTGGGCGCCCGGCCCGTGGACGTGCTGGCCCATGAAAGTTTTTCCGAAGCCTGGGCGACCGACGTGGTCAAACAGCTCAAACTGCCCGATGCCCGCGTGATTGCCGCGCCTTACGGCAAGCTGCCCGACATTGCGGCCATCGACTTCTCGCATGACGTCGTGCTGGCCTGGAACGGCACGACCTCCGGCGTGCGGTTCCCGAATGGCGATTTTATTCCGGATGACCGCGAAGGCCTCGTTTTCGCCGATTCCACCTCCGCCGCCTTTGCCATGGACCTGCCCTGGAGCAAGCTCGATGTCGTGACCTGGAGCTGGCAGAAAGTGCTGGGCGGCGAGGCCGGGCATGGGATGCTCGCCCTCTCTCCGCGCGCCGTTGAGCGGCTGCTCACTTATAAACCCGCCTGGCCGCTGCCGAAAATCTTCCGCCTCACCTCCGGCGGCAAGCTGATCGAAGGCATTTTTGTGGGCGAGACGATCAACACCCCTTCCATGCTCTGCGTGGAGGATGCGCTGGACGGGCTGCGCTGGGCGGAGGGCATTGGCGGGCTGCCGGGCCTCATCGCGCGTTCGGAGGGCAATCTCAAAGCCATCGCCGATTGGGTTGAGGGTAATGAACGGGTGAAATTCCTGGCGGAAACGCCTGAAACCCGCTCCTGCACCTCCATCTGCCTCGCCATCGCCGCCCCCTGGTTCACCGCGCTGGATGCCGAGGCGCAGGCCAAGGCTGCGAAAGCCGTGGCATCGCTGCTGGAGAAAGAGAAAGTGGCGCTGGATGCGGGCGCCTATCGCGATGCGCCGCCCGGCCTGCGCATTTGGGGAGGGGCTACGGTCGAGACCTCGGATATTGCGGCCCTGCTGCCCTGGATCGACTACGCGATCGACGCCGTCTCCAAAGAATTTTAAGGAAATCCCCACATGGTTAAGGTTTTAATCAGCGATAAACTGTCGCCGGCTGCGATTGAGATATTCAAGGAACGCGGCGTCGAAGTCGACGTGAAGACCGGCCTCTCCCCGGCCGATCTGCGCGCCATCATCGGCGACTATGACGGTCTCGCCATCCGCTCCGCCACCAAGGTCACGCGGGAAGTGCTGGAAGCCGCGACGAAGCTCAAAGTCGTTGGCCGTGCCGGCATCGGCGTCGATAACGTGGACGTCAAATCCGCTACGTCGCGTGGCGTGGTGGTGATGAACACGCCGTTCGGCAATGCCATCACCACCGCCGAACACGCCATCGCGCTGATGTTCGCGCTGGCCCGCCAGCTGCCGGAGGCCAGCGCCTCCACCAAGGCGGGCAAGTGGGAGAAGAATCGCTTCATGGGCGTGGAACTGACGGCCAAAACGCTGGGGCTGATCGGCTGCGGCAATATCGGCTCCATTGTGGCGGACCGCGCCGTCGGGCTGAAAATGAAAGTCCTGGCCTATGACCCGTATCTCACGGAAGCCAAGGCCGTGCAGCTCGGCGTCGAGAAAGCGGAGCTGGACCAGGTGCTCGCCAAGGCGGATTTCATCACCATCCACACGCCGCTCACGGACGCCACGCGCAACATCCTCTCGCGCGAGGCGCTGGCCAAAACCAAAAAGGGTGTGCGGATCGTCAACTGCGCGCGCGGCGGGTTGCTGGATGAGGCAGCGCTTTACGATGCGCTGGTCTCCGGCCATGTCGCCGGTGCGGCGCTGGACGTGTTCGAGACCGAGCCCGCGACCGAAAGCCCGCTTTTCGGGCTGGAAAACGTCATCGCCACCCCGCATCTGGGTGCCGCGACAACCGAGGCGCAGGAAAATGTGGCCTTGCAGGTGGCCGAGCAGATCAGCGATTTCCTGCTCACCGGCTCGGTCAGCAATGCGCTGAACATGCCGAGTGTGAGTGCCGAGGAAGCGCCGCGCCTGCGCCCCTATATGGAGCTTTGCCGCCTGCTTGGCGGCTTTGCCGGGCAGCTCACACAGGCGAAGGACGGCGTGATCCGCCGTGTTCTCGTCGAATATGAGGGGGCCGCGGCACCGCTCAACCACCGTCCGCTCAGCGCCGCCGCCTTGGCCGGCCTGCTTGGCCCGGTGATGGAGGGCGTCAATATGGTCTCCGCCCCGGTCTTCGCCCGCGATCACGGGATCGAAGTCTCCGAGGCCGTGCATGACCGCGTGGGCGACTACCAATCGCTCGTGCGCATCACGGTGGCGACCGACACGCAGACCCGTTCTGTTGCCGGCACGCTCATCGGCAATGGCCGCCCGCGCCTTGTTGAGATCAAAGGCATCAAGGTCGAGGCCGATTTCGCGCATCACATGCTTTACGTGACGAACAAGGACAAACCAGGCTTCATCGGCCGGTTCGGCATGCTGCTGGCGGAAGCCGGGGTGAACATCGCTACCTTCCATCTCGGCCGCGCCGCCGAGGGCGAAGACGCGATCTGCCTGGTCTCCACCGATGGCGACACGCCGGATGCCGTACTCGCCCAGGTGCGCGCCCTGCCGCTGGTGATGCAGGCAACCACGCTGGCATTCTGACAACAAAATACACGCGCAGGTGGTTTTTTTAAAAAAGAACCACCTGCGCATCTTTTGCGATTCGTCCAAAGCAGCTAGACGAGCGTTAACAACGCAACGTCTGAGGGTAAATGTCGAGACTGGTCGATGCCTTGCAGCGCTATACCGGCAAACAAGCCATCATCCTTTGCTTTATTCTTTGCGCACTCCCCGTCGGCCTCCTTTCCGCGCTGATTACCCCGCCGGGACAGTCTCCGGATGAGCCCAAACATCTGGCCCGGGCCGCAGCTTTGCTGCACCTGGGCATTTTGGCCGGCCGCCGGATCGGCATCGACGTTGAAGCTGCCCCCCCTCAGCAGCCTGGGCTGCTGACCGGGCTTAAAGTTGATTCCGGCATCTATCTGGCTGCTAAAGCCCCGACGACAGAAATTGCCGGGCGCGACGTTATCACCGCGCAGGATTTTCTGGCGATCCGCGCGCAACCGGCGGACCATGCGAGGATGTTCACCTCCGCACCGAACACCGCCACCTATTTTCCGGCGGCCTATCTACCGGCCACGCTCGGGCTGGCGCTGGGGCTGGCATGTCACGCGCCGCCTTTCGCCTGCTTTCTGCTCGCCCGGATTTTCATGCTGGCGGCGTTTCTTTGCCTCGGCTGGGCGGCTTTATGGGTTACGGCGTATGGCGAGGCCGCACTGCTGGTCGTTCTTATCATGCCGATGACCCTGTTCCTCGCGGGTAGCGTCACGCAGGATAGCGTGTTGATCGGCATGGCCTGCCTTGCCTGCGCCTGCTTCACCCGAAACACTCACCGCGCCAGAATCACCGCGCTGGTACTGTTCTCGCTGTTTCTCATGGCCAAACCGCCTTATATCCTGATGCTTGGCGCATTTCTGCTGCCTTTCTTCGCGCCCGGCTTGCGCACGCGTCTGCGGGACGTTTCGCTTGCCTGCATCCCTGTGGCGATTTGGGTAGCGCTGATCGTCGCCTTCGTCGTCGTCCCATTCGGCAAGCAACCCTACCATCCGGGCCCGCTTTATACCGGGGACCGCACGGTCTGGATGGACCACACAAACGCTGCCGCCAATCTGCATATCTTGCTTTCACCTCCAACGAGGTTGATCACCTTGCCTTGGGACACTCTGCAATATGCGGGTATCCAGCGGTGGCGCGAGATGGTTGGTGTGCTAGGCGCTTTGCAGATCGTACTGCCGGACCCCTATTATCGTATTTGGGGGCTATGTGGTGCAGTCGCACTCGTCGGATTGATATTTTCGCGTCGGCCGATCTTTATTTTGCCCATTAATATGGTTGTGAATTTTCTTTTCGTCAGCTTTTTGCTTTGTGTGACCTACTGGTTGCTGATGATTCAGTTCTACCTGAACTGGAGTAATGTCGGTTTAGACTGGATCGACGGCATGCAGGGCCGCTACAGCTTACCCTTGCTGCCATTTTTACTGTTCGCCATCCCCGGCTTCCGCTGGCGCTTCACCCTGCCGCCCTTGCTGCCAGCACTTCCTGCCATCGCACTCGGCATTTTCGATATCGGCTATATTCCGATGAAACTCGTTTGGAATTTCTACCTTCATTAACCCTGGAGCGTGTGGATGAGCGTCGAGCTGAGTATCGTCATGCCTTGCCTGAACGAGGCCGAGACGCTGGAGCGCTGCATCGTGAAAGCCCGCAGCTTTCTGGAGCGCGCTGGCGTCTCCGGCGAAATCATCATCGGCGATAATGGCTCGACCGACGGCTCCCAGGAGATTGCGCGCCGCGCCGGGGCGCGGGTAGTGGATATTAAGCTGCGCGGCTATGGCGCGGCCTTGTACGGCGCGGTTTTGAATGCGCGCGGCAAATACTGCATCATGGGGGATTCCGACGACAGCTATGATTTCAGCGCGCTGGAAGCTTTTATGGCCGAGCTGCGCGGCGGCGCGGATCTGGTCATGGGCAATCGGTTTCGCGGCGGCATTCTGCCGAGCGCGATGCCCTGGAAAAACCGCCATATCGGCAACCCGGTCCTTTCAGGCTTAGGGCGTTTGTTCTTCCGCACGCCTATTAAGGATTTTCATTGCGGCCTGCGCGGCTTCTCCCGCGCCGCCTTCCTGCGCATGGATCTGCGCACCACCGGCATGGAATTCGCCTCCGAAATGGTCATCAAGGCCACGCTGCTCGGAATGATAATCGTGGAAGTGCCGACGACGCTGGCGCCGGATGGACGCTCCCGCCCGCCGCATCTGCGCCCGTTCCGCGACGGCTGGCGCCATCTGCGCTTCATGCTGCTGTTCAGCCCGAACTGGCTGTTCTTCTATCCCGGCCTGTTACTCATCCTGCTGGGCGTCGTCCTCGGCGGCTTCATCACCTTCAGCCCGCCCGCTCTGGGGGGCGTGCATCTGGGCATCGGCACGTTGATCTACTGCGTGGGCATGATCGAAATCGGCGTTCAGGCCATGCTCTTCGCAGTCATGTCCCGCGCCTATGTCGTGCAGGAGGGGCTGGTGCCCCAATCCAACCGCATGCGCGTCGTGGAGCGGCTCTTCACGTTGGAAAACGGCATTCTTGCCGGGCTGGCGCTGCTGGCCGCCGGTGCTGCGCTGCTGGGCTATGCCGTCTCGCTCTGGTCCCATGCGCGGTTCGGAAATTTGAACGTGGACCAGATCACCCGCATCGCGATCAGTTCCTCCCTCTCGCTCTCGCTCGGCTTCGAGGTTATTCTCTCCAGCCTGTTGTTGAGCACGCTGAAGCTGAACATACGCATGATGCCCGAGCCCGCGATCGCAGAACCAGACCGCGAAGCGGCGTAGCGAGGTTGCGTAGAGTCTGGAACAAAAATAGAACAAATGGTTAATTTTCCCGTTGCTATTTTGTTCCTCGCATGTCAGCGTCGATTTCAAGCGAATCGTCTGGTATTTCAAAGGAACACAATTTATGGTTGTATCTGCTTCAGGACCAAAAAGGCGTTTGACGGCGGTCGATTCGATGTCGGACGCTGTTGAAACATCCACCAGCAGGAAGCCGGATATGGAAAAAAACAAGGCGTTGGACGCCGCCATGGCGCAGATCGAGCGGGCCTTCGGCAAAGGCTCCATCATGCGTATGGGCGCCAAGGGTACGGGCGAGGCGATTGAGGTGATTTCCTCGGGCTCGCTCGGGCTGGATCTGGCGCTTGGCATTGGCGGCCTGCCGCGCGGCCGGGTGATCGAGATTTACGGGCCGGAGAGTTCCGGTAAAACCACACTCGCTTTGCACGCGATTGCAGAAGCGCAAAAGCGTGGTGGCGTCTGCGCTTTTGTCGATGCGGAGCACGCGCTGGACCCGACCTATGCCCGCAAATTGGGCGTCGATGTCGATAATCTCCTCATCTCCCAGCCGGATACGGGCGAGCAGGGGCTGGAGATTGCGGATACGCTGGTGCGCTCTGGCTCGATCGATGTTCTGGTCATCGACTCGGTCGCCGCCCTGGTGCCGCGCGCGGAGTTGGAAGGCGAGATGGGGGACGCCCATGTCGGCCTGCATGCCCGCCTCATGAGCCAGGCTTTGCGCAAGATCACCGGCTCGGTCTCGCGCAGCAATACGATGCTGATCTTCCTCAACCAGATCCGCCTGAAAATCGGCGTGATGTTCGGCAACCCGGAGACAACCACCGGTGGCAACGCGTTGAAATTCTATGC
>Ga0116226_10000527_pt1 | contig 32671 bp, 33 predicted proteins | sample S1TSphfallax_FD_89692 | JGI IMG/M metagenome (GOLD analysis project Ga0116226, IMG submission 89692) | Host-associated microbial communities from peat moss isolated from Minnesota, USA - S1T2_Fa - Sphagnum fallax MG | ecosystem: Host-associated > Plants > Peat moss > Unclassified | place: USA...
ACCCAGACGCGGCGGGCCGCCTCCGCAGCCCACCGCCGCGCGCGACGCACGCCTTCCGCCTCTACGACACTATCGGTCGACCTAAGGCCCGCCGTGTCCGCAAGCAGCACAACGTAACCCTCGATTTCCATTCGCGCTTCGATAACATCGCGCGTTGTTCCGGGCGCATCCGCGACGATGGCCGCTTCACGCATGACGAGCCGGTTGAAGAGGCTACTTTTCCCCGCATTAGGCGGCCCGACAATGGCGACCCGATAACCTTCGCGCACACGCTCGCCTCGAGACCCATCGCGGATCGCGACCTCTAAGGTCGCGGCGAGCTGCGTGAGAGAAGCCCCCAGGCCCGCCAGGGCGTCACCAACCTCATCTTCTGGAAAGTCGACAAGAACCTCCAGTCGCGCCAATCCCCGAATCAGTTCATCCCGCCACGCCGCATAGCGGCCGCCCAAGTCGCCCCGAAGCTGGTCGAGGGCCTGACGGGCCTGCGCTTCGCTTTCCGCATCAACGAGGTCGGCGACAGCTTCTGCCTGGGTCAGATCCATCTTTCCGTTCGCGAATGCCCGCCGGCTGAATTCGCCGGGTTCCGCCAGTCTAACACCCGCCGTCACCAGGGCGGCGAGGATCGCCCCCACCACGAACCTGCTCCCGTGTAGATGCAATTCCACGCTGTCTTCGCCGGTATAGCTGTGCGGGGCGGGGAACCAGATGACGAGCGCCCGGTCTAGCACGGCGCCGTCCTGACCTCTCAAGGTTCGGAGGCAAGCCCTGCGCGGCGTGCCAGCTCTGACCCCGAGGGCCTCCAAGGCAAGCCGCGTTTCTGAGCCTGAAACCCTCACCACCGCCACAGCGGCCTTTCCCGGCGCCGTGGCCAAAGCGGCGATCGTGTCATTGAGCTCAGCCCCCACGGCCGCCTCGCCGATCATAATACGTCGGACCGCCGCCGCCCGGAAAAGTCGTCAGGTGTTCATAGACTGGAAGAAATCAGCATTGTTCTTCGACGATCTGAGCTTATCCAACAGGAATTCGATCGCGTCTTGTGGACCCATGGGATTCAGGATTCTCCGAAGCACAAAGGTCTTCTGCAGCTGGTCCTTCGGCGTGATAAGTTCCTCTTTTCGTGTCCCGGACTTCAGAACATCAATTGCCGGATAGATCCGTTTATCGGCGACCTTGCGGTCGAGAATGATTTCGGAGTTGCCGGTGCCTTTAAATTCTTCGAAGATCACTTCGTCCATGCGGCTGCCTGTGTCGATCAAGGCCGTCGCGATGATCGTGAGCGATCCCCCCTCCTCGATATTCCGGGCGGCGCCGAAGAAGCGCTTTGGCTTCTGCAGCGCATTGGCGTCCACCCCCCCGGTCAGCACCTTCCCCGAAGACGGCACAGTGGTGTTGTAAGCGCGGCCCAGACGCGTCACGGAATCGAGCAAGATCACAACGTCACGCTTATGTTCCACTAGGCGTTTAGCCTTCTCAATCACCATCTCCGCCACCTGGACGTGACGAATCGCCGGCTCATCAAATGTGGATGAAATGACTTCGCCGCGTACCGTGCGCTGCATATCCGTGACTTCCTCGGGCCGCTCATCAATCAGCAGGACGATAAGATATGAGTCGGGATAATTGGCCGCTATCGACTTTGCGATGTTTTGCAACATCACCGTTTTGCCGACTCGCGGAGGAGCCACGATCAGACATCTTTGACCCTTGCCGAGCGGCGCCACGATATCGATGACCCGACCCGAACGATCCTTAAGTGTCGGATCCTCCATCTCCATGGTCATCCGCTCCTCCGGATAAAGAGGTGTTAGGTTATCGAAATGCACCTTGTGGCGGACGTTCTCGGGATTCTCGAAATTGACCTTATCCACCTTGGTAAGCGCAAAATAACGCTCCCCTTCCCGCGGCGCGTGAATGCCCCCGTCCACCGTGTCGCCAGTGCGCAAACCAAAACGCCTGATCTGCGAAGGACTCACATAGATGTCATCGGGGCCCGGAAGATAATTCGCCTCGGGACTTCTGAGGAACCCGAAGCCGTCCTGCACAACCTCCAAGGTTCCAGATCCGAAGACGTCCAATCCCTCTTCGGCGGACGCCTTAAGGATCGCGAACATCATGTCCTGCTTGCGCATGGCGTTCGCGTTTTCGATGTCGAACTGCTCGGCGAAAGCGAGCAGCTCCGCGGGGGACTTTTCCTTCAGCTCCTGGAGAGACATCCGGCTGACGCCAAGGCCGCTTTCGGCCCCGTTAGGCTCCCCGTCTTCGTCGCCGCCAGCGCCTAGCGCCAAATTATCCTCACCGGCTTCGCTCGCCTGGATGTCGAGAATGTCTGACATAAATCATGAACTCTTAAGGGTTGGATTTCGACCCATCGCGCCCCGGGGCTGGATCAGCCCTTGGGTGTCCACATTCCGTTAAGAATGCGACAACCCGACGACGGGCCACAGGATTTTGCGAGATGGCGCGCTGGCCACGAGAGATGGCGAGGCTTGAAGGAGATGAGGAACGTCCAAAGCCCCACAGCGAGCTTTGACACAGCCCTATCCTAGAGCGCGGCGCAGGCCCGTCAAGAGCGCGCGCGCCCGCCGCTCATCAAAGTACGAATTTGGTGGTCACCGACAACACAATGACGATTGCAGCGATGAACGGCGTCTCGTTCATCATGCGCCAGAATTTCTGACTGTGCGGCCGCCGACCTTGAACGAAGGCTAACCGCGCTCGCATCAGATAGGCGTGCCAGCCAAGAAGAAACACCACGCCCGCAAGCTTGAGCATCATCCAGGGCGCGCCGAGAATCGCAACGCCCTCCAAGGAGACCAAAGTTCCGCCCAAGAGAACGACGAGGATCGCGGCCGGCGTCATGATGATATTCATGAGCCCTCTTTCCATTTTTTTGAACATCGCGTCCATCTCGGATCCAGCCGTCGCCTTGGAGTGATAAGCATAAAGGCGGGGCAAATAGAGCAGCCCGGCCATCCACGCGATCACAGCCAGAATATGAAGCCCTTTTACAATACCGATCAACATAAGTTCTTACGTCCATCTCGCTGAGCACAACGCCCAAATGATCCCGGGCATGCGCCACCATCAGATGCGATCGACCCGCGCGTCAGGGCGCCCAGCACGACGCCCGCTAATCCTTGAATAAACTCCGGGGCCACGCCGACGACCGGGGCCCTCAGATAAACAGGCACCCCAAGTTGGTGCGCCATTTCCGCATATTCGCGGTCAAGCTCCACAAGGGTTTCAATGTGGTCGGATACAAAAGCGATCGGATCTACAATCACGCCCACGCCGTCGGCTGCGGCGGCGGCGATGGCCTGGGGGGTCGAGGGCCCAAGCCACTGAAGAGGTCCAACCCGGCTCTGATAACACACTTGCCAATCCCATCCCGAGCCCAAGCGGTCGCCCACTTTCTGGCAAGTCTGCTCAATTTGCCACTGATAGGGGTCGCCTTGCTCAACAATGCGTTCGGGCAGACCATGAGCCGAGAAAAGCAGGCGAATCTTCGGCCGGCCAGCGGCCTCCCACACGGCAAGGATTCGGGCCGCGTGAGCCTCAACAAGACCCGCATTATCGTACCAGCAACACACGGTCCGCACCTGTCCGCGACCGCGATAGGTCTCCCGCCAGGCCTTCAGGGATGAGCCCGTCGTTGTCGTTGAAAACTGCGGGTAGAGCGGGGTGAGGATGATCTCATCCGGATCGAATCCAGCCACCTCATCAGCGGTTTGCCGTGTCAGCGGCCGCCAATATCGCATGGCGATAAACACCTTGATTTCACGCTCTGGCGCGAGCTCAGCCAAGGCCGCTTGCAACGCCGCGGCCTGAGCCTGAGTTTCCGCCAAAAGGGGCGAGGCGCCACCCATGATGGCATAGTTCGCCGTCGCAGACTTTCGACGCAACCTAGCGATCAGGGCGGCCAAGGGTTTACGCGCTATCCACGGCAGCGAAATAATCGCCGGATCGGAGAACAGATTCTCAAGAAACGGTCGAACCGCCGCGGGCCCGTCGGGACCCCCAAGGTTGAAGAGCACGACGGCGACCTTCGACACTTCGGTTCGCACAGTCGTGACGAGTCCTTTCGCGCGCTACCACGGGACAGCCGGGAGGCTGGACACGTCATTCGCGCCAAGCTTCCTGGCGTCAAGCGTGTTGATGAACGCGCCGAGGCTTTAGCGTCCTCACCTCGCGTCCAATCTATCTCTCATTAAGAAGATCTTAAGGATTTTTGGAAATGATAGTGGGCCTCCAGCTGACGAGGACAAAGTCGGTTTCTCTCCGGCGATGGCCGAGTCGGGCGTCACGGGCTAAACAGGGACGGTCGCCGCGGAAACTATCCACACCCGGTTGCAGATCACGCTAGTCACGGATCTGAAAGGCTTTTTCAATTCTTTTCGCGGGGATTACCCGCGAACCGTTTTACCATTCCCCTGACTGTGGATGGCAATTGAACAAATCATAAACAAGCGGACTTCTTAGCGGAGAAGGCGGGGACAAGTGTCGTGGAAAGTCCACCGCGCCCCTTTCGCGCGCATCGCCGGCGTAAACCTTCCCCAACGCTTTCGCCTTATCCACGGACCCGCTAATCAATCGCGCACAGGCTTTCCCCGAAACCCGGAGCGACGTCAGAAGTTCCCATGCCCTCCGACGCCCGCCTCGCGACCTACTTCCATCTCCACTTGGTGTCGGATTCCACCGGGGAGACGCTCTATGCCATGAGCCGCGCTGTCTGCGCCCGTTTCAATAACGTGCTTGAGATTGAGCATATCTATTCACTGATCCGATCGCGGGCTCAGATTGATCGCGTTCTGGCGGAGATTGCCGACTCCCCGGGCGTGATCGTTCACACCATTGTCGATGAAGAGTTGCGCGGTGCGCTTGAGGCGGGATGCCAGAAGCTCGATATGCCCTGTTTCGGGGCGCTTGATCCTCTGGTGTCCGCGCTCTCTTGGTATTTGGGCGCTCCGCTTTCGACACGGGTGGGCGCGCAGTACGCCCTCGACACCGATTATTTCAACCGCATGGACGCTCTCTCCTACGCCCTTGGACACGACGATGGTCAAGGGGGCCAGGATCTGCAGGCGGCTGATGTTGTCTTGGTCGGAGTGTCGCGAACGTCCAAGACCCCCACCTGCATTTATCTCGCGCACCGCGGCGTGCGTGCGGCCAATGTCCCCTTGATCTCTCCCTCGGAACCTCCGGCCGCGCTTTCCAACATCGAGGGAATACCCATCGTGGGACTGACGATATCGCCAGACCGTCTGATTCAGATTCGCCGCAATCGCCTGCGCAGTCTCAATGAGCGGCGGGACAGCGCCTATGTGGATACCGACGTTGTGAGGGGCGAGGTGGTGGCCGCGCGGCGCCTATTCGAACGCCAAGGTTGGCCGGTCATCGACGTGACTCGTCGGTCCGTCGAGGAAACCGCGGCTGCGGTCATTAATATTCTGTCCGGCGGTCACGCCCAGGTGGAAGTCTTGGGGTGAACGCGGTCGTTCTCGCCTCTTCGAGCCATGCTCGGGCGGCCCTCCTGCGCGGCGCCGGCCTCACCTTCAGCGTTGAGCCCCCGGCGGTCGATGAAGCAGTGCTGAAGGAGGCATACCTCGCCGAGGGCGTCAGCGCCGCCAGGGTCGCGGAGCGTCTAGCGGCAGCCAAGGCGCTTGATCGAGCGCGCGAGCGCGATACGCTCGTCATCGGCGCTGATCAGACCCTAGAGATCGATGGGCGGCTGCTCGACAAAACGACCAGCCTGTTGGAGACTCGCGAACGGCTTCTCAGGCTGCGAGGCCTCGCCTTCAGCCTGCATTGCGCCGTGGCGGGCGCGGACCGGGGGCGGGTTGTATGGTCTCATAACGAGACTGCGCGCCTCACATTTCGTGATTTTAGTGAGGGCTACCTCGACGACTATCTCTCGCGGAACGCGGACACTCTGTGCTCAAGCCTCGGCGGCTTTGAGCTGGAGGGAGAGGGCGTCCAGCTATTTGACCAGGTTGACGGAGATTATTTCGCCATCCTTGGACTGCCCCTTTTGCCGCTTCTCGCTTGGTTGCGGCGGGCGGGAGGTGCATTTTTGTGACGACGCCCACTCAAGCCATGATCACAGGATCGACCCGTCTGGCGGGTGTTGTGGGCTGGCCGATCAGTCATTCCCTGAGCCCAATGCTGCAAAACCGCTGGATCCTGACGGCGCGGATTGACGCGGCTTATGTCCCGTTCGCTGTTCCTCCCGACCGGTTCGCCGCCTTCATCGCGGGACTGAGGGGCGGGGCCATCGTGGGGCTGAACGTGACCGCGCCCCATAAAGAGCAGGCCCTCGCGCTGGCTGATCGGGCCAGCCCCCGGGCCCTGTCGGCTGGCGCGGCCAATCTCCTTGTATTCGACGCGGACGGCTCGCTTGCCGCGGACAATACCGACGGCGAAGGCCTTCTGCGGGCGTTCGCCGTCCAGGCGCCAAGCTTCGACCCCTCCGCCGGCCCGATTGTGATCCTCGGCGCCGGCGGGGCGGCGCGCGGCGCCGCCAGCGCACTTTTGGAGGCGGGGACGCCGCGGATATACCTCCTCAACAGAACCCCTGAACGCGCTTCAGCTCTCGCACGGACTCTAGGGCCCCAAGTCGAGGTGCTCTCGGCTTCTCCCGACAAGCATCTTGCTGGGTCTTGGAGGGCGGTCATCAACGCCACTCCAGCTGGTCTTGAGGCGGCCTCGGCGCTCGGCCTTGATCTCTCCGCGCTCTCGACCGGCGCCGTCGTGATGGATATGATCTACAGACCCCTTCGCACGCCTCTCCTTATAGCCGCTGCGCAGCGCGGGCTTCATACTGTCGACGGTCTGGAGATGCTGATTGGCCAGGCGCGACCCAGCTTCACCGCACTTTTCAGGGCGCACCCGCCGCCTCTGGATATCCGCGCCGTGGCCCTCGGCGCATGATCGTTCTTGGCCTCACCGGATCGATTGGGATGGGCAAAACGACCACCGCGGGCTTTTTCGCCGAGGCTGGGATCCCAGTATATGACGCCGACGCGGAGGTCCGCCGGTTGTATGCCCCGGGGGGGGCGGCTGTCGCGCCCGTGGAGGCCGCCTTTCCGGGCGTTGTCGAAGCCGGCGCCGTTGATCGTGATCGTCTCGCCGCGCGCGTTCTGGGAGACCCCGAGGCCCTTAGCCAGCTTAATGCCATCGTCTGGCCCCTTATGGGCGCCGCGCGCGACGCGTTCCTTGCGGACGCCGCCGCAACCAGGGCGCCCCTGGTCGTTCTTGATATCCCGCTCCTTTTCGAGACCGGCGGAGAGAAGCATGTGGATGTCAGTGTGGTGGTGAGCGCGCCGGCTGACGTCCAGCGTGAAAGGGTCTTAGCCCGCCACGGAATGACCGAAGCCAAATTCGTCGCTATTCTGAAGGCCCAGATGCCCGATGCCGAGAAACGCCAGAAGGCGGATTTTGTCGTGGATACATCCAGGGGCGTGGCTGACGCCCGGGCTCAGGTGCGCGCTATCATCACGGCCTTGCGAGCGCGAGCGAAGCAGGTGAATTGAGGAGCCATGGCGCGCGAAATTGTCCTGGACACGGAAACGACGGGCCTGAGCCCGCGCGGTGGCCACCGTGTGATTGAAATTGCTTGTGTCGAGCTTCAGGATTTCATTCCCACGGGCCAGGAATTTCACTGCTATATCAATCCTGAACGCGACATCGACCCGGATGCGGAGCGAATCCATGGGCTCTCCCGCGCCTTCTTGGCCGACAAGCCGACATTCTCCCACCCCAATGTCGCCGAAGCGTTTCTGGCCTTTCTGGGCGAGGCCGATGTTGTCGCCCACAACGCCGGTTTCGATCGCGGTTTCATCAACCATGAGCTGGAGCGCGCGGGCCGGCCTATCATTCCTGAGCATCGATGGGTGGATACCCTGGCCATGGCGCAGAAGCGTTTTCCAGGCATGTTCAACTCTCTGGACGCCCTCTGCAAACGCTACAAAATCTCTCTCGCCGAGCGCGAAAAACACGGGGCCCTCATCGACACACAACTATTGGCCCAGGTCTATCTTGAGCTGCGTGGGGGCCGCGAGGCAACGCTCGACCTGACGCAAGTCACCCAAACGCGCGCCACAACGGCAAAAACCGAGGTCTATGGACCCCGGCCAAGGATTCTGCCGCCTCGCCTCACCCACGCCGAGGCCCAGAGGCATGAGGCCTTCATCGCCGCTGAACTTAAGTTTCTGTCGCTATGGGCTCCAAGCCCATTGGCCGTAACCGCTAACCCGTGACTCCGCGTCACGCGTTTCCTACTATCGTCCCTTCGGACTGGGCCCTCCGCGTCATATAGATGGCTGCGAAATCGATTGGCTCAAGCATGAGGGGGGGGAACCCACCGTCGGCGGAAAGATCGGCGATCAAGCGCCGCGCGAAGGGGAACAGATAGCGAGGAGCTTCGATGAGCAGAACCCGTTCGAGCTCATCGCCCTCCACGCCAACGATCTGAAAGAGACCGGCATAAACCAGCTCAATCTGGAAGACGGGCTCTGCGTCACGCTTGGCGGAGGCGGAAAGCTTGAGCTCCACCTCAAAGAGGCCTCCATCCCGCGCTCCGGCGTTCAATTCCACGCCAAGTTCAATCTGAGGCTGAGAGGTCGTGGCCCGTAGAGACTCGGGCGCGCGCGGGTTTTCGAAGGAGAGGTCGCGAATATATTGCGCGAGGATGCGGATGCCTGGCGCGGCCGGGGCATCCGAAGAAGGGGGGCCGAACGGCGGCGCCGGGCTTGAGGTGTCCGTCATGAGGAAGTCCAATGGCTAGGTTGTGAGCGCGAGCCCAAGACGAGCCGAGCCTTGAGGGGATCGTCAAAATTCTAAAATCGACGCCCTTGCCAGAGAGAGCTGTGATCTAGGTGTTTCAACGAAACGCCATCAAGCTCGACTGGCCGAACATGCGCCTTTGATTCGGGCGCTTGGCTATCATGCGCCCTTTGCGGCCGCAACGTCGTGGCAAAGAGGCCACCGCCGCCGCATGCATACTGACGAAGGTCGCGGGCTCCCCTATATAGCGCTTGGCAGCATGAAAGGCGCGGTGTTTCCTTGCGAGCTCTTGAACTGATCATTCTCGCGGCTCTGGCGGCCGTGGTCCTCTTTCAGCTCTATGCGGTGCTGGGTCGCCGCGTGGGCCGTGGGTCGGACGAGACCCCCCGGGCGACGCCTCTCACGCCGCTTGAAGCGTCGCGATCTTCCCCGTCTCGACCTGGGCCCCCCGCTCCAGGGAGCGGTCTGGCATCGCTGCAGGCGCGGGATCCGACTTTTGACGTAGATCATTTCACTCAAGGCGCTCGCGCCGCTTATCAGATGATCGTTAAGGCCTTCGCCACCGGGGACGTCGTTGCCCTCCGCCCGCTTCTCTCGCCGCCAGTTCTCGACAGCTTCTCCGCGGCGATCGAAGACCGCGAAAAGGCGGGTCGGAGCGAGACCGTCGAGTTCCTTCAAACGCCCCGCGCTGACTTTGAGGGCGTGGTGATAAAGGACGATATGGTGCGAGCCTCCGTGCGGTTCCTGGCTGAATTCCGCAATCGCGCCAAGGGTCCCGAAGGCGAATCCGTGGATGATCGCCGCACCGCCGAGGTCTGGACGTTTGAACGCAATCTCAAGAGCCGCGATCCGAACTGGACTCTGATTCACGTGGACGCCGCGGAGGCCTGATGCGGCCCTCTGTTTGGGTGTGCGCCGCGGCGGCGCTGACCCTGGCGGCCTGTGCGACCCGCCCTCTCGTTCCCCCCTCGCCGACCCATCCGAGTGCGCCGCTCGCGGCGGCTCCCGAAGCCACAGCCCCCAGACCGGGCTTAGCGCCAAGCCCGTCGCTGACGCCGGAGAAGCCTTTGGCGACGTCTCAAGCCTTTGCCGAATTGCCCGGTTGGGCCGCCGATGATCACGTCGCCGCATTTGGCGCCTTCGTCGCCGCCTGTTCGCTTCAACGCGAGCCCGTGCTCATCCGTATCTGTGGGCGCGCCCAGACCCTCGCGAACCCGGATGACGCTCAGTCTCGACGATTTTTCGAGACCTATTTTCGGCCGCTCCCGGCGTCCGACCCGGGTCTCCTGACGGGCTATTTCACACCGATCTACGAGGCGCGCCTTCAGCGAGGCGGCGAATTCACCGCTGCGGTCAGACCAAGGCCCGTCTCAGCCGCAACCGCTCGGCGGGATCGCGCCGTCATCGACGAAACGCCGGCCCCCGACGCCTTGGCGTGGCTGCGGCCGGAGGATTTGTTTTTTCTGCAGATCCAAGGCTCGGGCGTACTGGTTTTCGACGACGGGACGCGCTGGCGAGCGGTCTATGATGGGGCCAATGGCGCGCCCTTCCTGGCCATCGCCGGCCCCATGCTTCGCCGCGGACTTCTGGAGGGTGGCCAAGCGTCAGCCGCGGCGATTCACGATTGGCTCGCGCGCCATCGCGGCGCCGAGGCCGCGAGGATCATGGATCTTGACCGCCGCTATGTCTTCTTCCGCCTGGAGCCCGATGACGGCCAGACCCCCACGGGCGCCGCTGGGGTGCGCCTCCCGCCCGGCCGCGCGGCGGCTGTGGATCCTGCCTTTCATGGCATGGGCGAACTTCTCTGGATCGACGCGGAGGCCCCAACCCTGGCGGGCGCCTTCCCGCGATATCAGCGGCTCGCCGTGGCGCTCGACACGGGGATCGCCATCAAGGGCGACAGCCGCGCCGACCTCTATGTCGGGGAAGGACCGGACGCGGGCACAGAGGCTGGGCGCGTGCGTCACATCCTTCGCCTTTACCGTCTTGTTCCCCTGGACTCGGCGCCCCCGTGAAGGGTTCCCGGGGCGGCGATGATGCGCGGCTCTGGGCTGTGGTTGCCGCCACGGTTCGACCGTTCGCCGGCCGCACCGCTCCCGCCCCCGTCCCACAGCCCAAGGCGAAGACGGTTTCAATTGCGCCGTCGCCCCGCGTGGGGATTGCAACCCCAAAGGTGAAGGCGCCGCCAAGGGCGGTCGCGTCCGGCCCCCTCCAACCCATCGAACCCAATCGGCGGCGCCGGCTGGATCTCGGCCGCGAGACCATGGCCGCCAGTCTTGACCTGCATGGCCTTGGCCGGGAGGCCGCGCATGCCCGGCTGATTTCGTTTGTTCAGAGCCGGTGGGCGGCAGGCGCCCGGGCGATCCTCGTGATTACGGGCAAGGGACCCCGCGGGGATGGCGTCTTGCGCCGCGAGGTTCCCGAATGGTTGGCGGAGCCACCCTTAAGGGAGATCGTGGCCGGAATTTCCGAGGCCCATCCCAAGCGCGGGGGCGGCGGCGCGATCTATGTCGTGCTCCGCCGACAAGCGCGCTGAGCTCACCCGGGGCGGGCCGCCTTCTCCGCGAGGCCCGAGCGCGCCTCCCGCCGTGCGAGTTCCTCCGCAACCTCATTGAGGGAGACGCCGGTCGCGGCGAGCAGGGCCAGGAAATGGTAGATCACGTCGGCGCTTTCGCCCACGATCGCGGGGCGGTCCGCTTGCACGGCAGCCAGCGCCAGCTCCAGGGCTTCTTCACCCAGTTTCTTTGCGGCGAGACTTGGCTCGGCGATCAGGCGCGCCGACCAGGACGCGGCGACATCGCCGCCCGCGCGCGACGCTATAACCGCCGAAAGGCGATCAACAACCTCGGCGAAGCGACTCATGATGCCTCCTCATAGACGGGGCGGACCGGGATCCCCGCCTCGCGCATCACATCCTTAACGCCCTGTATCGTGACCTCTCCGAAGTGAAAGATCGAGGCCGCGAGGACCGCGTCAGCCCCGCCGATCTGAATGGCGCGCACCATATCCATGGCGCAGCCCGCGCCGCCACTGGCGATGACCGGGACGCTGACAGCCTGCGTGACGGCGGAAAGCAACTCAAGATCATAGCCCGTTTTCGCGCCGTCGGCGTCCATGGAGGTCAGCAGGATCTCTCCCGCCCCCTTTTCAGCGGCGAGCCGGGCGAAGGCGACGGCGTCCAGGCCCGTGGCGCGGCGCCCGCCATGGGTAAAGACCTCCCAGCCGCCAGCGGGGTTTCGCCGCGCATCGATGGCCGCGACCACGGCCTGGGAGCCGAAGGCGTCCGCGCACGCGCTTAGGCGATCCGGCGATTCCACGGCGGCGGTGTTCATAGCCACTTTGTCGGCGCCGGCCCGCAGAAGGCGCCGCGCGCTCGGGACATCGCTGACACCGCCGCCCACGGAAAGCGGCATGAAGCAGACCTCCGCGGTCTCAGCGATCACGTCCAGGATCGCGCCGCGCCCCTCGTGGCTGGCGGTAATATCGAGGAACATCAATTCATCCGCGCCGGCCGCGTCATAAGCGCGGGCCTGGGAGACCGGATCGCCCGCGTCCCGCAGGCTGACGAACTGGACGCCTTTCACGACGCGGCCATCCTTGACGTCGAGGCAGGGAATGACGCGCGCCTTCAGCATCACGCCGCGGCGGCCAGGGCTTCGGTGGGCGTGATCGTGCCGGCATATAGCGCCTTACCCAAGACCGCGCCGGATATGGGCGCGCCCTCCCAGGCGGCCAGACGCTCGATATCACGCACCGACGCCAGGCCGCCGGCGGCGATCACCGGAATGCGCACCGCGTCCGCCAGGGCGCCGAAGACCTCCACGTTGAAACCCAGGAGGGCGCCATCGCGGTCAATATCGGTGACGATCAGCGAGCAGACGCCCACATCCTCGAAACGCTTCGCCACGGTGACCGCGTCGAGGCCGGAGTCCTCGGTCCAGCCTTCCACGGCCACCCGGCCGCCGCGAACATCCACGCTGACCGCGATCTGCTCTGGCCACAGCCGCGCGGCTGTTTTGACAAGGGCCGGGTCGCGGACAGCCGCCGTTCCCAGAATGACGCGGCTGACCCCATGCTTGATCCACTGCTCAATATTCGCGAGGCTGCGAATCCCGCCGCCCAGCTGCACCGGTATGCTCACCGCCTTCAGGATGGCTTCCACGGCGTCGCCGTTCACCACGTGGCCGGCCACCGACCCGTTCAGATCCACCACATGAAGCCAGCGAAAGCCCGCCTTCATCCAGACCTCGGCCTGGTCCGCGGGGCTCGAATTGAAAATCGTGGCGGTCGAGAGATCGCCTCTCAGGACCCGGACGCATTGGCCGTCTTTAAGATCGATCGCGGGATAGAGGATCACGGCCGCCACTCCAGAAAATTACTGAGGAGTCGCCCGCCCGCGTCCTGGGACTTTTCGGGGTGAAACTGCACCCCGGCGACATTGCCTTGCGTGACCGCGGACACGAACGCCCCGCCATGGTCGGTGGTCGCGGCGACGCAGGCGCGGTCCGTTGGGTAGAGGGCCAGGGAGTGGGTAAAGTACATATGAACACCCGCTTCGAACCCCGCCATGAGGGGCCCCGAAAGGGAGCCATCGAGGCTATTCCAGCCCATGTGAGGTATCTTCCGCGTCCGGTCCGTGGGCGAAAGCTGGCGCACTTCCCCGCCGATCCAGCCGAGGCCCCGGGCCAAGCCAAACTCATGTCCCTGCTCGGCGAGAAGCTGCATTCCCACGCAAATTCCCAAAAACGGGACGCCGCGTCCGTGAACGGCCTGGTTCATGGCGTCCACTAGACCCGCGCGCGACCCCAGCGCGGACATGCAGGCGGCGAAGGCCCCGACGCCCGGGAGCACGACAGCGTCGGCCCGCGCGATCTCCTCCGGATCGGCGGTCGCGGTCACTTCGGCGCCGCCCAAAGCGGCGGCCGCCTTCTTCAGGGCCTTTTCAGCGGACGGTAAGTTGCCCGATCCATAGTCGACCAGCGCCACGCGCCTCATGACGTCACACAGGTCCCTAGAGGACGCCCTTGGTGGAGGGCGCGGCGCCGCCCGTCTTCGGGTCCAATTCCACGGCCGTGCGCAGGGCGCGGGCCAGGGCCTTGAAACCGCTTTCGGCGATATGGTGCGTGTTGTCCCCATACAGGGTCTCGATGTGCACGCAGGCGCCGCTGTTCATGGCGAAGGCCTGGTGAAACTCCTTGAAAAGCTCGGTGTCCATCTCCCCGACCTTGGGGCGCGTGAAGTCGACCCGCCAGATCAGATAGGGGCGGTTTGAGAGGTCCACAGCGCAGCGCGTCAGGGTCTCGTCCATGGGGATATAGGCGACGCCGAACCGGCGAATGCCCTTGAATCCGTCGAGCGCGTCATGGAAGGCGCGGCCAATGGCGATGCCCGTGTCCTCCACGGTGTGGTGCATATCGATGTGCAAATCGCCTGTGGTCCGGACGTCTAGGTCGAAGCCCCCATGCCGGGCGAAGCTGTCCAGCATGTGATCAAAGAAGCCGATGCCGGTGGAGATCTTCGACTGACCCGCGCCGTCGAGATCCAGCTTGACCAGGATCTGCGTCTCCTTGGTGTCGCGCCTAACGTCGGCGGTCCGGCTCATGCCTTCAGCCCCTGGGCGAGCGCCCTCGCCGCCAGGGCCTCGGCCGGGCGCGGACCATAGTGGGAAATCACCTCGGCCGCGGCGAGGGACCCGAGCGCGCCGCAGTCGGCGAGGCCTTGGTCGCGGGCAAGGCCAAAGAGGAAGCCCGCCGCGTACTGATCGCCGGCGCCGGTGGTGTCGATGACCTGGGCCACGGGACCCGCCGGAACGGCGAAGATCTCCTTGGCGGTAAGCACCACGGAGCCTTCGGCCCCGCGCGTGATCGCGGCGATGTCGACCCGACCGCGAATAGCACTCTGGGCGGCTTCGATGTCGTCCGTCTGGAAGAGGGCGCAGATCTCGTCGGCATTGGCGAACAGCACGTCAACCTGGGTCTCGATGAAACCGAGGAGAGCGCCGCGGTGGCGATCCACGACGAACCCATCGGAGAGGCTGAGGGCGATCTTGCGCCCCGAAGCGCGGGCGAGGCCGGCGGCCTTGGCGAAGGCTTCCCGGGCGGCGGGAGGATCAAAAAGATAACCTTCCAGATAGACGATCTTCGCGCCCTCGATCAGGGCGGGGTCCACGTCGTCGGGGGCCAGCTCCACACAGGCGCCCAGAAAGGTGCTCATGGTGCGCTGTCCGTCGGGTGTCACATTGACGAGGCACCGCGCCGTCGCCGGACCAGCCGTGAGCGAAGGGGTTTCAAAGCGCGCGCCGATGGCGCGGATGTCGTGGGCGAAAATGGCGCCCAGTTCGTCACTTGCCACCTTGCCGATGAAGGCCGCATGGCCACCGAAGCTGGCGACGCCGGCGACGGTGTTGGCCGCCGAACCGCCCGAGGCCTCAAGCCCCGGCGCCATGCGAGCATAAAGCGCGGCCGCCATCGTCTCGTCGATCAGCGTCATCGACCCGGGCGCGAGGCCCTCGGCCTCGAGGAACGCGGGCGCGGCGGGCGAGATGACATCGACGATGGCGTTGCCGATAGCGGTGACGTCGAGAAGCGAGGACATGGGAGCCGCGAATACCTTTTCAAAAAGCGCCGCCGACCTACACCAAGGCGCCGCCCGTGACGAGCCCCGGGGGTGGGAGGTCTGGGCAGGTAGGGGCCCTACACGCCAGCGAACAGCGCGCGCGAAGGGCAGAGATCGGCGAGGATACATTCCCCGCAGCGGGGCTTGCGGGCCAGACAGACATAGCGCCCGTGAAGGATCAGCCAGTGATGCGCCCGCGTCAGGCGTTCCTTGGGGGTCACGGCCATGAGGTCCGCCTCCACCTTGTCCGGCGTGGCGCCGTCGCTGAGCCCAAGCCGGCGTGAGACGCGGAAGACGTGGGTGTCCACGGCGATAGCGGGGGCGATCCGCAGTTCGTTGAGCACCACCCCGGCGGTTTTTCGTCCGACCCCCGGCAGGGCTTCCAGGGCCTCGCGTGTTCGCGGAACCTCGCCCCCGTGGCGTTCCATGATGAGCTTCGAGAGGGCGATGACGTTCTTGGCCTTGGTGTTGAAGAGGCCAATGGAGGAGATATGGCGGGCGAGGGCCGCCTCCCCCAGATCGATCATCTTTTGCGGCGTGTCGGCGACCGCGAAGAGGGGCCCCGTTGCCTTGTTCACTGACACATCGGTCGCCTGCGCCGACAGGACCACGGCCACCAGAAGGGTATAGGGCGACGAATAGACGAGCTCGGTCCGGGGATCCGGTGTCGCCGCGGCGAAACGGTCGAAGATGGCGATAATGCGAGCTTTCGTCTGGGCTTTGGTTGCAGGCTTGACCATCTTCCGACCATGACGGCACGTGGCCCGTCCGCCAAGTCGCGACCAGGGCCATTGAACCGCCACCCATGACTGAAACGCTCTTCATGGATTCGATCATCCGGCCGAACCGATCACTTAGCGCGGACGGACGGCGGAAGGTGATCCTCGTCTTCGCGGGCCTCAGCCTTATCCCGGCTTTCATCTTCTCGCGTGTGGGCGCGGCTCCGGTGCTCATCTATATCGCCATGGTAGTCGGCGCCGTGATCGCCGCGCTCGCTCTGAGCGCCCGGCGGGGCGAGACCCATGAACGGGTCCGCGTCAGCGCCCGGCGGATCGCGGTGAGCCGACACGCGCCCGGCGGGGAGACCCTGGTCTGGGAGTCGGCGACGGCGTTCACGCGAGTGGCAATGATCGATGAAGAGTTTGGCCCGGGGGTTCTCAAGCTCCAACTGTCGGGCCGCGAAATCCAGATCGCCAGGGACCTGAGCCGGCCGGAACGCCTCGCCTTCGCCAGCCGCCTCGAGCTGGCCATGTCTCGCGCGACGGCGGCCGGCACGTGACCTTTTCGGATCCCGAGGTTGAGCGCTATGCCCGACACCTTGTTCTCCGCGAGATCGGCGGTGCGGGCCAGCAGGCCCTGGCGCGCGCGCGGGTCCTCATCATCGGGGTCGGCGGCCTGGGATCGCCGGCCGCTCTGTATCTTGCGGCCGCCGGCGTGGGGACCCTGGGTCTCGCCGATCCGGACACGGTCAGCCTGTCGAACCTGCAGCGACAGATCCTTTTCAACGCCAGCGAGGTTGGCGACGCCAAGGTCCAGGCCGGCAAGGCGCGACTCCAGGCCCTCAATCCGCACATCGCCATCGAGGATCATCCCGTGCGTCTGACTGGCGCCAATGCCGCCTCGCTGATCGGCGCCTATGACCTCGTGCTGGATGGGGTGGATGATTTCGCGACGCGGTTTGAGATCAACGGCGCCTGCGTCGCCACGGGCCGGCCCCTGGTGAGCGGGGCGCTGGGGCGTTGGACGGGACAGGTGGGCCTCTTTAGAGGGCGGCCCTGCTATCGGTGTCTCGTGCCGGAGATCCCGCCGGACGCGGAGATCTGCGCGGCGGTGGGGGTGATCGGCGCCCTGGCGGGCGTGGTCGGCAGCCTGATGGCGCTGGAGGCGGTGAAGCTGATTGCCGGCGCGGGGGAGTCGCTGGCCGGGCGGCTGTTGATCTATGACGCCCTGGCGGGGGAAGCGCGGACGGTGCGTGTGACCGCCGACCCCGAATGCCCCGTGTGTGGCTAGAGCATCCCGGGAATCACCCGGTCCGGCGGCTTGTGACCGTCCATCCAGGTGCGGATATTGATGATCACCTTCTCGCCCATGTCCATGCGGCCCTCCAGAGTCGCCGAGCTCATATGCGGGAGAAGGACGACATTGTTCAGCCTCAGGAGCTTTGGATTGACCGTCGGCTCGTGCTCGTAGACATCCAGGCCCGCGCCGGCCAGCTCGCCCCTCTGCAACATGCCCGCCAGCGCCGCCTCGTCGATGATTTCGCCTCGGGCGGTGTTCACGATCAGGGCGTGGGGCTGCATAAGTTTCAGGCGGCGCGCCGAGAGAAGATGATAGGTCGCGGGGGTATGGGGACAATTGACCGAGACCACATCCATGCGGGCCAGCATCTGGTCCAGGCTCTCCCAATAGGTGGCCTCCAGATCCTCCGCGATCCTGGGGCTGACGGGCTTTCGGTTGTGATAGTGAATGGCGAGGCCGAAGGCCCGGGCGCGCTTGGCCAGGGCCTGGCCGATCCGGCCCATGCCGACGATGCCCAGCCGCTTTCCCCACAGCCGCCGACCCAGCATCCAAGTGGGCGTCCAGCCATGGAAGTCGCCGGCCTGAACGATATTGGCCCCCTCGACGACCCGGCGCGCGGAGGCCAGGATAAGACCCATGGTCAGGTCGGCTGTGTCCTCTGTCAGAACCCCAGGGGTGTTGGTGATGATGAGTCCCCGGGCATGAGCGGCGGTGACATCGATATGATCCACCCCCGCGCCGAAATTGGCGATCAGCTTCAGGCGCGGGCCGGCCTGGGCGATCAGCTTCTCGTCCAGCCGGTCGGTGATGGTAGGGGCCAGAACATCCGCCCGCTGCAAGGCGGCGACCAGGGCCTCGGGGCTCATGGGTTCGTCGGAAAGATTGAGTTCGGTGTCGAAGAGTTCGCGCATGCGGGTTTCCACCGCATCCGGGAGCTTGCGCGTCACGATAACTTTCGGCTTGCGAGGGGCCATGGCGGGGTGTGAGGTCGGCGGGTTCGCGCGCGACGTCGTGGTCGCCGGTCCTACCAAGACGGGTTTTGTCGGGCAGGCAAGGGGGAACTGGCCGCGCGCCGGCATCTTGGCGGTCGTGCTCGCCGGGGCGACCGCCGTTCTCATCGCCTGCAACGGACCTGTGGCGGAGGGGCGGGACTGCCCGGCCGCCGCCCGCGCCCGCAGTGTGTCCGGCTTCTGTGTGCCCCGATACGTCAGTCTGAAACGCGCGGCGGTCTATGGGCGAAAAGGCCCCGGCAAGGACTATCCGGCCGTCTTTGTCTATCACGTCCGGGGCCTGCCCGTTCAGGTGGTGGCCGAGACGAGCGAATGGCGCCGCATCTGCGATCCGGATGGCGGTGTCGTCTGGGTGAACCGGTCCATGATCGACGGGCGCCGCACGGTTCTGGCGCGCGGGCCCGCGCCGGTGGACCTGATGGAATCGACCAAATCTCCGGCCAAGGTGATGGGCGTCCTCGCTGCGCGGGCCCTGGCGACATTGGATGACTGCAAGGGTGGGTGGTGCCGCGTGAAGGCTGGCGGCGTCAGCGGCTGGGCCCGGGCGGAGACGCTCTGGGGCGTGGCGGAGGGCGCGCAATGTCATTGAGCCGCTCGCAAGACGCGTGCTAACCGGACGCCATGGACCTCGCCGCGCGGACACATTTCGATCACGAGGCCCTGTTGGCCTGCGCCCGTGGCGAGCTTTTTGGGCCGGGCAATGCTCAGCTTCCCGCCCCGCCCATGCTGATGATGGACCGGATCACGAAGATCGACGCCAAGGGCGGGTCCCACGGCAAGGGCGAGCTGATCGCCGAACTGGATATCCACCCCGACCTCTGGTTCTTCCAGTGCCATTTCCTGGGCGACCCGGTCATGCCCGGGTGCCTGGGCCTGGACGCCATGTGGCAATTGGTGGGGTTTTATCTGGCCTGGTCTGGGGGCCTTGGGCGCGGCCGCGCTGCGGGCGTCGGCGAGGTGAAGTTCCAGGGCCAGGTGACGCCGAAGATCTCCAAGCTGACCTACCGGATCGATTTCAAGAAGGTTATCATTCGGAAACTTGTCATCGGCGTCGCCGACGGGGTTCTCGAAGCCGACGGCAAACCTATCTATGAGGCCAAAGACCTCAAGGTGGGCCTCTACAACGCCGCCGATCTGGTCTGACACATAGGAAGAGGACGTCCTTTCATGCGGCGAGTCGCCGTGACCGGCATGGGGATCGTTTCGTCCATCGGTAATGATGTGGGCGAGGTGACAGCGGCCTTGAGAGAAGGCCGCTCGGGCGTCAGCGCCGCCCCCCAATATGCGGAGCTTGGCTTTCGGTGCCAGGTGGCGGCCGCCCCCGATATTGACTGGGAGGCCCGGATTGACCGTCGCGCGGCCCGTTTTCTCTCCGAGGGCACGGCCTTCGCCCATCTCGCCATGGAACAGGCCATCGCCGACGCGGGGCTCTCGCCGGAGGAGGTGTCGCACGAGCGCACGGGCCTGATCGTCGGCTCCGGCGGCGCCTCGACCCACTCCATCGTCGAAGCGGCCGATACGGCTCGCTCGCGCGGGGTCAAGCGTATCGGGCCCTTCGCGGTCCCCAAGGCCATGAGTTCCGGCCCGTCGGCGACGCTCGCCACCTGGTTCAAGATTCGCGGTCTCAACTTCTCAATCTCTTCGGCCTGCGCCACCTCCACCCACTGCATGGGGGTCGGCTATGAGCAGATCCAGGCGGGCAAGCAGGATATCGTGTTCGCCGGCGGCTGTGAGGAGCTGGACTGGACGCTCTCCAGCCTCTTCGACGCCATGGGCGCCATGGCCAGCAAATTCAACGATGAACCGACCAGGGCCAGCCGCCCCTATGATGTGGACCGCGACGGCTTCGTCATCGCCGGCGGGGCGGGGATCGTGGTGCTGGAAGACATGGAGCGCGCCCGGGCCCGGGGCGCCACGATCCATGGCGAGATTCTGGGCTATGGCGCCAATTCCGACGGCCACGACATGGTCGCGCCCTCCGGCGAAGGGGCGATGCGCTGCATGCGCATGGCGCTCGAAGGAGCCGGGAACCCGAAGATCGACTATCTCAATCCGCACGGAACCGGGACGCCGGTGGGGGATCTGAAGGAGATGGAGGCCGTGCGGGGCGTCTTTGGCGCGAACGCGCCGCTGATTTCCTCCACCAAGGCGATCAGCGGCCACAGCCTGGGCGCGGCGGGGGTGCAGGAGGCGATCTATTGCCTGCTGATGATGCGCGAAGGGTTTGTGGCCCGCAGCGTCAATATCGACAATCTCGACCCCGCCTTCGAGGGCCTTCCCATCGTCCGCCAGACCGAGATCCGGCCCCTGGATGTCGTCATGTCCAACAGCTTTGGGTTTGGGGGCACGAACGGGTGCCTGGTGATGGGGCGGGGCTAGGCCTCGTCTACCATGCATCGACAAACCGCCGGGGCGGCCGATGGCGCGTGCTGCATGTGGCGAGGCCGCGGAGGATCCAGGCCCGCGTCTCGGCGGGGTCGATGACGGCGTCGATTTCCAGGGTGGCGGCGACATTGATGGCCTGACCGCGGGCATAGAGCGAACCGACCAGCTTTTCGAACAGGGCCTGACGGGCTGCCGGATCGGTCTCCGCCTCCAGCTCGCGGCGGTAGCCGAGGCGCACCGAACCCTCCAGGCCCATGCCGCCGAATTCGCCCGTGGGCCAGGCGGCGCAGAAGACCGGGGCCTGGGTCGAGCCGCCGGCCATGGCCTGGGCTCCCAGGCCATAGGCCTTGCGCAGAACCACGGCGAACATGGGCGTTCCGAGCGTGGCCCCATTGATGAAGAGGCGCGAGGTCTTGCGCACCGCCGCGGCCGCCTCGCTGGCCGGACCCACCATGAAGCCTGGCGTATCGATGAGCGAGGCCACCGGCAGATCATAGGAGTCGGCGATCTGCAGGAGGCGCGAGGCCTTGTCCGCCCCCTCGCAATCCACCGCGCCGCCCAGATGCTTTGGATCATTGGCCAGGACCGCGACGGGCCGGCCCTCGAGCCGGGCGAGGCCGGTGATCAGGCCCGGCGCGAAGGCGGGGCGGAGTTCCAGGAACGACTCCTGGTCGAAGAGCGTGTCGATCACCGCCCTGACGTCATAAACCCTTAGGCGATTTTCCGGGATGATGGTGCGCAGCAGCCGTTGGTCGGCCGCGACGCCGTCCTTTAGCGCGCCCTGGAAATAGCCCAGCGCCTGTTTGGCGAGGCGCGTGGCGTCGGCCTCGTCGTCAGCCAGAATATCGACGACCCCATTGGCCGTCTGCACGTCCATGGGCCCGATCTCTTCTGGCGTGAAGACGCCCAGGCCCCCGCCCTCGATCATGGCGGGGCCGCCCATGCCAAGGTTGGCGCCCTTCGTGCAGATGAGGATCTCGCTCATCCCCGCGAAGGCGGCGTTGCCGGCGAAACAGCGGCCGGAGACCACGGCGATCTTGGGGACTTTCCCCGCCAGGCGCGCGAAGGCCCCAAAGCTGGAGGTGGCGAGGCCCGAGGCGCCGATCCCGTCGGTGTCCCCCGGCCGGCCGCCGCCGCCCTCGGCGAACCAGACGACGGGGAGGCTCTCTGCCTCCACGATCTCCAGAAGGCGGTCGGTCTTGCGGTGGTTCATATGGCCCTGGGTGCCGGCCATGACCGTGAAATCATAGGCCAGCGCCGCGCACCGCGCCGCACCCTGATCGAAGAGGGAGGCGTTGACCGTGCCGACGCCGCAGACCAGGCCATCGGCCGGGCTCATTTTCAGCAGCTCTTCCTCCGAACGGCGCCGACGTTGGGCCGCCAGGGCGAAGGCGCCATATTCCAGGAAGCTGCCGGGATCGATGAGATCGTCGATATTCTCCCGCGCCGTGCGCTGGCCCCGCGCCCGACGCCGGGCCACGGCGTCTGGCCGCGCCCCATCACCGGTGATCTCCCAGCGCGCCAGAACCGCGGCCAGATCGGGGCGGATGTGATCGGGGTCGACAGCCTGGGCCTCCGCCGCGTCGGCCTCTTCGGCGCCCGAGGGAATGACGAAGATCACCACCTGATCCTTGTCCAGGATCGTCCCCGGCTCCGCGACCGTCAGGGCGATCTCCCCCGCGAAGGGGGCGGCCAGGACATGCTCCATCTTCATGGCTTCGAGGATGGCGAGGGTCTGACCCCGGCGCACCCGGTCGCCCGCCGCCACCTCGATCCGGCCCAGTGTCGCCTGCAGCGGCGCCGCCACGGGGACGGCCCCGGGGGGAGACCTGAGGGCCGCAGGCGCGGGCGGCGGGGCCGCCACACTGATCTCGGCCTCCGACGAGGCGGGGGCCCGCGGCGCCGGGAAGGCCCGACTGGCGAGGCCCGCCGCAACCGCCATCAGCCGGGCGGCGTGGGTCTCAACATAGCGCGTGTCCGCGTCCCCTGAGAGCACGGCCTCATCCGCCAGCAGGGCGCGCAGAAAATCCTTGTTTGTCGGCGCCCCGGTGATACGAAATTCCGACAGCGCCCGGGCGCAGCGCGCGGCGGCCTGTGGGAGGGTGGGGGCCGACGCGATCACCTTGGCGATGAGGGAATCGAAACTCGGGCTGATGTCATAGCCCCCGTAGCCGGCGCCATCCACCCGGACCCCCGGCCCCGAGGGCGCCTCATAGATATCGAGCCGGCCCGAGGCGGGATGGGCGGCGCCTTCCGCGTCCAGGGTCTCCAGATTGACCCGGGCCTGGACCGCATAACCGTCGGGCCTCGGCGTTCCCGTCAGGCCTAGACTTACCAGACTATCGCCCGCCGCGAGGCGAATCTGGGCCTGGACGAGATCGACGCCGGTGACCGCTTCGGTGACCGTATGCTCCACCTGAAGCCGCGCATTCGCCTCGATGAAGACCACCTCGTCGGTCTCCATGTCGATGAGGAACTCCATGGTGCCGAGCGTGCGATAGCGCGCCGCGGCGGCCAGTGTGGCGGCGGTATCCCAGAGGCGCGCGCGCACGGCGTCGCTTAAGTTTGGCGCCGGGGCGATCTCGATCAGTTTCTGGCGGCGGCGCTGGAGGGAGCAATCCCTGTCGCCCATGGCCAGGACCCCCGTGCGGTCGCCCGCCACCTGCACCTCGATATGGCGGGCCCGCTCAATCAGCCGTTCGGCATAGAGATCGCCAATTCCGAAAGCGGCCAGGGCCTCTCGGCTCGCCGCCCCGTAGGCCCCCGGAATGTCTTGCGCTTCGCGAACCACGCGCATGCCCCGGCCGCCGCCGCCGGCCACCGCCTTGATCATGATCGCCGCGCCGGGGGGAAGGCTCGCGAAAAAGGCCTGGACCTCCTCAAGGGCCGCGGGCCCCGTCCCGGCGATCACCCCGGCGCCATGGCGCTTCGCGAAGGCGCGGGCCCTGGTCTTGTCGCCGAAGAGGTCCAGCGCCTCGGGGGAAGGGCCGATAAAGGCGATCCCGGCCGCCCCGCAGGCCCGGGCGAAGGCGGCGCTTTCGGAGAGGAAGCCATAGCCCGGATGCAGGGCGTCGCAGCCGGCCTCCTTCGCCGCAGCCACCAGGGCCTCGATATCGAGATAGGCCTTGGGCCCCACGCCCTCCAAAGCCACGGCCTGGTCGGCGGCCTTTACATGCAGCGCGGCGGCGTCATCGCGGGAATAGACGCCTGTTGAGGCCAGACCCAGTTCAGCGGCGGCCCGGGCGATTCGGATGGCGATTTCGCCGCGATTGGCGATCAAGAGGTGGGAAAAGGACATCTACTCGTCTCGAATCGCGGCCAGGCCTGCGCGGGGTGCGCCGACCATAGGGTTGGTCGCGGGCCCGTGGCGACCCCTGTTTGCGGCCCCCCATTTTCCGTGCGCCGCCCTTTCAGAAAAACCATGTTTTCCGGGACGGGGCGCTAAGGAACCCGATTTCTCAAGGTGAGTCAGCATGTTAGCGGCGGCCTCCGTCCCGGAGGCGATGGCAACAAATGGCAGCAAATGGCAGCTTTTTGGCAACATCCTGGCAGCGGAACCGCAGCGGATCGGCAGCTTCTGGCCGCGACCGTGGCCGCTACGGGCCGCCGGACGGCTGCAAAATGGCAACAAATGGCAGCAGGGCGCCGAGATCATCATGGGGTCTCACCTTTGGGGCGGCGGCGCACGCAGCGCCTCGCCGAACGTGGCAAGCCCCACCTTGACGGCGGAATTGTGCCCCTTGTCCGCCGCTTGGCCCCGCGCCACGCGGTCCAGCTCCCGCCCGAGGATTTCGCGGTCTCGGGCCCTCTCCTCGGCCAGTTCCCCGTGAAGGCGCGCGGCTTCCAGATAGGCCAGACGCGATTCCTTATAGGCCACGGGCGTCCCCGCCCTGCGGGATTGTCGGCCAATTTCCATAAGCTCGCAAATGACGCTGGTCTTGTTCGCCGCCGCCACCTCCCTCATCTCGTTCGTGAGCTCGTTGATCCGGGCGGCCACCTCCGGCCGCGCGGCGAGGCGGCACGCGTGGCCCCTGTCGGGCACGTAGCCCGCGCATTCATAGGCGTCTTCCAGCCGCCAGCCGCTCGCCCGCCCCCTCGCAAACCATTCATGGCGACGATTGGTGAGGTCGGGCATTTGGGGCTCCTGGGTGGGGCGAGGCCGGCACGGCTGCAATTTCATTATGCAAGAGATTGCATAATGTCAATTGCGGCTATGCTGTTGGGCGCTCAGTCGTGGGCGAGTAGGCCGGGCGAACCGCGACCGCGCGCTAGATCCCTCGCGCCGCCGCGTCGAACTCCGCGGCGAGCCAGGGATTGGCGCCCCGGCAGACATCAACGACCTGCTTCGCCCAGGCGACATATTCCATACGCCGCTCGGCGTTCCACCCCCGAGGCGGGCTGGTCGCCAGGGCGCGGATGTTGGAGGTCTTGTCGGCGAGCTTGATGATCCTGGCGCCCTTGGAGGCGTGGGCGGCGTGAACGATCTGGAGGGCCTTTCGGGTTTGTTTGGGTAACGACTTATCGTCGGTGACCTCGGCGACCATCCCAGCGACCGGCGCGCCAAATGCCGTTTCGATCTCCGCCAGGGTGGTGGCGGTGTCTTCCACGGTGTCATGGAGGATCGCGGCGACGATCATGTCGGGCTCGGCGCCTTCCGTCGCGCGCGCCACCAGTTCGGCGACTTCGGTCAGGTGGTTCAGATAGGGCTCGGCCGCCTCGCCCTTGCGGCGCTGATCGATGTGTTTGGCGGCCGCGAAGTTGTAGGCGCGGGCGAGGGTGAGGAGGGGGGTGTCGGACGTATGGGGCATGGCGGAAATCCTGGCCGCCATTGATAACAGCCTGCGCAAGAGTTGTCGCGGATTTGAGGCCGCGAACGACAGAGCGGCCGACGTTGGGGTACACAATAGACTGACGCTAACCGGGACAATTCACCGCGCTGTAACTTCCCCCTCCACGCCGTTCCGGGGTCGTTCATCCGCTTCGCGGCCTCACCCCCGCCAAAGCGGGGTCGGAGATAGAAACTTTGCGGCGCCCTCGGCTTACGATCCCAGCCTCTCCGCCGACATGGTGAGGGTGGCGACGAGGCCGCCTTTGAGAAAGTTCAGGGTGATGGCGCCGCCGAGGTCGAGCATGCTGCGGTGAAGGAGGCGGCTGCCGAAGCCCTCGGCGAGGGTGGGGGGCATGACCTCGGGGCCGCCGCTTTCGGTCCAGACCACAGTGATCTCCTCGCCCGGCGCGTCGCAGGAGACGTCCAGAAGGCCCGCGGGCGTGGACAGGGCGCCGTATTTGACCGAATTGGTGGCCAGTTCATGCAGCACCATGGAGAGGGTGGTGGCCGCCGCCTCCCCCACCGCCATGCGGGGCACGGAGATGCGGATGCGGCCGCTGAAGGCGCCCATGTCGTCATAGGGGGCGAGCAGGACCGCGATCAGGTCGCCCAGAAGAGCGGCGCGCGCCGCCTCGCCGGGGACGGGGCGGACCAGATCATGGGCGCGGCCCAGGGCGGCAAGGCGGCGGGTGAGTTCGTGGGCCATATCCGTCGCGCTGGTGGCGGAACGGGAGGTGATGGCGGTGAGCGCGGTGGCGATCATCAAGAGGTTCTTCACCCGGTGGCTCATCTCACCGGCCAGGAGCTCATGGCCCTCCTCGGCCTGCTTGCGGCCGGTGACGTCGAGAAACACGCCGAACACCACCTTCTTGCGGGTCGTGCCGTCACTGCCCTGGCCCCGGGCGGAGATCCAGCGGATCTCACGGCCCACCAGGATGCGAAAATCGATCTCATAGGGGCCGGAGAGGGCGCGGGTGGCGGCGAAGGCGGCCTGGACGCGATCGCGATCAGCGGGGTGGATGTGTTCGGAAAGATCGGCGAAGGGCACCTCTGGCCCCTCCTCCACGCCCCATAGCGCCGCGCCGCGGCGGTCCATGAGGAGCCTGTCGGTGGCGACGTTCCAGGACCACATGGCCACCCCGGCCGCATCCACGGCCAGACGCAGCCGTTTCAGGTCCCACTGTCGTGTCGGCATCGGATCGGTCCTTCGCCGGCGTGGGATGACAAGCTTGGCTAACGTCTAAGGGGCCTGGCAGGCTCCACCCTGGGAGAGAAGATTGTGGCGGGCGGGGACCCGGGCCCAGGTTTCGGGCGAAACCATGGCGTCACGGTTTCAAGGCCTCGAGGAACGCTCCATCGGCAAGGGGGCCGGGTGTTCGTGGACGGCAAGGAATTGTCGGCGGCGCCCGCCTGCGTGTGCGGGCTCTGGCCCCGTTGCGCGGCGAGCCATGAGGGGCGCCGCGTCACGTGATCATGCCAATGACTCGGCCCCTTGAACGCGCAGCGCGACGCCATCGAGCAGGCTTTCCAGGCCGAATTTGAAAATCGCGTCATGGTGGTGCGCGGCGGACGCCGGATCGTGCATCGCGCCGGGGGTGGGTCCGATCTCGGCCAGGGCGGCGCCGATGACCAGCATGGCGACGGTGTTGCCCACGTGGAAGCATTGCTCGAGCGTGAACCCGGCCCGCATCAAGGCCGCCCCGCCCGCCGCCAGGTGGCGCAGCGCCTCGGGGGACCGCACCGGTCGGGTGGCGATAAGCGGAACGAGATTCGGCCGTTCGATCAGGATCGCGCGATAGCGGTGGGCGAACCGCTCAAGCCGCGCGCGCCACCCCATCGCCTCATCGGCTTCCAGGAAGTTCGCGCGAGTGATCACCCGCTCCACGAGCCGGTCCAGCAGGGCGTCTTTGCCTGGTACGTGGTGATAGAGCGTCATCGCCTCGACGCCGAGCCGCGCCCCCAGCTTTCGCATGGACAGCCCGCTTAAGCCCTGTTCGTCGACGATCGCCAAGGCGGCGTCTGTGATCAGATCCACCGTCAGGGGTGCGCGCGGGCCTGGCGCCTCGCCGTCTTTCATCACTGCCACTTGACCAACCTTACACCGTAAGTCTACACATCTTCATCAACCTTACACTGTAAGGCCACCGCAAGGAAAGCGGTTCGTCGTGATCAGGAGCTAGCTAATGTTCGATGAGAAAAGCCTGCTTGTGGGGGCCGCGATCACCCTGCAGATTTATGTGACCTTATTTGTCGCCCTCCACGATTGGGTTCCGCTCGGTCGCTTCAACGATGTGAAGGCCGTGCGCGCGACGGAGCCCGTGGGGCGGCTTGTTTCCGTGACGATCCTCAGCACCCTGCCATTCGCCTTTGGCGCGGCCGAAAGCGCCGTACATAGAGCGCACTTCCCCGTTTGGCTGATGACCTTCCTGTGGATCAGCTACGGCGTCGCGACCTATGGCCTGCTGCGCTCGTGGTGGGCGCCCTATCTGCTGGTCAAGGAGCCTGAGCGCGCGCGGCGTTATCAGGCGATGCACGGCGCCACCCATGCGTTTCTGCCCCTGCACAACGGCATGAGGCCCAATACCCTGCATGTGACCGTCCATCTCGCGGTCCTGGGCATGTTGGGTGATCTGGCCCTGCTGCCCTTCGGGTTTGGCGGACAGTGACGGCGCTCGGCGCCCGCCTTGACTCTTGGCCCGCGCCGACTAGAACAAAACCAGAACAAATGGAGTCCTGCCGTGTCATCTCCCGTCCCGCTCGGCGCCCTGCGCGCGGCCCTCGCGGCCTTGGATGGAGGGCTTAAGGACGCGCGGGGGGCCTTATCCTTCGGCGACGCACGGCTCGACGCCGCCCTGGGCGGGGCGGGTCTGCCGCTCGGCCGCTGGCATGAGGCGGCGGGGGAGGGGCTGGAGGGGGAAACAGGCGTGGCGGCCGGCGCCTTCGTGGCGTGCGTGGCCGCGCGTCTGGCGAACCGGGGGGCGGTGGTGTGGGCCATGCGGCGGGCGGACCTCTATCCGCCGGGCCTGGCGGCCCTGGGCTTTCCCGCCGAGCGCCTGATCCAGGTGCGGGTGCGCGATGAGGGCCAGGCCCTGGCGGTGCTGGAGGAGGCCCTGGGAAGCGTCGGAGTCGTCGCCGCCATCGCCGAGGTCGCTCACGTGGATCTTCTGGCTGGTCGCCGCCTGACCCTGGCCTGCGAGGCCCATGGCGCCACGGGATTTGTCGTTCGCCGCCGGCCCTTCGGCGGCGGGGCGCCGTCAGCTGCTCGGGGTTCGGCAGCCGCGACCCGGTGGCGGGTCGCCCCCGCGCCCAGCATTCCGGCGGCGGGGGAGCCGGGCCTGGGGCCGCCGCGCTGGCGCCTCACCTTGGAGCGCGCCCCGGGCGGGCGGTCGGGGGACTGGATCGTGGAGTTTGATCATGGACCGTATCCTTTGCGTGTGGTGGCCGAATTGGCCGATCCTCTGCTGGCGTCGCCGCAACCCCGCCGCGCCGCGGGATAGGCCCCTGGCGCTCATTGCCATGGTCCGGGGCGTGCGCCGCGTCGTCGCCGCCGACCGCGCCCAGCGCCCCGTGCACCTCTATGTCCATCACACCGCGGCCGACGCCGCGAGCCATGTTCCGGACCTCATCACCGGCGAGGCCGACCCCGCCGCTGATCAGGCCGATCTGGAGGCGATCAGCGACTGGGCCGCGCGGTTTTCCCCCGCCGTGGCGCCTGATGCGCCCGACGGCCTGTTCCTCGACATCACCGGGGTCGCCCATCTGTGGGGCGGCGAGACGGCCCTGATGGACGACCTCCTCGCCCGCCTGGCGGCGGCGGGGCTCCCCGCCCGCGGGGCCGTGGCCTCCACGACGGGCGCGGCCTGGGCCGTGGCGCATTTCGGGGAAGGGTTCGGCGCGCCCGGCGCCCAGTCGGGGGTCATCGTTCCCCCCGGCGGGGAAACTGCGGCGCTTTGGCCCCTGCCCGTGGCTTCCTTAAGGTGCGAGGCGGCGGTCGCCCGCCAATTTGACCATCTGGGCGTCACACAGATCGCCCAGCTCATGGCCTTGCCCCGCGATCAGGTCGCCCGGCGGTTCGGCGCCGCCGTGCCGCGGCGTCTGGACCAGGCCCTGGGCGAGGTCCCCGAGGCCCTTATCTTCCGCCGTCCCGCCGCCCCCGACGTGGCGCGCCTCAGCTTCGCCGAGCCGATCAGCGCGCCGGAGGATCTGGCCCGGGTGACCCGCGATATCGCCGTCCAGCTCTGCGCGCGCCTGGAGACACGTAGGGTCGGCGCCCGGTGTTTCACCCTGAGCTTTCACGGGGTGGATGGCCGCGCGCGCCGCCTGGAGGTCAGCCTCGCCCTCCCCTCCCGCGACCCCGCCTCTCTCGCCCGGCTGTTCGCGCCGAAGCTGGAGACCGTGGATCCGGGTTTCGGACTCGAGGTGGTCACCCTGGTCGCCGAGGAAACCGCGCCCCTGACGGGCCGCCAGGTCCGGTGGGATCCGGGCGAGGAGGGGCGTCTCGAAGATGACGCTATCGCGCCGCTGATTGACCGCCTCACCAATCGCCTGGGCGAGGGCGCCGTCTGGCGGGCCGCGCCCTTTCCCAGCCATTTGCCCGAACGGGCCAGCGTTTCCCGCGCGCCCCTCAGCCCCGCCCAGACGCCCCCCCAACCGGAACGCTGGGACCCCGATCACCCCCGCCCCTTGAGGCTGTTCGCCCGCCCTGAGCCCGTGGAGGTAACGGCTCTGGCGCCGGATGATCCGCCGCGCCTCTTCCGCTGGCGGGGCGTCATCCACCGCGTCCGCCTCGCCGAGGGGCCCGAGCGCCTCGCGCCCGAATGGTGGCGCGCGCCGTTTGACGCCGAGGATGAGGGGGAAAGCGAGCTTGGGGCGCGGGACTATTATCAGGTGGAGAACGAGGCCGGCGCGCGCTTCTGGCTGTTCCGCGAGGGCCCATATCGCTTCGACCGCCCGGCCCGCTGGTGGCTGCATGGCCTGTTTTAGGGTGTTTTCTCCTCACCCGCTTCCGCGGAGGAGGGGATAGATGGTTTACGCCGAGCTGTGGGCGGCGAGTAATTTCAGTTTCCTCAGGGGAGCGTCTCACCCGGGGGAGCTGGTGACGACGGCCAAGGCCCTGGGCCTCGCCGCCATTGGGATTGCTGATCGCAACAGCCTGGCCGGCGTGGCCCGGGCCTGGGCCAAGGGGCGGGAGATCGGCCAGAGGGTGGTGGTGGGCGCGCGCCTGGAATTCGCCGACGGGACCCCGAGCCTCATCTGCTACCCTGCGGATCGCGATGCGTGGGGCCGCCTCACCCGCCTCATCACAGTGGGCCAGCGTCGAGCGCCCAAGGGGCAGTGCTGGCTGGAGGCCGCCGATCTTCTGGAGCATGGCGAGGGCCAGCTCCTCCTCATCATCCCGCCCCCGAAGCTGGATGCGGATTTCGAGACCCGCCTCAACGCCCTGGCGGGCCCCTTTCGAAGGCACATCTGGCTGCTCGGCGCCCGGGCCTATGGCGCGCGGGACCTGAAACGCCTGCACGCGCTGGACGCCCTGGGGGCGCGGGCCGGGGCGCCGATGATCGCCGGAAACGATGTGCTTTATCACGGCCCGGAACGGCGGGAGCTGCAGGACGTGATGACCTGTATCCGCGAGGGCGTGACCCTGGACCAGGCGGGCCTGATCCTCGGCCCCAATGCCGAACGCCATCTCAAATCCCCGGCCGAAATGGCGCGGCTGTTCGTCCCGTGGCCGGCGGCCCTGGCCCGCACGGCGGAGGTCAGCGCGCGGATCGGCTTCGACCTCTCGGAGCTCCGTTATGAGTATCCGAGCGAACCGGTTCCTCCCGGCAAGACCGCCATCGGCCATCTTACCGATCTGGCCTGGGCGGGAGCGGGCTGGCGCTATCCGGCCGGAGTTCCGGACAAGGTCAAACAGACCCTGCGCATGGAGCTTGGGCTCATCGAAGAGCTGAACTACCCCAACTATTTCCTCACCGTGCACGACATTGTGCGCTGGGCGCGGGATCAGGGAATCCTCTGTCAGGGGCGCGGCTCGGCGGCTAATTCGGTGGTCTGTTTCTGCCTGGGCGTCACCGCGGTGGACCCCACCAAGCCCCACCATGATCTGCTCTTCGCCCGCTTCATCTCCAAGGAGCGGGACGAGCCCCCGGATATCGATGTGGATTTCGAGCATGAGCGGCGCGAGCTGGTCATGCAGCACATCTATGAGCGCTATGGCCGCCATCGCGCGGCGATCTGCGCCACGGTGATCCACTATCGCCCGCGCAGCGCCATCCGCGAGGTGGGGAAGGCTCTGGGACTTTCCGAAGACGTTACCGCCGCCATGGCGGGCACGGTGTGGGGAAGCTGGGGCGATGGCCTCGCCCATGAACATCTGCGTCAGGCGGGGCTTGATCCGGACAACCCCCAGATCCGCCGGGCGACCCATCTGGCGACGCAGCTGCTGGGCTTTCCCCGCCACCTCTCCCAGCATGTGGGGGGCTTTATTCTCACCCAGCGGCGGCTCGACGAGACCGTGCCCATCGGCAATGGGGCGATGAAGGATCGCACCTTCATCGAATGGGACAAGGACGACATCGACGCTCTGGGCCTGATGAAGGTGGATATCCTGGCGCTCGGCATGCTCAGCGCCATCAAAAAATCCCTGGACATGATCGGCGTCGCCGACATGGCGGATATCCCGGAAGATGACGCGGGGGTCTATGGGATGCTGTCGCGGGCGGACTCGGTGGGGGTGTTCCAGGTGGAAAGCCGGGCCCAGATGTCCATGCTGCCGCGCCTGAAACCGAAGGAATTTTACGACTTGGTGATCGAGGTGGCCATTGTGCGGCCGGGGCCGATCCAGGGCGACATGGTGCATCCCTATCTTCGCCGCCGGGAGGGGCGCGAGGCGGTGGAATTTCCCGCGCCCGCGCCTGAGCATGGGCCGCCAGACGAGCTTAAGAGCGTTCTTGGCAAGACTCTCGGCGTCCCGCTCTTTCAGGAACAGGCCATGCGCCTGGCCATCGAGGCCGCCAAGTTCACGCCCGACGAG
>Ga0116226_10000529_pt1 | contig 32543 bp, 25 predicted proteins | sample S1TSphfallax_FD_89692 | JGI IMG/M metagenome (GOLD analysis project Ga0116226, IMG submission 89692) | Host-associated microbial communities from peat moss isolated from Minnesota, USA - S1T2_Fa - Sphagnum fallax MG | ecosystem: Host-associated > Plants > Peat moss > Unclassified | place: USA...
GCGTGGTGGCGACCGAGACGGCCGATCTGTCGGCGTTGACGGCGCCCGACGTGGAGTCGCTGGCCAAACAGCACCTCGCCCGGACTTTCTAGGCATCAGTTCGGTAGCGAACGCTAGCTGCGCGACCCGGTTGCAGTTGTTAGATTACATGCTACGCTCTGCCGCGTTGGCATCTACAACAGCAGGGAGCGCGGACACATGAACGCACGGACGAATGTTTCCAAGGTCATTGCCTATGGGCTCATGGCTCTTTGGGACCAATCGGCGGGAGCCGCCGATGCCTCGCTGGGCGGTGGATTGCGAGAACTCGTTGCCTCGTACCAGGCGCACAGCCCGACGCTGGCCACCCAACTCAAATTGCATCTCACCGACAAGACCGACAATCCGCTGGTGCGCATCCATTTGGCGCCGGGAAAGACTCCAGAGGAAGTAACCCCGAAACTCACCGCGCTCGGATTCAAGCTGAAAACGGTCAGCTCGATCAACCCGTCGCTGATCGAAGGCTATCTGCCGCTGTCCGCCACCCGGGCCGTGAGCGCCGTGCCGGGGATCCTCGCCCTGCACGCGACGCAACGGCCGATGCACATGGCGCAGCGCGCGTCGACCACTGCGGCAAACACCACCTTCGGCACCATACCGCACCAAGCGGCCGTGCTCGAGAAGGCGAATCTAGTCCAATCGCGCGGCATCAATGGCTCGGGCATCAGCGTCGGCGTCCTCTCCGACAGTTTCAACACCTGCTTCACTTGCACGACCAACGCGGCGCAAGACATCGCGGCCGGGAATCTGCCGGCGGCCGGCGTCACGGTGCTCGCGGAAGGCCCCTTTGCCAGCACCGATGAAGGCCGGGCAATGTTGCAATTGGTGTACGACATCGCGCCGGGGGCGGCGCTCGCCTTTGCCACCGCTGACGACGGGCAGCTTGCCTTCGCTGAAAACATCCTCGCGCTCCGAACGCAGTTCGGCGCGGACATCATCGTCGACGATACCTATTATTTTGCCGAGCCGTTCTATTCCGACGGCACCATCGCGCAAGCGGTCAACCTGGTCGCCCAGAACGGCGCCGCCTATTTCTCCTCGGCCGGCAACAACGGGCTCGAGGCCTACGAGGCAAACTATTCTCCGGTATCCTTCGCCGCCGCCGAGGCGCTCGGCGTCGGCGGTAAATCCAATCTCAAGCTCGACCAGATTCCGGCGGCGCTGCGTCCGCGAACCCTGCACGATTTCAAGAACCCGGATGGCAGCACCAGCATCACCCAGCGCATCACCAGCGGCGACTTGAACGGCAACCACATCGAATTTCAATGGGACGAGCCGTTCGACCTGGGGCTGGTCAAAACCGACTACAACATTTACGTATTCGATTCGGACGGCAACTGGATCAACCCGGACACCTCTTTCTACGTGTTCTACACCACCGACGACAACCGCGCGACCGACGAACCCAACGAATACTTGTTTCTCTCGCCGAGCCCGAACCAGCTGGTCGGCGGCACCTATCAAACCGACTATCAGCTGGTGATCGGCAAGATGAATGACGGTCCCGCGGAGCGCCTCAAGTACATCGTGCTCAACTCGCTCGCACCAAGTCAGCGGCAGAACGCGCCGTCGATCTATGGACATGCGGCCGCAACCGGTGCCCAGGCCGTTGCCGCAGCCTACTACGCCATACCGGATGTGCCCGAGGGCTTCAGCGCACAGGGACCGGCGACCATTCTCTTCGATGATCTCGGCAACCGGCTTGCCAAGCCGGAACTCCGTGCGGTGCCGCAGCTGGTCGCCGCGGACGGTGTCGACACGTCGTTCTTCGGCGCCAGCGATCCCGACGGCGACGGTTTTCCGAACTTCTTCGGCACCAGCGCGGCCGCGCCCGATGCCGCGGCGGTGGGTGCACTGGTGCTGCAGCAGGCCGGCGGTTCGGGATCGCTGGCGCCCCGAATTCTGTACAAGAGGTTGCAACAGAGCGCCTCCGCGCTGCGCGTCCCGGCCGCGCCCTGGGTGGCGACAGCCACGGCCGGCCCCATCTCCTTGCAATTGAACGGCGACTGGGTGCGCTGGGACCGGGATTTCACCTTGAGCGTGGCGAAGAACACCCCGCACTCGGTATTCTCGGTGGCCTTCGACACCACCGCGCCGTCGTTGGTGTGGAACCCCGCTTCGAATCGTTTTTCCATCGGCAGCTCGACCGACCTCACCTACGAGGACATCTATATCGTGACCGGCACGGCCACCGGCGCGCCTTCGCCGTCTTTCTCGATGTACTTTACTCCCGGACTGTTTACGGCCGGCAACGCGTTGACCTTTGGCGCGTCGGTGTACAACCCGCTCGAGGGTTCCACCGAGGAGTCGGGATCGCGACTCCAGGGCAGCCTGGTCACGGTCACGTTGGACAATGGCGACATCTACACCTCGACGATCAAATCCACCGCCGACGTCACTCGCGGTGCATTCACCGGCTACGGTCTCGTCGATGCCGACAAGGCGGTGTTCCCATGACAGAGGGCGCGCGCCTGCGCGCCGTCCCTACTCCGCGCTCGGCAGCTCGCGCCAGTTGAGCAGCCGCGTGGTAATCACAGAAGACAAGTTTTCCGGGACCTTGTACACCGTGCCATTTTCAAATCCGACAAAGAGTTCCGCGCCGTAGGAGGTACTCACGTATTTGATATTGACCACCGCGCTGTTGAAGGAGAGATAGCCCGCCGGCGCCGAGGTAAGGACCGAGACCCCTGTGGCATAATTGACCGAATAGAACGTACTCGAGCCTCCCACTTGGCAGGCGTTCCCCGTCGGCAGCAGCCCGGCGAACGACACGACGCCGTTGTAATCCGCCGAATTGACGTTCACGCGGTAAGCGATGCCTGTGCTCGGATCAGTGCCGAGGTCGACGTACCAACCGAGCATCGTGGGTGTCAAGGTGGCGTTGCCCGTCAGGTTTGACGTCGTCACCGGCGTGAGGTTGGTCCGCGTCAACGGCGTTGCGGGCGCCGGAGCGAAGGCGCCGGCCGTGCCGTCGATGATGGCGTAGAACGACTGCACCTTCGTCGAGGACACGTCGTTGACGGAGAGGAACTCACCGGTACCCACCATCACGTAGCGCTTGCGCGTACTGGGGTGGATTTCAATGAGGGGGGCGGTGGTAACCGGCTGTGCGTTACCGCTGGCATCCGTCAGCGTCGCGAGCACCGCCGACGTATAGTTGCCGTCGGCTGCCGTGAGGTCGAAGCGCCACAGCTGGCCATTGAGGTCGCCCACGTAAATTGAATCGGACGTGTAATCGGTATAATCCTGCACGTAGGCAGCAGCCTGGGTCAGGCCGCTCGACGGGAGGCTGGTCGGGATCTTTGCCACCTTTGCACCGGTCTTGGGGTTGAGCAGATAGAGATAGCCGTAAGCGCTGCTGCTGTCGTAGCCCGACGTGATCGCCACCACCCAGCCAAACTTTGCCGTCTTGACGACGATGGGCGCGCCGTAGCTATAACCCATGTCGCTATCAGTGAACTCCCATAGGACGTTGCTCGCGACGGCGGCCTCGGTGGTCATGGCACCGGGATTCGTCACGTCGATGGCATAGTAGCTGGAGCCGCCCTTGCCGAGGCCGCCGACCAGTATGGTATGCCAATCTGAATTGGCGGCGGAGGTGGTGGTCATCGTGGGGTATGCGTGATTGAAATCGACGTCGTAGGGGATCGGCGTCGCGTCCACATAGTAATGGTGGGTGAAGCTGGGATTGCCGAGCGCGGCCAGACCGTTCACCTGCGGCGTGGCGGTAGGGCCCTGGAACAGCGCATATGGCACGTAGGCGAATTGCTCGATGCCGCTCGAACCCAAAAAGCCGTGCACCATGCCATCGTTGGCCGCGGCGTACACCATGGTCGGGCGGTTCGTCCACTGCGTCGTGAACCCGGTATAGCCCGGGTTGTTCGCTTCCGTGAATGCCTGGCCGGGTCCGGCCACTTGCGAGAGATTCGCATCCACGACATCACCCAGCAGCAGGGTGCGAGTACGCAGAGATCGGGTGGTGCCCGCGGTGTTGGAGCCGACTTCATTGCTTTGGTCACCGCGCAGATAGTTCAAGTACAGGGTGCTTCCGGTCGACGGAGAATAAGCGGGTGTGAGCGCTGCCAGCTGTGCCGCGGTCAAGTTCGCGACCTCAAAGGGCACACCCGCGCTGCCGTTCCAAGTCGCGATCTGGCGGGCGTTCTGCCAACCCGTGTTGGCGAGTTGGGTTTGCAGCGTATTGCTCGTCGACCACAGGGTCGTCAAGCTCGGGTTGCCCTGGCCATCCAAAGTGATCGTGCTGGCCGTGATGACGTCGGTCCAGGTGACGGAATTCAATTGTGAGGCGAACGATACTGTTCCAGTCGACATGACGTTCGGCGACGCGAGTGCGAACGCGGTGCCATTACCCGAAACCTTCGCTGACACCGCTCCAAACGCCGATTGCAGGCCGGTTTTCATGAGGGTCGAATTGCCGGCCAAGAAGTAGTTGGCTGGTCTGGGCTCCGAGTAATTCGACGCGGAACCCATTGAAATGTTCGGCCCGCTGCCAACCCACTCGCCCGACAACAGGGGCGTTCCGATGCTGTAGTTCGTCGGCAAGCTGGCGCCGCCGTACTTGGTCGCGAGGTAATAGGGGTTCTGATATTCAGGATAGCCGTATTCTTCGACGTCGAGCCAATAGGTGGAGACGGTCACGTTTGCGCCGGCCAAGTCGGGGCGGATGTTGGTGGCGTTGGCGCCATATGCAAGGCCGGCCATGAAGTACGTCGCGTAGGTTCCCCCGCCGTTGGGGTATTGCCACCAGGGCGTAACCGTCATCCCCTCCAGGCTTTCGAGCGAGGATAACCAGGAATTTGATTGGTTGAGCGAGTCCGAGGCGACGCTCGCGGGCATCGACCGTGTGATATACGGGTCGGTGGCCCCGGCGTTGTTCGGCACGTTGTAGTCGAAGTGCGTGTGATCATCGCCGATGCCGAGGATGACGTTTTTTTGACACGAGTAGATGATCGGATCCGGCGCCGTCGTGCTGGCAGCTTTGCTGGTGCTCCAGTTGGTGACCGCCGGAAAACCATCCAGCATGGTGGTGGTCGCGCCATTGGTCCACTCCGGCACGTTGCCCAGGTTCTCGTAATAACGGAGCGCGGCGTAATACAGCTCACTCACGTTGTCGTTCTTCATGTACGTGTTGGTGTTCGGGTTGGCGAGCCCGCTCATATAGTTGGCGTAGCCACTATTGATCGTCTTCGCGGTGTACTCACCGAAGCTATTGAGGTAATTGATGACGCCGCTATTACCCACGCCGCTGGCGGTCGCGATGGCCGAGTTCGGATTGCCGATTTGGGTACCGTCGTTCGAATGCCATTCAGCCAAAGTGTTGGCGTTCACCACGGGCGACAGCGGCGTAGGATACGTCGGACCGATGTAGTTCATGGGCTCGCGCAGCACACCGCCCTGGGTATACTGGCCATCTCCATTCAAGTACGAGATGGCGGCGAAGCGCATCGTATTGGAGTACTGCTGCAGTAGTCCCTCGGGCTTCCAGTTGCTGCCGTACTTGACGCAATTAGTTTCGAGCATGCCGGGGACGCAGACCTGGACGCGGATATAGACGCGGTAGGTGACCGGGTTCGGGACGGCATTCGGCGTCTGGCCCTTGTAATTGACCGTCGCCGTTGCCGGAGAGTTGGTATCGCTCGGCAGATCGTAAACGTATTGGTTGCCGCTCGCGGTGATCAGCGTACTCGCGCCGCTGTACGAAGTGTTGGGGGAGTATCCGGGGTAGTTTCCGCCGTACCCGCTGTAGTAACCGGTAGCGGGACCATTGGTGTTGGTGCCTGAAATCACCATGGCAGAGCCGTTGCCCCAAATGGCCGTATTCAGGTTGCTCCAATTGCTGAACGGCGTAATGGAGCCGATCGAGACGCTCTGGGGGCCGCTCGTGAAGACCTTATTGCCACCGGCGGGTTGGTCGGTACCCCGGTACGGAAATTCCGCGCTGGTGTAGGGGAACGGCGACGAACTCAGCGCGCCCTGCGCCGAACCCCAGGCCTTTTCTAGGATGGTCTGTGAGGCGGAATCGACCACGCGATAGCCGCCGGTGAGTACTGAACGGAACGGGTCGATGGTCTGCATCGTGGCCCAGTTCATGAAGTTGCCGCTCCACAGCTTTGAATTCGGCGTGCACTGGTGCCCGGACGCGCTGATCCCGGCAGTGGTGGGTGAGAAGTAGCTCGCGTACGGCGTGGCCGCGTTGTAGTTGTAGGTGTAGCACTTGAGCGGATCGAAATAGCCCCCGTAGGTGCTCGCGTCCGAATAGTCCCCGGGATTGGCGACGCTGATGGCGGTCGGATACTCCACCGACAGCACCAAGGCCATATTGCCGGGAGCGGTCTGACTGGAAAAAATCGGTTGATCGGCCAGCGTGGTCGTCGTGGTGACGGACGGCAGGGCCGGGCCGCTCAACCCGAGCAGGGCTCCGAGAGCTGCGATGCGTACACGGCGGAAATAGGGGGTCATGGCGCGTACTTGTCTCTTTTGTCCAGGTCTGGGGGCGGAATGCCAAAATAATCTTGAAAAGCGCAATTTCCTGACGGAATTGCGCTGGAGGGGCACTTTAGAGGATAAATGGCCAGAACGAGCGCCGACGGGTACGCACAAGGCGGCCGCGGAACTTTGAACTGCTCGACATAATTTTCAGACGGGCATCGATGCGCCTGCAGCGGCGCGATTTAGTGACCTAAGTCCGCCATGAGATCGTCGATCATCGCCACGGCTTGCGCGAGGTAGCCGCCGCCGAACAGATTGAGATGATTGAGTACGTGATACAGGTTGTAGAGCTTGATTCGCGCGGACCAGCCCGGATCGAGCGGCCACGTGGCCTGGTAGGCCGCGTAAAAGTCCGCCCCGAAGCCACCGAACAGCCGTGTCATGGCCAAATCAGCCTCTCGATCGCCGTAGTACACCGCCGGATCGAACAGCACTGGCTGCCCCCGCTCATCGGTGGCCCAATTACCGCCCCACAGATCGCCGTGCAGCAGCGACGGCTGCGGCTGATACGTCCGGAACATCTCGCCCAGCCGCTCGAGCAAGGCCGAACCGCGGACTTGCAGCCGGCCTCCATGGCCTTGGGCGGCGGCGAGATCGAGTTGGTATCTGAGACGTCGATCACGGAAGAATGCCACCCAGTCTGTCGAGCGGCCGTTTTGCTGAGGCGTGCTGCCGATGGTGTTGTCGCGGTCCCAGCCAAACGCCTCCGCCCGCGTGCGATGCAACCGGGCAAGGGCCTCGCCCAGCAACGTTTCCTCTGCGCACGAACGCACGCCGAAGGGGATCCACTCGAGTGCGAGCCAGCTATAGTTACCGCTGGCACCGACACAGAGCACCTCAGGCACGCGCAGCGCAGCAGCGCGCCGCAACTCATGCAGTCCGGCCGCCTCGGCCGCGAACGCTGCCCGCTGATCGAGCGCTGCCAGCTTGACGAAGATCGGACCGGCCGCGCCGTCCCAGCGGTAACAGGTGTTGATCGAGCCACCATGAACCCTGGTGGTGGGCTCTGCAGAGAGCAGCGCGCCGCTCGCCTCCCCGATCTCCGCCGCGAGTCGCGAGAACTTGAGATGCGTCATGCGCCTGTTACTCAGAGTTCGGAGTTGAAGGTGCGCCCGTAATGGCTGAGCAGCAATTGCACTCCGAGATACGCCATGAATTCCGGTTGGCCGTTGGCGAACCCGTTGATGCTCCGTCCCGCCATGAAGAGTGCGATCACTCCCGGACGCAGCTTGTAGCGGGCGCCCAAGTCGACGGTGGTGGAACGGGGCGTCGCATCGTCGGCGCGGTCATCGTAAATTTCGGCATCGAGTTCGAGTCGGTCCGTCACCGACCTCCCGGTGGCAAAGCCGAGAATGCGTTCCTTGGGCCCGTGTCCGGGCAAATAGTAGCCCGCCTCGAAATCCACGTCTAACGGTCCAAGTTTTCTCGAGACCTCGACCGGGAGCAACAAGCGCGGCCCGGCACCGGCGATCCCGGTGGCCCGCGCGTGCGGCGATCCCGCGGTCTCGAGTTGCGGAAAGGTCGACATTTGCCAGCCCTCCTCTCCTTGATCCAAGAAACGCCACTTGATACCGGGATACGCGTTGCTCCACCCGCTCTGTAGTGCATCGTGCGCGCTGGATTGCAAGACGTAAGGCACTTCGTAGGTCAACTGAATGCGATCGCCGAGTCCAAAGTTCAAGTCGATCTGCGGCGTTTGGTAGGCCGCAATGCCGCGGGCGATCGTCTGCATGGACGCCAGGTTGATCTCCCAGTTGCCGTTGCCCGGCGTACCGGGGTCGTTGGTGAGATAGGGGGGACCGCCCTGCGCATGAACCTCGGGGGCATACGCGAGAAGGGCAAGCAGTGGCAATACGGAGGCGATGCGCAAGACGCGCCCACCCGCAACGTGCGCGGCTCGCATCGGTGCGACTAGTTGCCAACCGCGAGCACTGTGAATGTGCCGTCGAGAACCGGCGGGCGTGGATGCGGCTGATCCTCGGTCGGTGCCGGTGCCGCACCGAACTGCGCACCGACCAGATAGACGCGATGGGTACCGGCATCGAGCGCCATGGTGCGCGCGCTCTTTTCCGTCGGCACCGTATCGAGGACGCGGAAGTGGTCCGGATCGTCCTCATGAATCACCGTGAGAGTGCCGTCCTGGCCATTCGAGCTGAACACCAGACCGCGCTTCGGATCGAACGCCGCCGCGTCCGGTCCCTTGCCGATCGGCACGTCGGCCACATGGCGGCCGGAGATCGCGTCGGTCACCGCGAGTACGCCATTCCCACATACGGAGAACAGTCTGTGATGCTTGGCGTCGAGCGCGAGCCCGGTGGGTTCCTCGCAGTTCGGAAGGGCCCAGGTACTCACCCGGACGTTATTCGCGGAGTCGATAACTCCGAGTTGCGACTTATCCTCGATGTTGAAAAAAATGTGGCCGGCGCCATCGGTTGCCGCAAATTCCGGCTTGCCGGCGGCCGGAATCTTGGCAAGCACACGCCGACCGCGCGGATCGATCACGCTGACATCCTCACTTCGTCCGTTGAAGGTGTACAGGTGCTTGCTCGCCGGGTCGTAGAGAATCGCGTCCGGATTCTTTCCGTCCACGTCGAACGTGCCGGTGGGCTTGAATGTGCGAAGATCGAACACGGTCACCGAGTCGCCCCGGCCGTTGCTGGTGAATCCTTCCCCGAGCGCCGGCGCGAGAGCAATGCCGTGCACCCCCGGCGTATCGGGGATCGTTGCGACCAGGGAACCATCGCGACCGTTAACCACCAGCACCCGATCGGAACGCGAGATCAACAGGTCATGAGTCCGAGAATCAACGATGAGATAGTCCCAGCCGCCGGGCCCGCCCACCACGAAGCGACTCTGGATCGCGTACGGGCTGCCGCGCAGTGGCGCACTTTGCGCCAGGCTCGACGCCAATCCAAAAGCCAGAATGTAGCAACGCATGAACATCGGGCAGCTCTCCGTTCGTTACACCACCTTGCCATGGCAGTGTAGCGAGCGCGAGCTCAGGCGAAGTTTGGCAGAACATTACCGATCCACAACTTGCGCCGACGCGGCAATAAGGATAGGCCGCGACACCCAGGGAAAAAGGCTAGGCGGCGATCGTCCTCCGGCGCCGCGCCAGGAAACCGACGCCACCCAACCCGGACAGCATCAACCACGCCGAGGCCGGCAGCGGCACCGGCGCCACCGCCACACCGCGATACACCTGGCCCAGCGCGGCCGTATCAAGTACCTTGTAGTTCTCCCCCGCGACTTGACCGGCTGACGTATCCGCCAGCGTATCCGTGATCGACACGATCTGGTTGGGGTCCGCACCCGCATCGCCCAAGACGCTGCCCTCCGTCGAGGTCACCGCGTACAGGGTGACGGTGCCGTTGGCATTGACTTGACCCGTGAGATTGCGCAAGCCGTCCGCCGTCGTGGTCAAACTACAGGCGCTCAATCCACCGCAGACGGCGCCGCTTCCGGCCACCGTGTAGCTGCTGCCGATCAGCGACCCCTTGAGTTCGTAATCCAAGCTCCACACACCGTTCACCAGACTGTACTTATCGAGTCCGCCGGCTTGCGTCGTCGGGGTGGCGCCAAAGTCGGTCGATGCACCGGAACCTTCGTCCGCGACGTACAACGTGGTCGAATTCGCAAACCACATACCGAACGGGTGCGGCGTATCGGTATCCGTCTTCGCCAGCGCCGTATTGAACCCCGGCAGCACGGTGATTGGGTTCGACGAGCCCGTGGGCAGGCTCCCCGTGGTGCCGACCTGGTAGGCGGTGTCGATGCCATTCGATCCGCTGCCCTTGCTCACGTACAGCGTGTTGTTGTAAACCGTCTCGCCGCGAAAGTTGTTGTCCTTCGCGGTCTTGTCGGCGGGGTATCCCTGCTGGGTGATGCTGTATTGTCCCACCTGGATATTGGTACCAAGCCCGCCATTGTTGGTCGCGGCGGTCAGATACTGCACGCCCGTGTTTAGTGTGGTCTGCGCGCTGCCGTTGCCGTTGCCCGCATTCCCGACGAGGTAATAGCCGCCGCCCGCGGCGGCGATTGCCGCACGGCCGTTATTGCCGTTGTAGGCGTTCGTGGTGGTGACTTGCAATGCATTGTTCGACAAGCTGATCTGACCCACGGCACGATAGGTCGCCGTCTGAATGTCTGTATTGCCTGGCTCGAGAGAACCGGGTGTATTGGAATTGGAGACGTCGAACTGACCAATGGTGTTGTTGTAGCCCATGAAGGTGAGCGATGAGCCGTCGGGCGACAGGTTGATGGCGAGTTCGGATTTCGAGGATAAGCTGGTGGTCAGGCTGATGCCGGCATTCGTCGCCAACTGCGTGACATTGACAGTATTGTCGACGTTACCCGTCGACGTGTTGACGTTCTGCAGATAGATCCCCGACGTGATGCCGAAATTGACGTCGGCATTAACGTTGTTCCACACGTTCGACGAGCAATTGGCGTTCCCGCAAAAGGCGCTGCCGGCAACGGTGTTCACGGTCGAGGTGGTTCCGGTTCCCGACGCATTGTAAGGGAGCGCGGTGCCCACGCCGAATCCCGAGTCGGTGTAGGTACTCGAACTGACAATCAAGTCGCCGCCGAAATTGCCGAGCGCCTGCTGGGCGCCTGCCGGTATAGCGACGACCGTCCCCCCCGCCAGGGTGGCGACTACCGTGGTTCGCAACCAATTGTTGGCCATTTTCTAAGTTCCCCTCGGTTTGGTTTGCATCAACTGCATTAAGTTCACACAGCGCTATCTCATGTCCATGTCGGTTGTGTGACGATCGGGTAACAACTGGCGTTCAGCACGCGGTCGCGTTCTGGAGTAACAGCACGAGGAAAACAACTTGCGTCCCATGCCTTTTATCCTGTACTTTGCACTACAAAGTCCGCATTGACGCTGCTCGGGCCGCGTGAGGATCACGATGATCTCGCAAGTCGAAAGCTCGTCGAAATCTCGGGCACCACCGGTTGGTTCGGTGAACTTATCCGACGTGCTGCAGGGATGCGCCGCGTTGCTGGTTGTGATGATCGGCGTGCTGAGCGTGATTGCGGACTCGCACGCCAGGCACTTATTCGAATCATGGATCAATATCCACGTGCTCTTTGCCTTGATGCTCGCCGGATTGCTGCTTGCCCGATACCGCGCGTGCGTCAAACGCGCCACGCCGCTGCTGCCGGCCGATATCAGTGCATGGTCCCGTCAACTTTCTAGCTTCGTGTACCTGTTGATTTACGCCGTGATCGGCATCAGGCAGTGTCTGAGCATCGCGGGCGGCATGTGGCACGGAGGCGCACCGGACTTAACCTCTGCTCTCGGCGGCCTCGATCCCAAGGGCGATTTTCCGCTGCTGTTGATGACCACACTCTTGGCGCTTGCCGTGGTTCGCGTCATGGCGTTCAGGCTATTCTCAGACGCCGTCAACACGGCACGCAAATAAGAATCGTTCAATCAGCGTCGCGCGATCCTACTGTCATTTTCTTTAGACGCTTCGTTATCCTGTCGTAATGATTTCGCGCCGCGACGTGCTCAAGTTCTCCGGCCTGCTCGGTTTGGCTCCGTCATTCTCGGGGTTCTCGCAGACGCCGGCCGCGGCCGACTACACCCTCGAGATCGCGCCGGTTACCATCGACTTGTCGCCGCGTCACCGAGTGACCACCACGGCTTACAACGGCCAAGTACCAGGACCCTTGTTGCGCTTCAAGGAAAACCGCCCGGTCACCATCGATGTGGTGAATCGCACCGATCGCCCTGAAGTCGTGCATTGGCACGGACTGTTCCTGTCTCCTGATGTCGATGGGGCAATGGAGGAAGGGACGCCGCCCATTCCACCGAATTCGCGCGCGCGCTACACCTTCGCGCCACGTCCTGCGGGCTTTCGCTGGTACCACACGCACACCATGGCGATGAATGATTTCACTCGGGCGCAGTACGGTGGCCAGCATGGCTTTCTGTCGATCGAGGCAGGCGACGATCCGGGTGCTTTTGATCAGGAATTCTTTCTCGGCCTGCATGATTGGCAGGGCTATCTGCTCACCACGGACGACGGCGCCATGAGCCCGAGCTACGCCGTTGCCACGATCAACGGTAAAGCCATGGGGTCCAATGAGCCTCTACGGGTCAAACAGGGACAGCGCGTGCTGCTGCACGTGCTCAACACCAGTCCAACCGAAGTCCACTGGGTCGCATTGGCCGGTCATGCCTTTCGGGTGGTGGCGCTCGATGGTAACCCCGTGCCCAATCCGCAGACCGTACCCATGCTTAGGTTGGCGCCGGCCGAGCGCGTTTGTGCGCTGGTGGAAATGAAAAATCCCGGCGTTTGGGTATTGGGTGAGGTGCGCAAGCACATCCAAGCTCTTGGCATGGCGATTACAGTCGAATATGCAGGCAAGTCGGGCAGCCCACGATGGGACCAGCCGCAGGCGCTGATCTGGAACTACGAACAATTTGCCGGCGTGCCGCGTGGCGCAGCCGCTTCTGTCCCGCCCATCCTCGTGCCGATGGTGTTTGAATCGAAGTTTCGTGGACACGGCGCCATGGAGCGATGGACCATCAACGGCAACTCTTATCCAGACGTCCACTTTGCACAGCTCATCCATGGCCGCCGCTATCGATTGCAATTCATCAATCAGAGCGCCGACGACCATCCCTTGCACCTGCACCGTCACAGTTTCGAGCTCAAGGTGCTTGGCGTCCCGCTCGACGCCTCTGCGAGTACGCAGCCAACGGAGCTTCGCGGCATCATCAAGGACGTGGTCCTGGTTGATGCACACACTCGGGCCGAAGTGGAATTCACCGCCAGTAATCCCGGCGCCTCGCTATTCCACTGTCACCAACAAGATCACATGGACATGGGATTCATGGCGCTCTTTACTTATGCCTGAGCGGCGGGCGCATACGATGCGACCGTGGCTGGGGATGATTTTCGGATTGACCTGTGCCTCGCGGATCGCGCATGCGCAAACGAATTACGAGATCCAGGTGTACGGTGCCGAAACGGTGTCTCCCGGAACGTTGATGACCGAGTTGCACTCGAATTTCACCGTGGAGGGCGAAAAATTCCGCGTCGATGGGCAGTACCCCACTCTGCATCAGGAGCACGAAACGGTCGAACTCACCGAAGGACTCAATGACTGGTCGGAGGTCGGTTTCTACATCTTCACCTCCGAACAGGACGGTCACGGAGTGCAATGGGTGGGCGATCACATCCGGCCTCGTGTTCGGGTGCCGGACTCCTGGGGATGGCCGGTGGGCGTGAGCCTTTCCACCGAAATCGGCTTCCAGCGCTCGGCCTATTCGACTGACACCTGGACCTGGGAAATCCGCCCGATCATCGACAAGAGCATCGGTCGCTGGTACTTCGCGGTCAATCCGGCGCTCGAAAGAACACTGCACGGCCCGGACGTCAATCAGGGCTTAGGCTTTGCGCCGAGCGCCAAAATCAGCTACGACCTCACCAAGGTGGTGAGTGCCGGCATCGAGTGGTATGCCGACTATGGTGCGATCAGCAACATCACGCCCATCCATGACCAGCAGCAACAGGTGTTCGTCGTCACGGACCTGAACGTGTCGCCGTTATGGGAAATCAATATCGGCGTCGGTATCGGCGCCACCGGCTCGACCGACCACCTGATCGTCAAGGCGATTCTCGGCCGTCGCTTCGACTGGGGCCGGCACTCCGAGGTTGACTAGATTTTCCGGCGAGCGTTGAAGACCCAGCTCATCGTGGAAATATGTTAACTTTCTCGCGATAGTTCACGTCGACGGGGGAGTATTAATAATGAGATTCCGGCAGTTATTGCGGCATGTAGGTTCGGGAGTGATTCTCGCAACCGCGGCGGTCAATATGGCCTTTGCGGCGAGCGGTCAGATCATCGCCGATAACGTGCCAGGTTTCACCAAAGCGGCGACACCGGTGGGGCTGACCGAGCCGACCAAGGTCATCGACGTGATGGTCTGGCTGAAGCCGCGCGACAAGGCCGGACTGGACCGCTTGGTCGCATCCTTGTACGACCCGGCCGCTGCGAATTATCGTCACTGGCTGACGCCGGCGGGCTTCGCGGCTGCCTACGCACCGACTGCCGAGGATGCGTCGACGGTGGCTCAGTTTTTGAGTTCGAGCGGGTTGTCCGTGCTGGCGGTGGGTCCACAGAACATGTTCGTCCGCGCGCAAGGCACGGTGGCGAGCGTCAACAGCGCGTTTCAGGTCAAATTGCACGACTTCAATTTCCGCGGTCAGACGCTCTATGCGAACACCTCGGCTCCCTTGGTGGCGGGCGCCGCCGGCAGCCTGATCGGCGCGGTGTACGGACTGCACAACCTCAGGTACACCCACCCGAACGCCACTCGGTCGGTGATCTCGGGCGGCGCGGGCGAGCAACCTTCCACCCGCGCCGCCGCGGCGTCGGCTCCGGTCATCAGTTCCAAATGCATTTCGGGCACCGAAACCGAATCCTTCCTGAGCGGCGGTACCACCTATCCGGATGTCACGTTGAAGGGCAACGCGTATTCCCCCGATGCGGGATCGCTCGGCGGCTGCGGTTACACACCGCCGCAGATTCAAGCCGCATACCAACTCACCACGTTATACAAAAAGGGCTACGACGGTGCCGGCCAGACCATCGTGATCATCGACTGGTGCGGTTCGCCGACCATCCTGGCGGATGCAAACAAGTTCTCCTCGGTCTATGGATTGCCCGCCCTGACGCCCGCCAACTTCAAGATCGTCAATTCGTCGACCCCGCCGGTTTGCGGTGCTACCGACCCTGAGATCAACATCGACGTCGAGTGGGCGCACGCCATCGCGCCGGGCGCCAAGATCGATCTGGTGGTGCCGCCGAGCGCGAGCTTCGCCGACGTCGATTCGGGCGAGTTCTTCGCCATCATCAACGGGCTCGGCAGCGTGATCTCGGGCAGCTATGGCAGCGAGGAATATTACGATACCCCGGCGGAGCTCGCGACCGAGAGCCTCATCAATGAAATCGCCGCGGTCCAGGGCATTGCCGCCAATTTCTCGAGCGGCGACGACGGCGACTACACGTACGATTTCCCACAGTTCAACCCGGCGAGCGTGAATGCGCCCGCCGACTCTCCCTACGCCACTGCGGTCGGCGGCATCAGCCTCGCACTCAAGCCTAACGGGGCGATCGCCTGGCAGAGCGGCTGGGGAACCAACCTCACACCGATCGATGAAGGCGGTTTCATCCTCGACCCGCCGCCGAACTTCAGCTTCTTCGATTTCGGTTCGGGTGGCGGCCCGAGCGCGGTGTTTGCCAAGCCCGGCTATCAAGCCGGCTTGAGCGGTTCGAAGCGTTTGCTGCCGGATATCTCCTGGCTGGCGGACCCGTTCACTGGCGCGGTGATCGTCATCAGCGAACCCTTCCAATCTCCGGAACAAGTCTACGAAGTGTATGGGGGCACGAGCCTCGCATGTCCCATGTTCTCCGGGCTGTGGGCCATCGCCAATCAGGTGGCCGGGAAATCGCTCGGCCAGGCGGCACCGTATCTTTATTCGCTGCCCGCCGGGACGATTCTCGACGTGCAGCCGGTCACTTCTACGACCAATGTCACGGCGAAGTACAAGGAGTCGGCGAAGGTCACCGACGTCTATGACGCCGTCGAATTGGCCGGCCCGATCGAGAAGACGACGCAATTCGTCAGCGCAATCTGGAACTACCCGCTGGCGGAGGACACGGCGTACGTCCTGACGTTTGGCACCGATTCCGGCCTGACGACGGCGCCTGGCTGGGATGACGTCACCGGGGTCGGCGTCCCCAACGGTCCGGCATTCGTGGAATCCTTCGCGAAGTAGAGCCGCGCCGCGCGGGCCGGGCGTAACTGCCCGGCCCGCGTTCAGTCAGCGGGCCACTACCGGCGCTTTCCGGTAACATTACCCGTGGCATGACTCCATCTGAGCCGCTGGAACAGATCGATCGGGCGCGCACTCTGCATGTGCGCGGGGAGCATGCCGCGGCCGCCACGCTCTATCGGCAGATCATGGCCGCGCATCCCGACAGTGCCGACGTTCGCTACCGCTATGCCAACCTCCTGAAGGATCAGGGCGCGCTCGAGGATGCGCTGACCCAATACGATGCTGCGATTGCTGTTAAGTCCGACCACGCCCACGCCTATTGCAACCGCGCGGTGGTATTGGGGCTGTTGAAACGGCTGCCGGAGGCCCTCGCGAGTTACGACCACGCGATCGCCATCGATCCCTGTGACGTAATCGCGCACTGCAATCGGGCCATGCTGCTGATCGGACTTGGGGATAAGGATGCCGCGCTGGCCGGATTCACCACCGCCATCGCTCACGACCCGCGCTGCTTTCCCGCGCATTTCGGCTGCGGCGCACTGCTGCAGGAGCGACAGCAATGGACCGCGTCGCTGGCTGCGTACGATCGGGCGATCGCCATCAATCCGGGCGACGCACTCACGCACTACAACCGCGGCTGCGTACTCCAGGAGCTGGAACAATGGCACGCGGCAGTGCTTGGCTTCGAGCGGGCAATCGCCTTGAATCCAGAGTTCGCGCTCGCCCACGCCAACCGGGCCGTACTGCTGCAACATCTGGGTCAGTTCGAGGCGGCACTCGCCGACTACGACCGGGCCGTTGCCTTGAACCCGGCATCCGTCACGGCGTGGTTCAATCGCGGCACCGTACTCACGGCACTCGATGACCTGGGAGCCTCCTTGCAGAGCTACGAGCGCGCCATCGCGCTGCAAGCCGACAACGCGGACGCGCATCTGAACCACGCCTGCACACTGCAGAACATGGGACTGCTACCGGAGGCCATCGAAGGTTACCGGCGGGCCATTGGCATCAACCCGGAATTGCCCGAGGCGCACTACAATCTGGCGCTTGCCTCGCTCACGATCGGCGACTTCGCGACGGGGTGGCGCGAATATGAGTGGCGCTGGCGTGCGAAGGGCGGCCCAATCTATCGCGAAAGGCGGACTTTCGGACCCCCGCTGTGGCTCGGCCAGGAGGAGATCGCCGGCAAGACCCTGTTGCTCTACGGTGAACAGGGTCTGGGTGATTCGCTGCAATTTTGCCGCTATGTCGACCGAGTCGCACAGCTCGGTGCGCGGGTGGTCCTCGAGGTGCCGGAGCCGCTGGTGCATCTGTGCGCCCGGCTACCCGGCGTGGCCTTGAGCATTCCATACGGGAGTCCGTTGCCGGCGTTTGATTGCCAGTGTCCACTCATGAGCCTACCGCTCGCGTTCGCAACTACGCTCGAGACCATTCCATCGAGCTCTGGGTACTTAAAGAGCGACCCGAACAAGGTGGCCGTCTGGGAGGAACGGCTCGGCGCCAGGTCGAGGCCGCGCATCGGCCTGACGTGGAGCGGCAACCAAACGGCCGGCACGAATCGCAAGCGCCATTTTCCGTTGTCGAGTCTGATGCCGCATCTCCCCGCCGGGTTCGATTATTTCTGCCTGCAGACCGATGTGGTAGCGGCCGATCAACAGACTCTCGCCCGCTCGCCCGCCGTACGTCGGTTCGAGCATCTGCTTCGCGACTTCAGCGATACCGCGGCGCTGTGCGAGTGCATGGACCTGGTGGTCAGCATCGATACCAGTGTTGCGCACTTGAGCTGCGGGCTCGGGAAAACCACCTGGGTGCTCCTGGCTCATGTCGCCGATTGGCGTTGGCTCATCGATCGGGAAGACAGCCCGTGGTACGCGTCGGCGCGACTGTTCCGCCAGGCTGCGCCGGGCGATTGGCAGGGTGTGTTCGAGCGCGTCGCCATGCAGCTACGCCGCGAGTTCGCGGCGGATATTTAAACGATAACGAAAGGCATACTGCACCCGCAGACACCGCTCCGCCTTGAGACTTGTGCACGGCGCGACACGACATAAACTGGTACTTTTCCGGCGATGTTCGAGTCGAAGACCATGAAGGCGAATGAGGCCCACGCGCTCGCACCGCTGGATCGCCTCGCGATCGGTTATCTGACTCTGCCGCTGTTCATCTTTCTGATCGGCTGGTTCCAGTGGTGGGCCGCCATCCTACTGGTGGCTTGCTCTGCCTATGCGCTACGGCCGCTCTACATGAATTGGAGTGCTCCGGCTCGGGCGACGGTGACTGCGCGGCAACTCGTGATCGCCGTGGTCATCGGTTGTGCGTGGTCCGCGCTCGGCGGCACCGATCATTTGTTCTTTGCGAATGTCGACTGGCATTTCCGCGATGCCGTGCTGCACGATTTGGTGGTATCCCACTGGCCCGTCGGCTATGGCCTGCACGATGGGCAGGAGACCATGCTGCGAGCCCCGCTAGGGTTTTACCTGACCGCCGCGCTGATTGGGAAGGCAACGAGTCTGTCGCTCGCCTATGTTGCTTTGTTGGCGTGGACCGCGATAGGCGCGGTACTGTTTCTGCTGCAGATCATGTCTCTCGTCGACAATAAGCCGGGTGCGCAATTGCTTGCCGTGGCCGTCGTCGTGTTCTTCAGCGGTGCCGACATTGTCGGTTCGTTATTGAACGAAGGGCCGCGATTTCGCACGATGTGGGATCTTCCCATGCACTTGGAATGGTGGGCGGGCTCGTACCAGTACTCTTCCATGACCACTCAATTGTTTTGGGTGCCGAACCATGCGTTCGGCGGCTGGTTGATGATCGGATTGCTTTACCGTTGCGGATTGGCGAGCGATCTCGAGTTGTTGCTGCCGATTTTACTTGCGGCGGCAGCCCTCTGGTCGCCGCTCTCAGCGTTGGGTCTGGTGCCGTTCGTCATCTGGCGGGGGGTGGAACAGGTCTTCAAGCGCCATTCCCTGAAGTCGCTGCAGCCGAATAACTGGCTCCCAGCATTAATCGTCGGAGTTACGGTATGCGCTTACTTGACCATCGCTGCCGGCGCTGTCCCCAAGGGTTCGAGCGTCGCGGGATGGGCATCGGGCGACGCCATCATGTCGCTGCTCAGGCAAACACAGTTCTTTCTCTGGGAGGCCGGCCTGATTGGCCTGGCGATCGCCCTGATTCGGCCTTCGATCGAACTTTTCATTGCGCTGGCCGTGCTCGCCGTATTGCCGGCCGTGTACTTTGGTCCGAATAATGACCTGGTCATGCGCGCATCCATTCCCGCACTCACCGTGCTTGCGATATGCGCGTTCAATGCGTTGCTCGACCCGACACCCCAACCCAATATCTTCCGCAAGAAAGCCTTCCTCAGTGTGTTTTTGCTCGTCGGCGCCATGACACCGATATCCGAGATCTCGCGGGCGATCATTTTCCCGGTCTGGCCGATCAACTACCAGGCCACGCTCATCGGCAGCAACTGCGGTTCATTTCCACCCCATTACGTGGCTGAAGTCGACGGCCAGCACATCATGCAAGTATTGAATCCGCCCAGCCGGCTTGCGCTGGGACCGATGGGACCTGAGGCGTGCAGCAACCCGGCCAGTGAAATCACCTATCGCCGCTATCCGCCCTGACGGGCCATCCTGAATCACGCTGACTTTGGCGCGCTGCTTCGAGACATGTGCACGGCGCCGCAGGACATATTCTGCTAATTTTCGGACGATGTTCAGCCGAGCCGCATCCCAGCACGGAATCTCGTGCCGCTAAAGAATCCTCATCAGCACTCGTGAGAGTAACGTGCCTGCACCGGAATATTATGTCCTACGATCTTCCAACGCCGATATGCCGCCATTGCCTGGTGCGGTAATCGTTCCACGCGGCGGGCATCGGAGCCAGGCATTAGTGGCGCTCAGTGCGCCCGACTCCGATGGGTTCCTGCGCTTCGCCCCCTTACTGAGCGGCGATGCGCAAGCGCCGGGAGTTGGGCTTGCCTTGGAGCCCGGCGACTTCGTCGCCGGCGAGTTGTCCGGTTGGGTCAGGCTGGACAGAACGGGCTGGCAATATTTCGACTCGACCGAGACCATCGGCACGCTCAAGCCGGCTGCGTTGGCGCGCATTCATCGCGCCTTGTGTACCGACGAGGCGCGCAGCTACTCCGCCATCGCCCATCGGCCCATGCCGTTTCTGCCCGGCAAGACGGCCGTGCCGCCCTCGGGAAAGGTGATCGGTGCCCGCGAACTGGAACTCTTGGTCGAAGCATCACTTGACGGCTGGTTGACCACGGGCCGCTTCAACGATGCCTTCGAACGCAGGCTCGGTGAATACCTGGGGCGGCGGTTCGTCAGGACCACCAATTCGGGATCATCCGCGAATTTATTGGCCATGACGGCGCTGACGTCTCAATTGCTCGGCGACCGGGCGTTGCAACCCGGTGACGAAGTGATCACCGTCGCCGCGGGGTTTCCGACCACCGTCAATCCGACTCTGCAGAACGGGCTCGTGCCGGTGTTCGTCGATGTGAGCCTGCCGACCTACAACATCGCCGCCGAACTCATCGAAGCCGCGGTCTCGACGCGCACGCGTGCCATCATGATCGCCCACACGCTCGGAAATCCTTTCGATCTCGATGCGGTCATGGAGGTCGCACGCCGGCATGATCTGTGGGTCATCGAAGACTGCTGCGATGCCCTCGGGGCGACGTATCGCGATCGCAAGGTCGGGACGTTCGGCCACATCGGCACGTTGAGTTTCTATCCGGCGCACCACATCACCATGGGTGAGGGTGGCGCCGTGTTCACCGATGACAATGATTTGCGCCGCGCCATCGAATCGATCCGCGATTGGGGTCGTGACTGCTATTGCGCGCCCGGCAGGGACAATACCTGCGGCAAGCGATTCAAATGGCAGCTCGGAGGCATGCCCGCGGGATACGACCACAAGTACACGTACTCTCACCTCGGCTACAACTTGAAGATCACCGACATGCAGGCGGCGCTCGGACTCGCGCAGATGGACCGCCTGGAGGGCTTCGTCGAAGCCCGCAAGCGGAACTTCCAGCATCTATCGCATCGTCTGGCGGGGCTCGCCGACCGGCTGGTGCTGCCTGAAGCGACACCGCACAGCGATCCTTCCTGGTTCGGATTTCCCATGACCTTGCGACCCCATGTCAACCACACCCGCGAGCACGTAACGGGCATTCTCGACCGTCGCAAGATCGGGACGCGGCTCCTGTTCGCCGGTAACCTGACTCGGCAACCATATTTCAGCGGGCGTCCTCACCGCGTGAGCGGCACGCTCGAAAACACCGATATCGTCATGTCCCGCACGTTTTGGATCGGTGTCTACCCGGGGCTGACCGTCGAGATGCTCGATTACGCGGCCGACACGCTGATCGAAATCATGAGCGCTGGTCCATGAGTTTGACGACGTGCTCTTTGCGGTCGCGCTGCGATTTGGATGACCAGGAGCTTCTTCGCCTGATTCTCGGTAATGAATCGCTGTTCGCATCGCTCAAGTCGGCTTCAGTTCTGCTGACGGGAGCGACCGGCTGGTTCGGAGTTTGGCTGCTGGACGTGCTGTGTGCCGCCGACGGTGTGTTGGATCTTGGCCTACACATCACTGCCGTGTCGCGCAATCCAGCAGCGCTTCTGGATCGGTACCCCGGGTTCGCTGCTGGTTCGCGCATTACCTGGGTGACGGCCGACGTGCGCTGGCTCGAGTTCGGCAATCACAATTTTTCCCACATCATTCATGCAGCCGCGGACAATCGGCTGTCGACCGCGCCGGATGCGCGGTCGGTGCTGTTCGACACGCTCGTGGACGGCGCACGCCGTGTTCTCGCGGCGGTGACGCCCTGCTGTCAGGGCGTGCTGTTCGTGAGCTCGGGCGCGATCTACGGCCCCGCCGCGCGCAACGCCATGCCGTTCCGCGAGACGGACACGGGGGGCCCCGACCCGTTATCCCCGGCCAGCGCCTATGCAGAAGGCAAGCGGGCGGCCGAACATTTGGGCGCATTGGCGGCCGCACGCGGGGTGCCGCTGCGAATTGCTCGATGCTTCGCGTTCGTGGGCCCGCACATGCCGTTCGACCAGCACTTCGCGATTGGGAACTTCATCGCGGACGCGGTGGCCGGCCGGGAGATTCTCATCAAGAGCGATGGCCGTCCCCAGCGCTCGTATCTCTACATGACGGACTTGGTGCGGGCGCTGTTGACCATTCTTATTTCAGGCGGGGCGGGTCGCGCCTACAACGTGGGCTCGGACGTGGCCGTCACGCTGCAGGAACTCGCAGGCATGGTCGACCGCGTCGTCGGGGGGCGGGGCGTACGCGTCGACGGCAATTCCTCCGATCCCGCGGACCGCTATGTCCCCGATACGACGCGTATCAGGGACGAACTCGGCTTCGTGCCGGATGTGACACTGGAATCGGCGATTTCGCGAACTGCGACGTGGCGCCGGAGACAGATGAACCAGGCGATGCACAATTGATCTCCAAGGAGAACGGCATGATCGTCAAAATAGCAGGTCAAGGTGTCGGAGACGGCAATCCGTGTTACGTGGTCGCGGAAATCGGCATCAATCACAATGGCGATCTGGCCATCGCCAAGCGGCTGATCGATGTCGCCGCCGCGGCCGGTTGCAATGCGGTAAAGTTTCAAAAGCGGACCGTGGACGTCGTCTATACGTCCGCGGAACTTGCCCGGATACGGGAAAGCCCCTTCGGGACCACCAATGGAGAGCTCAAGCGCGCCCTGGAGTTCGGTCGACAGCACTACGCGGAAATCAACGCGCATTGCAAGAGTAAGGGAATCACCTGGTTCGCCTCTCCCTGGGACGAAGCGTCGGTCGATTTTCTGGAAGAGTTCGACGTGCCGTGCCATAAAGTTGCGTCGGCAAGCCTCACCGACGACCATCTATTGAGGCACATTCGCGCGACGGGAAAGCCGGTCATACTCTCCACCGGAATGAGTACTCTCGAGCAGATCGACCACGCGATCGACGTTCTCGGAACGCACGATCTGATCCTGTTACATGCGACCAGCACCTATCCCGCGTCCTACGATGAGCTGAACCTCAAGGTAATTCCCGCCATGATCCGGCGTTACGGGCTGCCGATCGGCTACTCGGGTCACGAGACCGGCATCGCGTCTTCAGTGGCTGCGGTTGCGCTCGGCGCGTCCATGGTGGAGCGCCACCTGACCCTGGATCGCGCGATGTGGGGCAGCGATCAGGCGGCATCGCTGGAACCGAACGGTATGACGCGGTTGATGCGGGATATCCGTCTCGTAGAGACGGCGTTTGGCGACGGTCAAAAGCGTCTCCTTGAGCGCGAGCGCCCGATCATGGAAAAGCTGAGACGTGTCGGTCTCTGATCGGATAAAAGCGATGGCAGCCATCGCGATGGACGTCGATGGCGTGCTCACCGATGGGTCCTTTCTCTGGGGCCCATCCGGGGAGGAGTACAAGAAATTCTCCTTCACGGACGTCATGGGTCTGTCGAGGGCTCGTAAAGCCGGCCTGCTGTTGGGCCTCATATCGGGGGAGGATAGTCCTCTCATAGATCGATTTGCCGAAAAAGTTGGTATTGTGAACATCAGCAAAGGCTGCAAGGATAAAGGTCTTGCACTGCAGACGTTTGCCCAGCAATGGAGAATCGATTTGCAGCACGTTGCCTACATCGGCGACGACATCAACGATTTGCCGGCACTGACCCTGGCCGGCCTGAGCATTGCGCCGGCAAATGCGCAGCCGGCGGTCAAAGCGGTGGCGCACCTCGTTACCCAGCGTGCCGGGGGTGATGGTGCCGTACGTGAACTCATCGAAATGATCCTGGCAGCCCGAACTTGAAGTAAACGTTCGCGCTAAAGCATCATAGGCTGCGCGTCTGTCCGCCATCGATGACGTAGCACGCGCCAGTGCAGAAAGATGCCCGACTGGAGCAGAGATAAGCCGCAAGCGATGCAATTTCGTCAGGGGTTCCGAGCCGCCCTTGCGGCACTTCGTCCGAGAGCATCTTCTGTACAGCACTGGGGTCTGCGTCGACTCGACGAGCCCATGCCCCTCCGGCGAATACAACATTTCCCGGTGCAATCGTATTAACGCGCACACCGCGCGATCCTAATTGACGAGACAGATTCTTAGCGTAATTGATGAGCGCCGCCTTCGCGGCGGAATACGCCAGCGGAGCCGCAGTCGCCTCCACGCCGGTGATCGATGAGACATACAGTATCGAACCGCCGCCACGGGCAAGCAACACGGGCAGCACAGCTCGGGTCAAACGTACGGAAGCAAAAAAAGTATGTTCGAAATGCCGGTGCCACTCCTCAGCAGCCTGATCCCATCCTGCCGAACCGCTGCCCGACCCCAGGTTGGCGACCAGATGATCGATTCGGCCAAACACTTCCACTGCCCGATCGATTGCATCGCTGACAACCGCTGCAACGGTTAGGTCACCAGAAATCGCGAGTAGTCGATCGGGGGCCGCGTTCGATCCGAGTTCTTCCGAAGTACTGCGGAGCGACCCCGCATCACGCCCCGTCAAGACCACTCGCGCTCCCTCTGCAAGCATTGCCATCGCAATCGCGCGTCCGATGCCCCGGGATGAGCCGGCGATGAAGGCAACTTGATCCTGTAATTGAAGGTCCATTACACCGCCGTCCAGCCACCGTCAACCGCGAGGTTTTGACCGGTAACGTACGAACTGGCATCAGATGCCAAAAACAGCAACGCTCCGCAAAGTTCGCGCGGACGCCCGATGCGGCCGAGCACCGTGAACCCTTTCAACCGATCGACGAAAGGGGAGTTCTCGGCAACCGAGTTTTCACCGTCAGCGTCTTCCGTGTTCGAAAAGGGACCCGGTGAAAGGCAGTTTGCCCGAATGCCTTGGTGGCCCCAAAAGCTCGCGGTATACCGGGTAAAAGCGAGCAGTCCTGCTTTTGAGGCAGAATAGCCGGGGGGATTCAACGACGCAGTGCCTTCATAGAGACCCGGGCGTGGTGCAACCGACGCATACATCGTGGCAATATTCACTATCGATCCCTTGCCCTGAGTTTTCATTTTTTCGCCAAACCGTTGCGTGGTTTGCACAGCCCAGTACACACCTGCGTGCAAGTTGCGGCGCCAGTGCTCGAAAGTCGAATTCTCGAGGGAACCTTCCGGGACGTTGAAACCGGTCGATGGGGCGAGCTCGTGCGCGTTGTTTACCAGCACGTCGACCGAACGCTCCTCCGCAGCGATCGACCGGCATAATTCATCGAATAACTCCACGTCGTACATGTCGATCCGGTGGGCGGCAATTTTATCGTTACCAAATAGGTTCGCCCACGATTTCGCCTCAGCGAGCAGCCTTTCGCTGCGCCCGAGCGCGACGACTCGTGCACCATTTGCGAGAAGCGTCAAGGTGAAGGTTCGGCCGAGGAAACCGGAGGCTCCCGTGAGTATCACGGTCCTACCCTCTAGATCGAAAAGCGAGCCAACCTTCAGGGATTCCATCACAGGTGTCATAGCGTCCCTGACTCCGGAAGAGGCTTGACGATCATATTGGCCAGAAATTCTTCGCGTGGAAGAAATGGATACAGGTCCTCCAAAGGGCGGGAAACAAAACTGCCGTCGGAACGCTGATGACTTTGCAACCGAGGCGCCCGGACTTCATCCGGTAGCACCCTTACGTCGCAGACGACCGGTCCCGCCATACCGAGAACGCGCCGCACCTCCGCGCGCAGATCGTTCTGATTTTCAATTCTGTACGTGGCGAGCCCGAAGCTGCCGCCCACCTTCGTCAAGTCCGGTATCGTCAGTCCCGAATCCCCATCGGCGCCAATGCTCGACTTACCGAAATACGCCGTTTGTGAGGCGCGGATCGAACTGTAACCATCATTGTTGAGCACGAAGAACTTGATGGGTAGTTTCAGCCTGCGAATCGTTTCGAGTTCCTGGATGTTGAACATGAACCCACCGTCGCCGTCCACCGCTATCACCTCGCGCCCGGGGTTGGCGACCGAAACCGCTATCGCCATGGGAATTGCGTAGCCCATGGCCCCGAGGCCTGCGGTATGATAGAGCCGCTGTGAATGTATGGTGGGACAGGCGAGAAGATAGATTTCGATAGCTGACCCGCTGTTGCCTACGACGAGCCGGTCCTGCGCGCTGACCTCGGTGCCGAGCACTTCGGCCAGATTAAAAATCGAAACGAGACCCTGTCTGATGCGATGTTCATCGGTCACCACCGGATATCTGGTTTTCCAATCGGCACAGCGCTCAAGCCACGGCTTGAAGTCACGCCGCTGCAACTCATGCTTGCGCCTCAAGAGTTCCCTCAAGAAGTCTTTCGCATCTGAGCAAATGGGCTGCTGCAGATAGGGTTTTAGTTTTCCGAGTTCGGCCTCGTCGATGTCAACCGCAACCTTATAGGCATCGCGGGCCAGGTTTTGAGGTGCATAGCCGGTAATTGCAAAATCGAGACGTACCCCCACCGATAGAAGAAAATCGGAGTTTTGCAGCGCAAAATTTGCGCCTCTTGCGGCCACGCTTCCCGGCCGGCCCACGTAGGTCGGATCATCGGAAGGGACCAAATCGGCTGCACACCAAGTCGCGACAGTCGGGATTCCGAGATGATCGCGCAGCGATTTGAATTCCGCCTCGGCTCTGGCAAGCCGAATTCCGTTGCCGGCAAACAAGATTGGTCGCTCACACGAGTTAAAGGCCGCAATGACTTTCGTCACCTCCGAGCGGAGTTCCGCTGCCTTGAGCTGCGGCCCCGCATGGCCAAGCTCCGACGGATCGAAGCCAACCAGATTGGTTTCATCGATCGAAATCGCCTGAACGTCGAGGGGAATATCCACCCAAACCGGCCCAGGTCGCCCATTCAAAGCGAGATAGACAGCCTTTTCGAGGTGGTATCGTATGCGCTCCGGATCCAATACCGTCTCCGCGTACTTGGTGATCGGCTTCACGATCGAACAGATATCAACTTCTTGCACGCCCAGTTGCCGCATGCCCAGCGGGCGACCGCTGACTGCGTCGAACATGCGGTCTGGACGTTTGACCTGTCCGGAGAGGAAAAGCGTGGGGGTCGAATCAAGCCATGCGCCCGCGACTCCTGTAACCGCATTAGTGCCGCCGGGCCCCGTCGTGACCATGCAAACTCCGAGTCCATTGGTTGCCTTGGCGAACCCTTCAGCACAGATCGCCGCGGCCTGTTCGTGGGAATTACAGATGGCCGTCAGTCGGGTTTCCCTCGAAAGCGAATGGTTTAGATGCATGGCCCCTCCGCCGGTGACGAGAAAGACATGGCTCACGCCATGATTCGCCACGAAGCCAACAACGTAGTCAGAGAGCTTCATTTGTCACCTTGTCCTGAAGATAAATGTATTCGTCATCGTGAAGGGCTGTTCGAACCACCCGTGGCGAAGGAGAAATGTCGGTGTAATAGGTAACTAAGCACCACAGAGACGACCATGACAGCTGATTGAGCCGCCAGCGGCCGCCACTTGCCGTACTCGACCAACGAAAACAACATGGCCATGCCAAATACCAGGGTGACCAATTGGCTCACATTGAACCTCATGAAACTTGGCAGCCAGGGCTCTTGCGAACGAAAGACGAGAAGCCGATGCACTAGGAATGCATTGCTCACTGCGATCGTGTGGCTGACGGCCGCGATCACTAGATAATGGACCGATTGTCCAGCCAGCACGAGTAAGGTCGCGAATGTCCCATAGCCAAACAGCGTGTTGTACATGCCGGCGGCCACGAATCGTACTTTTTGTGGAACATACCACCAGTCACTTCGCTCAATTTTCATGATTCGCGGGTGGAGTATCGAAATTCAATCGCTCACGCTCGATCACCCAGGGACGGGAATGCAGTTGCGCGTGGATGGCGCCGATGTATTCGCCCAGAATGCCTATCAGGAACATCTGGATCGAACCAAAGAAAAAGAGGCCGATCAAAATTGGGGCTTGACCGAGGGCGAATCGATCCCAAAATACCAACTTCGCCACCAAATAGAGGCCTGCCACGATCAGGCTGAGTGAGCCGAGCACGAATCCCGCCATGGTGGCCAGGCGTAACGGCACACGGGAATGGCTTGTCAGCCCGAGCATTGCCATGTCGTACAAGGTATAAAAATTGTTTTTCGTGATGCCTCGTTGGCGCCGCGGTTGCACGAAGGGAATCTCGACTCGCGGATAGCCGAGATCTGCGATCAAACCTCGAAAATAAGGGCGCCTGTCCGGAATACTGCGAAGGACCTCGACGACCTCCCGGTCATAGAGCCCATAGCCTGTGAAATTTTCAATCAGCGGCGTGTCGGAAATACGGTTCAAGATCCGGTAGTAGGCGCTTCGCACGGCAAACATCAAACGCGACTCGCGACTCTGTGGCTTGACTCCGATGACTACCTTGAACCCGTTTCGCCAATGCCTAATGAACTCCTTGAGTAACTCGGGTGGATCCTGCAGGTCGCAAGCCATGGGAATGAGCGCATCCCCGGTGGCCTGAAAAAATGCGTGCAACGGTGACCGCTCCGAGCCGAAATTTCGGGCGTTGAAAATGACCTTCACCCGCCGGTCGCTGGCGGCCAACTCCCGAAGAATCTCCTGCGTCCTGTCGACCGACTTATTGTCGATGAAGATGACTTCGAACCGCACCCCCTCGATCTCATCCACGACGGATTTGACCCTCGTGTACAGAGCCTCCACGTTGCCTTCCTCGTTGAAGCAGGGAACCACGATCGAGACCAAGGGCGTCATGAGAACTTATCCCATTACCAGGCGGTTCGTCCGCCATCGATGGCCAATACCGCGCCAGTCATATAGGCGGACGCGTCGGATGCAAGGAACACGATCGCCCCTTGATATTCGTCGACCGAAGCCATTCGTCCGAGCGGAATGAGATCGGCGATGCGCTCTAGAAATATCGGATTCTGTCCGTTCTCGACACCCCCGGGGCAAAGTGCGTTGGCCCGAACGCCGGCGGTCGCCCAATAGGTCGCAAGGTACCGCGTCAACCCGATCAGCCCGCTCTTGACCACCGAATAGGTGACCGGCTTGACAGGTTGTTCCTCGGCTTTTCGCCCATCCACCGCATACAATCGCTGATCAGGTGCGATCAACGCCAGATCGGATGCGATGTTCACGATGACGCCTTTCCCGCGGCGTGCCATCTCGCTGCCAAAGACGCGACTGCACAGCATGGCTCCGGTCAGACCCACGGCAATGTCCGAATGCCACTGGTTCAGCGGAAAATTCTCCAGCCGAGAGCGGTCTAGGCCGTTCGGAGACTCCACTTTGGGATTGTTGGCGGCATTATTGATAAGGACGTCGATCCGGCCATACTGCGCCAGCAAAGCTCGACGCACCTCTTGAAGCCGTTCCTCGCTCGTAATGTCGCAATTCATGTATGCGACTTCGAAACCCGCTCGTCGTCGCAGATCCGCGGCATCGATTTCGGCTATGTCCAATAGAACGGGAACCCCGCCGGCCGCGTGTATTGCCTGCGCATGCGAAATACCAAGCAGACCGGCACCGCCGGTAACGATGGCAACCCTGCCCGAAAGGTCAAACGAGAGCAGACCTTCATTCACGGCACATCCGTCCGGGCGTTTTTCGTGCCTGGATCCAGCACGCTAATCATCTTACGCACGATTTCAACGTTGTTCATGGTCCAGCTTAACTCGTGTCCGTCGTCACCTCGCGCCACTTGCAAGATGAAATCGCCACGATAAGCGTTCTGCGCCAGCCCTGCGAATAACGAATCAAAGTCGGTATCGCCCGACCCTAAAGGCACGGTACCGCCACCCAATCGGCGATCTTTGATATGGACGCTTCCGACACGCTCCCCGTAGGCTGCGAACTCGTCGGCCGGCCGGAAACCGAGTGATGCGCTGTTGCCGCTATCATAATTGACCTTCACTCCGTCGTGCTCGACTAAGGCCAGGAGTGCCGCGAATTCAAGGGGCGCCAACGCCGTTTCGAGATGCAGTTCCACAGCGGTCTGCTCGATGAGCGGCACGAGACCATTGAGCCCTTCCGCTACCGCGCGTATGTCCTCCGGACTTCGTATCGCCGAGGAATCGACAAAGGGAACGACGATTCGTGTAATACCGAGCGGCGCACATACGCTCATCAACCAACCAAGCCGCTGCCATCGCACCGCCCGGACCGGCTCCGCGACTCCGATGAGCGGATAATCCATGAACCAGTCTGCGCAGACCGACTCGACGAGAACGCCACGAGTCCCCGTCAATTGCATGAGTTCCGCACGCCCATTCGCAGTCGACAACGGATTCACGTCTTCACCGTAAGCATCATAAATCCACTCGATCGTATCCAAGCCCGCAGTCGCGGCAAGGTGGAATTCATCGCGCCACCGTTCTCGTGGAAAACTTTGAAAGCGGCCGGCTTCCGGCGGCACGAGTCGACCCTGCATGATCCCGAGTTTCAGCACGGTTGGGCCGCCCAGATCGCGCAGGCGGCGGTCTTCACACTCATAGTTTCTCCTGATTGCCCCGGATAACGCGTGGTCGCTCCGACACGTATCGGTTCAAATCGCAATAAACCGCCATCTTATGTCGCATGATGGCATCGTTTTCAGCACGTTTGCACGGTACCAACCCACAGTTTTCGCACCGTTCGTCTCAACCGCGCCAAGCCTTATTGCGCAATCAGTTGGCAGCCCTCAGCGGCCGGACGCCCCCGGCGCACTGGGTAGGGCGATCAATGCGCAATGGCCGCAATGGCCGCAATGGCCGCAATGGCCGACGTCAGACTACTTAAACCGTTGCGCGAACCCAAGCGGTGCAACGGCCAATGGAGCCATGGCAAGACCGGGTACGTCCCCGCCATCCTGAAATGGTTCACGTTCTCCAATACGTCAAACAGCTGAACTGCATGGTCGCCTGGGACGCCGGCACCGGCAAACGATCCGCCGATTTCTTGAGTTTCGACCCGCCGCAGGCGACGGACGCAGGGTCTCGAGCCTCCGGCGTGGGAGCATTTGGGCCGTCATTCGCTCCGCCGTGCACCGCTTCGATATCCACCATGAGGAAGGCATTTTTCGGTGGCTGTGCGATGTAAGCTGCACGATTTCTCGCCCCGATACGTGGGTCCAGTGATGTTCCAATGGAGTGCACGCTGTAAATGCGATTAAATGGCGCGGCTGACTATGCTCGAAACTAGAAAATTTTTTGGAGCGAACGGTATCCGGCTGACCGGCGACATCGGGGGACCTGTTAGCGGTCCCCTCGTCGTGCTGTTGCACGGGGGCGGGCAAACGCGCCACTCGTGGCGTGGGGCAGTTCAAGAATTAATCGCCAACGGATACCGCGCCGTCAATCTCGATGCCCGTGGCCACGGTGATAGCGAGTGGGCACCCGATAGCGACTACAGCTTCGGAACCCTGGCATTGGATCTCGAGAACATTCTGGAATCGTTCCCCTCGCGGCCCGCCTTGGTAGGCGCGTCAATGGGCGGCGCCACTGCATTGGCTTTGGTGGGCACACGTGGCCCGCGGCTCGCCAGTGCTCTAGTCTTGGTGGACATTGTTCCGCGCATGGATCCCCAAGGCATCGCGAAGATTGAGAACTTCATGAGCGCTAACATGAATGGGTTTGCATCCCTGGAAGAGGTCGCGGACGCAGTAAGTGACTACAATCCACACCGGCTTCGCCCTAAAGACATCTCTGGGCTAATGAGGAATTTGAGACGCCATTCGAACGGTCGTCTCTATTGGCACTGGGATCCGAAGTTTATATCGGGCTTGGGCGCCGACGAACAGCGCCGGGGTCTGGAGCAACTCACTTCGGCCGCCGACAATGTGCGTATTCCCACTCTGCTGATGCGGGGACTGAATAGCGACGTCGTCACTGATGATGGGGTGGCCGACGTCAAGAGACGCATCGCAGATCTCGAAGTATTCGACGTCGTGGCGGCCGGACATATGATTGCCGGAGACAAAAACGACGCTTTCAATCAAGGGCTCTTGGACTTCTTGAAGCGGCGACTGCCGCCATGAGTGGCGCAAGTATCGATGCCTCCTTCAGCGAATTCCATGAATCGCGTTGCTTTGTTATTGACACGAATCCCGTCACGCCGTTGACAAGCCCCTTGAGCCAAGATGTTTCGTTGACTAACCAGATCAGACCACGGTATCTCGGTCTGCAATTGGCGGGGCGTAGTGGAAACACGGCGTGCTGCCTCGCGAATGATTTCGA
>Ga0116226_10000530_pt1 | contig 32528 bp, 26 predicted proteins | sample S1TSphfallax_FD_89692 | JGI IMG/M metagenome (GOLD analysis project Ga0116226, IMG submission 89692) | Host-associated microbial communities from peat moss isolated from Minnesota, USA - S1T2_Fa - Sphagnum fallax MG | ecosystem: Host-associated > Plants > Peat moss > Unclassified | place: USA...
CGGCTAATTTTAGGAGTCCTCCGCTTGGCAAATACCAAATCCGCTGAAAAGGCCGCCCGACAATCGACGGTCCACCGCGCCCGCAACGACGCGCTGACATCCCGGTTGCGTACCGCCATTCGGAAGGCCACGTTGGCGCTCAAATCCGGTAAGCATGACGACGCGAACGCGGCACTCGCTCAGGCGACCCCGATCATCGATAGCATGGTCAACAAGGGCATCATTCATCGAAACAAGGCCGCGCGCCACAAGAGCCGGCTGACCAAGCAGGTGAGGGCATTGGCCAAGTAGTTCCCCGCCCACCGCGAGGAGATGGCGCCAAGGACTTGCGCCGTCGACGAAAAACCGGCGCGCAGCCGGTTTTTGTTTAAACGACCTCATCAAGCAAAAACTCAGCGACGAAGGAGTGGAGATGGCAATTCAAATTTCTGATTCGATGATCACCGACAAGGTCAGCCGGGTGGCCAAGGCGACCGGCCTCAGCGTTCCGGCCGTCATGGAGTTGGCCCTCGATTTGTGGCTCTCCGAAATGGCGGTGTCCGAAGAGCAGCGTGACCGCATGGCTGCCCGGCTGGCTCAACTCGACGGTTGACGAATCGCCTCATTGGGGTTGTGCCGCACTGACCGCGGCGGCAACCTCCACCGCCGTGTCACTCGAGCCCCGCGCCCGAGGATGTGCCTCGAGGTACTGCATCACCGCCTGCTTCAGTTCTTCGGTGCCCGCGCCGGTGGCCCCCGAGATCAGCAGCACCCTGCCCTTCCAGCGCAATCGGCGCACGATCTCCTTGGCGCGCCGCTCGGCCTCTTTCGGTTCGAGCAAATCAATCTTGTTGATGAGCAGCCAACGTTCCTTGGCCGCGAGTTCCGCCGCAAATTTCTTGAGCTCGGCCACGATGGTGCGAGCGTCCTTGACGGGGTCCGCCGCCGGATCCGGCGGTGCGATATCGACCAGATGAAGCAGCACGCGCGTGCGTTGCAAATGCTTCAAGAAGCGGATGCCCAGCCCCGCCCCATCGGCGGCCCCCTCGATCAGACCGGGAATGTCCGCCATCACGAAGCTGCGACCTGGCCCAGCCGAGACCACACCGAGATTAGGGTACAGCGTGGTAAAGGGATAGTCGGCAACCTTGGGACGGGCCGATGATACGGCGCGTATCAACGTGGACTTGCCGGCGTTGGGCAATCCGAGCAAGCCGACGTCGGCGATCAGCTTGAGCTCGAGCGCGAGTTCGCGCTTCTCACCGGGCAAGCCGAGGCCGGCTTTGCGCGGCGTCCGATTGGTGCTCGATTTGAAACGCGCATTACCCCAACCGCCCTTGCCACCTCTGGCGACCAACAGCGTCTGCCCCTCGACGGTCAAATCACCCAACTGCTCGCCGGTCTCCCCATCCATGACCACCGTACCGATCGGGATGGGCACATAGGTATCGTCGCCGCCATGGCCGGTGCAATCGTTACCGCTGCCACCCTCGCCGTTCTGACCCCGGTAGGTGCGCGATATCCGAAAGTCGGCCAGCGTATTCATGCCCTCGACCGCCCTCAAATAAACGCTTCCGCCGAGCCCCCCATCACCCCCATCCGGCCCACCGAAGGGCACGAATTTCTCGCGGCGAAAGCTCACGCAGCCGCGGCCGCCGTTGCCGGCCTGGACTTTCAATTTGGCTTCATCGACGAATTTCATGATGGCTCCAATGGGTAGCCGAGCCGGTCCGCAAAACTAAAAAGGGGAACAGGTGTTGGCCTGCCCCCCTCAGATTTCGCGACCAGACCGGGCACCCATGGCCCGTGCTGCCGCTTACTTCGCGATGACGTGTACGTAGGTGTGCTGTTCGGCACCCTTGACGCGAAATTGCACGGTGCCATGGGCTTTGGCGAAGAGGGTGTGATCAGTGCCAATGCCCACATTGACGCCAGGTCGATAGACCGTACCGCGCTGACGTATGAGGATGTTGCCGGCAAGCACATCTTCACCGCCGAACTTTTTCACGCCCAGGCGCTTGGAGTGTGAATCGCGGCCGTTACGGGTGCTGCCGCCAGCTTTCTTGTGTGCCATGAATGGATCTCCTTCGGGTTCTAGGCGACGATCGAGGTGATTTTCACATCGGTGTACGGTTGCCGATGAGTCCCCTCACGCTTGTAATGCTTACGACGGCGGAATTTGACGATGCGCACCTTATCGCCCTTGCCGTGGCTCTCGACGGTCGCAAGGACTTTGGCGCTGCCGACATAGGGAGCTCCGATGGTCACCGACGCACCGGCACCGACCAGCAATACCTGATTGAATTCAACACTGGCACCCTGATCCGCGTCGAGCTTCTCGATACGAACCACAGCACCTTCTTGGACGCGGTACTGTTTACCGCCCGTGGCGATCACGGCATACATGGCTTTAAACTCCAGCTGGGCAACCCGGCAGGGCCGCAAAAGAGCCGGGAATTGTACGGTGGCGCCCCACGAAAATCAAACCAACAGCACATCCGCGTCCGATGGGGGCCCACAAGCGAATGGATTCTTAAGGTACCATGCACCATTCCCTGCAGGCGCTTCATGAAATTAGAGCAAATTCGCGAGTTGGTCACGACGGACTTCGAATCCGTCGACCGGGTCATCAAACGCCGCTTGCACAGCCCGGTGGCCCTCGTCGACCAGGTGGCCACCTACATCATTTACGCCGGCGGCAAGCGCCTGCGGCCCCTCCTGTTGCTGCTCGCGGCCCGTGCCTGCGGCCAGCAAGGAGAAGAGCATATCGATGCCGCCGCGGTCATCGAGTTCATTCACACGGCCACTTTGCTGCACGACGACGTGGTGGACGGTTCCTCGCTGCGCCGCGGCCGCGAGACGGCGAATCAAGTTTTTGGAAACGCCGCCAGCGTTCTCGTCGGAGATTTCCTCTATTCGCGGGCATTCCAGATGATGGTCACGCTGAATCGAATGCCCATCATGCAAATCATGGGCGATGCCACGAACGCAATCGCCGAGGGCGAAGTACTTCAGCTCATGAATGCGCATGACGCGAACACCACCGAGGAGCGCTACATCGATGTGATCCACCGGAAAACCGCACGCCTCTTCCAGGCGGCCGCCCAGATGGGCGCGGTGGTCAGCGACGCGACCCCGGCGGTCCAGGACTCGCTCGCCCGTTATGGTAAACATATCGGCACCGCATTCCAGCTAGTGGACGATGCACTCGACTACCAGGCCGACGAGGCAGCGCTCGGGAAGCACTTGGGAGATGACCTGGCGGAGGGAAAACCCACTCTGCCGCTGATCTATGCCATGCAACATGGCAGCGACTCCCAGCGGGCCATGATCCGGCACGCCATCGAAAAGGGCGGCCTCGATCAACTGGAAGAAATCACCCGCGCCGTTGCAAGCCTGGGAGGCCTTGCGTACACTGCGCGCCTCGCCCAAAGCGAGGCCGATCAGGCGCTTGCTGCACTAGCACCCCTTCCAGAGACCGTTTTCAAAGAAGGTTTGAGCGAACTGGCCAAGTTCGCCGTGGCACGCAAGCACTAATCCGCAGCCGATATTCGGGGTGTAGCTCAGCCTGGTAGAGCACTACGTTCGGGACGTAGGAGTCGCAGGTTCAAATCCTGTCACCCCGACCACCATTACAGCGTTAATTCCGAAGCGACGCCTTTCGAGGTTTGCGCGGTGCTTTCGCCGGGGACAGATCCTTGAGCTTGGAATTCCAATACTCGACGTACTTCTCGTACGCCCACTCAGAAATCAGGAAGGAAACGTGATCCGGGCAGCGGACCCTGCGCGCCGGAACCGTCTGCAAACCTTCGCGCCTGGCTCTGGCAAGCCGGTGATTGCCATCGATGACGTTGAAACATCCCGGCGCGATTTCGGCCAATAAGATCGGCCGAGACAGGTCCGCGTTCCGGACTGTTTCTTCATTCAGATGGGAGCCGCCGTAGTCGGCAAAGTCATCGACCACAACACTCTCGATTGGGAATTGCTCCGGGCAAGTATCGATAAACGCCAAGAGCCGGGTGATATTGAACTCAAAAATCCCGTTCGCGTAGCGCTCGTCATCCGATTCGGCAGGACAGGGCTGAAATTTTTTGTCGCGTTTGAGCCTGCCCGTAACGTGGGTATCGTCGGGTAATGAATCGCCGCTCATAAAGGATCTCCGGGTTGCCAGATGAGAATGAGCTCCCCGTTGCAACGTTCGCACCACGCTCCATTGCGCTCGATAATCTGATGGCCCCGCTCGTTGAAAAATGAGGTGACGCAGCCGCCGCAATGGTATTCATGGCCGCCGAGCGGGTCTTGGCGTGGTGGTCTGGGTTTGGATTCGAGTTGCATACTGAAGACAGAATTTATCTTGAGCAAAGAGAATTCGGCCATCGGCGCCCTATCTACTGCCATGGGCCTGTAGGCTCCCACCGGACCGGATGGTCCACCGCGGTGCCCGTGGCCGCAGCCTCGGCCACCGGCATCAAAAATTCAACCAGATCGCCGGCTACGCGCTTGAAGTCATCTGCCAGGGCCGCTTCGCCAATACGCCGAACAAACGCACTCCATTGACCTACGTGAATCTGTGGCCACGTTGCGCAGTCGCGCGAACACGGACACCACGATGTTCCGAGGTGCCGTCACGTTACACTCTCGAGGTAGGGGCCTATGACCCGAACCTGGCGCAGCAGGCGCGCGAAATGGAGGATTTCCCGGTTGCTGATTCGCTTTCGCTCCCGTGCGAAACGCAGCGCCTCGATGGCTATATCCAGCCCGAGTTTGTTTCGGTATTTGAAGCAGTCCACGAGCGTGCGGGCGACACCATAGATGCGAACGGTGACGCCATCGATCCGGTGAGTTTCAATGCCCTGGTCAAAGGTCACCGCATCGAAGCGATAAATCTTCACCGGAGGCGCGCGCAGCCGCAGTCCCGCATATCGCCCTCGAGACACTGCGAGGTAGACAGCTCGCGGCACCTGCGTCGTGATCCCGTGGAACGACAGGGCCGAAATCAGACACACGATCGCGTCCGGCGCTTTTGCGGCAACGACGGCGAGGTCCGGGTTGCTGAATTCCTGGGCATCGGCCAGGCGGTAAAGCCCGCGCGCGAGACGCGTTAGCTGGCCTGACTCGACGAGACTATAGAGCGCCGCGGGATGTATACCGCGAATCAGAGCCTGACCCGTCCTGAGTACACCGCCGTGCTGGCGGAAGGTTTCGAGCACGGATTGAAGGTCGCGGGTTTGGTGCATGGATAATATTAGAACCATTAATATATTAATGGTATGTTTTTTATCCACCCCGCCTTTTTTTGTCGAATCGCTGGCAAATTGCTGACCCCGAAACCCGTGTCTTAATGGTGTTTCAACTAGACACGCGTTGGCTGAACGTCCTATTCCTGTTCCCGTTGCCTCGCCGGTGACTCACGCATCGCTCCCGAGCGCATGACAATGTGCCCGCTGGGCGTCAGTGCCGCGCGCGCGTTCGCATTCATTTAGAATCAAACAGTGCCATTCAATATTTTTGCGCTTTTAAAACGCAGCATCGGCAAAAGTTCGACACCGAATAGCCCCCGCACGCCAGCGGCGTGCCCACCAGCGCTCGAACGACCACCCGATCCTTTCGAGGCGCTGTTGCTGTCGGCGGACAGCGCCGCAAAGCAACGAGATTTGGAAGGCGCCATCAAACTCTGCACGACGGCCATCCATCTGAAGCCCGATCAACCGCTCGCCTACTACAAGCGCGGTAATTGGCTGAGAGAGAACGGTGAGATGGAGGCGGCACTCGCCAGTTACGATCAAGCCGTTGCACTCGATCCCGGCTATGCCAACGCCTTCTGCAATCGCGGTGTCGTGCTCGAGCGTCTCGAAAGACTGGAGGAGGCGCGGCGCAGCTACGACCAAGCGATCGCACTGAACTCTGGCGATGCGCTTGCCTATTACAATCGGGGCGTCGTGCTCCGAGCACTCTCGCGTTCGGAAGAGGCTCTGGCCAGCTTCGACCTGGCGATCGCGGCCCGGCCCGACTATTCGGAAGCGTACTGCAACCGCGGCATTTTGTTGGCGGAACTCCGGCAATGGGATGGCGCGTTGGCCAGTTATGACCAATGCATCGCGAATGACCCTGATTTTCATCACGCTCACTTCAATCGCGGGGCATTGCTCAAAGAGAGAGGCGAACCAGACGCCGCGCTCGCGAGCTATGACAGAGCGATCGAGTTATACCCGGACTATGCCGAAGCCTATTGCAATCGTGGGGTCGTGCTAACGGAACTGGGACGTTGGGACGAGGCCGTTGCCAGCTTCGACCGTGCCATTTCCATCAAATCGGATTTCGCGGAAGCCTATGGCAATCGCGCCGACGCGCTCCTGCATATGAATCGATTCCAAGAGGCCATCGCAAGCTTCGATCAGGCGATTATTCTCAAACCGGATTTGCGGTTCATGGTGGGCGCGCGGCGGCATGCGCGCATGAATCTATGCGATTGGCTGGATTTCGACGCGGATTCCAATCGACTGGCATCGGCCATCGAGGCCGATTTGGCCGCCTCGCCGCCGTTTTATATTCTGGGGCTGCTGGATTCGCCGGCGCTGCAAAGAAAAGCCGCTGAGACCTGGGTACGTGAATACTACCCGGCAGACGCTTCGTTCGGCCCGGTTCCCCGGCGCACGCCGCGTGAGAAGCTCCGCATTGGCTATTTTTCCGCCGATTTTCGCGAGCATGCCACGGCCCATCTGCTCGCCGAACTCATCGACATTCACGATCGATCTCGATTCGACGTGTTCGGATTTTCGTTCGGCCCTAACACCGAGGACCGATATCGCAAGCGCCTGGAGTGTGCATTCGATCGATTCCTCGACGTGCGCACGAGTTCCGATCTGAAGGTCGCATTGCTCGCACGGGATCTCGGCGTGGACATCGCGGTCGATCTCGGCGGACATACGCACCTGAGCAGGACGGGTGTATTTGCGCTGCGGGCCGCGCCCCTGCAAGTGAATTACTTGGGCTACCCGGGCACCATGGGAGCCACGTACATGGATTATGTGATCGCGGACCGCACCCTGGTGCCGCCCGGGGCCGAGCGTCACTTCGCGGAGCAGATCATCTATCTTCCCGACAGCTACCAGGTCAACGACTCGACGCGTTCGATTGCCGACAGGCACTTCTCCCGCAGTGAGCTTGGACTGCCCACCGAAGGCTTCGTCTTCTGCTGCTTCAACAACAGCTACAAGATCCTGCCCGCAACATTCGAGGGCTGGATGCGCATATTGAAGCAGGTGCCAGGGAGCGTGCTGTGGCTACTGGAAAGCTATGACACGGCAACGAGCAACTTGCGGCAAAAAGCGATTGCGGCGTCGGTTGATCCAGCGCGGCTCATATTCACGAAGCGACTGACCCCCTCTGATCATCTTGCACGCCATCGTGCAGCGGATCTGTTCCTCGACACGCTTCCCTATAATGCCCATACCACGGCAAGCGACGCTCTATGGGCGGGCTTGCCTTTGCTCACGTGCAGCGGCGCGTCCTTTGCCTCGAGGGTCGCCGCGAGCTTGCTTCGTGCAGTCGGACTTCCGGAACTCATTGCTGCCACACAGGAGCAATACGAACAATTGGCGATCGAACTTGCATCCAATCCGCCCCGCATGGCTGAGCTGAAAAATAAGCTGGCGGACTATCGGCTAACCCAGCGGTTGTTTGACAGTCGGTCGTTCGCGAAAAACCTCGAAGCCGCCTACGTCAACATCTACGGGCGCTATCAGGCGAACTTGCCGCCAACCCACATTGAGGTAACGGCTTCGGCCACATGATTCAGTGTGGCCCGACAGGTCAATGGTAAAATCGTAGGAATGTCGCTGCTCGAGATCATTGCCTTCATCGTGTCGGTGCTCGGCGTCTGGCTGACCACCGCACGAAGTCTTTGGAACTATCCATTCTCACTGCTCTCTGTCGCGCTGTACGCTGTCATCTTCTACCAGGTCCGGTTGTACGCGGATATGGGCTTGCAGGCGATCTTTGCCGGCACGTTGCTTTACGGTCTGTGGCAATGGCGGCGCGGCCGCGGTGCCGGCGGCGAGGTCCTGGTGACACGAGTGCGACCGATCGAAGTCCTCGCCAGCGTCGCGATCGGCAGCGCCGCCGCGGTGGCGCTGGGTTCGCTCTTGGAGTCACACACCGACGCCTCGCTGCCGTGGGCGGATTCGGCGTTGTTGGCGGCCAGCCTGGTCGGTAGCGTGTGGGCTGCGAGGCGCAATCTCGAGAGTTGGTGGATCTGGATCGTCGTGGACATGCTGTACGTCGCGCTGTACCTATTCAAACACCTGTACCTGACCGCGCTGTTGTATGCGGCGTTCGTGGTACTTGCCGTGCTCGGGTTGCGTCGCTGGCAGAGTGCTCTCGAGCGGCAGGCTGCGATGTCACCCATTACGGCGCCGAGCCTGGCTGCATGACCCTCGCGGTGGTCCATTCGATGCGCGGCGATCTCGCGCCCGCGGACTGGCCACGGCTGGACCCGGAGGAAGTTCAAACCGTCGTTGAACATTGGGGATTGACGGACACCCAAGTGCACGTGGTCTGGCACAGTCCGCGACCTTTGTCCGCGGCCGGGCTGGTCGAGTTGAGTGATCGAAAACTTTTCCTCAAACGCCATCACCGCTCTGTGCGCACGCCCCAGGAGTTGCGCGAAGAACACCGCTTCATCCAGCATTTGCGGGGGCACGGTGCACCGGTGAGCGCAATCGTCGAAGCGGCCAACGGCGACACCGCGCTTAACATCGGCGATTGGACCTATGAGATTCACAGCGCGGGCATCGGCACGGATCTGTATCGACACGCCGTTTCATGGTCCCCCTTCATGAACGTCGATCATGCGCGGGCGGCCGGCCGCGCTTTGGGACTGCTGCACGTGAGCGCGCAAGGCTTTGACGCGCCGCCCCGGCGGGCATCCGTACTGGTCTCGAACGATCGAATCATTCGATCGAGGGAGCCTTTGCGCGCCATCGACCGGCTATGCGCCGAGCGACCCGCCTTGCGGGAGTATCTCGATGGCAAGCATTGGCGGGCGGATATTGCACGAGCCATCGCACCTTTTCACGATCGGTACCAGGACGCCCTAGCCGCGCTCGAGCCGCTCTGGACCCATAACGATTGGCACGCATCGAATCTTCTGTGGTCGGATGCGGACGGCGCGACAGCCGTGCTCACCGTGCTCGATTTTGGACTGAGTGACCAGACCAGCGCCATCTACGACCTGGCGACCGCCATCGAGCGCAATACGATCCCTTGGCTCGACATTCATGAGGGAGCCGCCGGCGCGGCCGACTTGACGCAGGTATCGGCGCTGCTCCACGGTTATTTGGGTGCTCGGCTGTTGAGTTCGGGCGAGCGGGCGGCGCTGATCGCGCTCTTGCCGCTGGTTCATGTCGGTTATGCGCTCACGGAAATCGACTACTTTCATGGCATCACCCGTTCCACCGACAATGCCGACCTGGCCTATCAGGGTTTCTTGCTCGGTCACTGCGCCTGGTTCGAGAGCGGCCCGGGGCGGGCACTGCTCGAGCACGTGCGGCGTGAATTGTGCCTCGATCGGTGAGACACAATGCGGGCCCGCGGCCCGACCGCGCGTCCGGCACGCCTACCATGCCACGAGTTGACCCGGATCCAGAGCCCGATGCACACTGCGCTCCGCTGGGTTTCCCATTAGTTAGGAGTCGATCAATGAACAGGGCAGTCAAATCAGGCGGCGTGCTGGTTGCAGCAATCTTATCGAGTGCGGCATGGGCTCAAAAACCCTGCGATGAGCTGAAAACCGAGATCGCGGCCAAGCTCTCGGCCAAAGGCGTTGCAAACTACACCTTGGACGTCGTGAGCAACGACGCGGTCAAGGACCAGAAAGTGGTGGGCAGCTGCGAGGGCGGCACCAAGAAAATCGTTTATTCGCGCTCTGGCGCGGCAGCGGGCAATGCGCCGGCGGAGGCCGCCCCAAACCCGGCTACTTGACGGACGTTGCGCGCTCGCTCGGGGATCGTGACGTTTCTCCTTGAGCGAGCAGCAATTCCACGAAGGCTGTGGCGGCCGCCGACAAGCGCTTTTCGCAGCGGTGAACCACATACCAGCGGCGCATGATCGGAAATCCCTCGACGGGCAGTACGACGAGGCGATTCGTCTCTAGCTCGAGTTCGATGGTCTGCCGAGATACGACCGCAAGTCCGAGCCCCGCCTGCACCGCCTGTTTGATGGCCTCGTTGGTATTGAACTCGCAGCCCGGCGAATAATCGACTCCCATCTCGGCGAAATGCCGCTCGATGACCGCACGGGTACCAGACCCCGGTTCGCGCACCACGAAAGTCTCCTGTGCCATGCGCTTAAGGGGGATCGCGGCGAGCTTCGCACACGCATGCGTCGGCGCCGCGATCACGACCAGGGGATTGTCCTTGAACGATAGCGCGCTGAGATCCGCGCTGTCCGGCGGCTGACCCGTGATCGCGAGGTCGGTGCGATTGTCCGCGAGCGCACCGAGCACATCCTCCCTGTTAGCGACCTGGAGACTGATGTGCATACTCGGGTATCGCTCACTCAAGGTGGCGATCAAGGGCGGCAGAAAATAATTCGCGGTCGAGACGACCGCGAGGCGTAGAAAACCACGCTGCAGATCGCGAAACTGATCCATGGCGGCTTTCAATTCCTGCGACTGAAGGGCAAAGCGCTGCGCATGGAGGCGCAGCTCCACTCCGGCGTCGGTCAAGAACAGCCGCTTGCCGATTTGCTCGATCAGCGGCATGCCGATCTGCTCCTCGAGCTGCTTCATCTGCATCGACACCGCGGGCTGGGTCAGATGCAGTTCGCCCGCCGCGCGCGAAATCGAACTATGGCGTGCAACCGCCTCGAAGATCCTCAATTGTCGCAACGTAACGTGCATTACACGATTATGACGAGGTGCGTGTCGGGGGAACCATAAGAGACCCTTATGATAGCAACACGAGGATTGAATTGTTGCCAGCCGCTCTCCTCCCTATCGTGTGACCCAACGAGAACGGAAGGAGATCAGCGTGGCCGAGAAAAGTTACACCGCCGGCGTCAAGGATTACCGCAAGACCTACTGGACGCCGGATTACGTTCCCCTCGATACCGACCTTCTGGCCGTCTTCAAGATCGTGGCCCAGGCGGGCGTACCGCGCGAAGAGGCCGCCGCCGCGGTCGCGGCCGAGTCCTCGACCGGCACCTGGACGACGGTGTGGACCGACCTCCTCACCGATCTCGATTACTACAAGGGGCGCGCCTATCGCATCGAGCCCGTACCGGGAGACGCGAACGCGTTTTATGCGTTCATCGCCTATCCGCTCGATCTGTTCGAGGAGGGCTCGGTGGTCAACGTACTGACGTCGCTCGTCGGTAACGTGTTCGGCTTCAAGGCGGTGCGCAGTCTGCGGCTCGAGGATCTGCGCTTCCCGCTCGCCTACGTCAAGACCTGCGGCGGACCGCCCAACGGGATCCAGATGGAGCGCGATCGCCTGAACAAATACGGCCGCGCGCTGCTGGGCTGCACGATCAAACCCAAGCTCGGCCTGTCCGCCAAGAACTATGGACGCGCGGTCTACGAGTGTTTGCGCGGCGGTTTGGACTTCACCAAGGACGATGAAAACATCAACAGCCAACCGTTCATGCGCTGGCAGCATCGCTTCGAATTCGTGATGGAGGCGGTTCAGAAGGCCGAACAGGAGACCGGCGAGCGCAAGGGACACTATCTCAATTGTACCGCTCCGACGCCCGAGGAAATGTACAAGCGGGCCGAGTTTGCGAAAAGCCTCGGCGCGCCGATCATCATGCATGATTTCTTGACGGCAGGCTTCACGGCCAACACCGGGCTTGCGAACTGGTGCCGCGAGCACGGCATGCTGTTACACATCCACCGCGCGATGCACGCCGTGCTCGACCGTAATCCCTACCACGGTATTCATTTCCGCGTGCTCACGAAATGCCTGCGACTGTCGGGTGGCGATCACCTGCACTCGGGCACGGTGGTGGGCAAGCTCGAGGGCGATCGCGAGGCGACGATTGGCTGGGTCGATCTGATGCGCGAACCGTTCGTTCCCGAGAATCGCGCGCGCGGCATCTTCTTCGATCAGGATTGGGGTTCGATGCCAGGTGTCATGCCGGTGGCTTCGGGTGGCATCCATGTCTGGCACATGCCGGCGCTCACGGCCATCTTCGGCGACGATGCGTGTTTCCAGTTCGGCGGCGGCACGCTCGGCCATCCCTGGGGCAACGCGGCCGGCGCCCATGCCAACCGGGTCGCGCTCGAGGCCTGTGTCGAGGCGCGCAATCAAGGACGCCAAGTCGAGCGCGAAGGTCGCGAGATCTTGACCGAAGCCGCTGCGCATTCGCCGGAACTCAAGATCGCGATGGAGACCTGGAAAGAAATCAAGTTCGAATTCGACGTCGTCGACAAGCTCGACGTCGTGAATCGCTAAAGCAGCACAGATCCAGACCGGACACCGGCACACGCACCAGGGGAGCAGCACAATGCCCGACATAACGGCCTACAAGACGACTGAAAGGCGCGGCGAGACCTTCTCGTATCTGCCGCCGATGACACCCGATCGCATGCGGCAGCAGATCGCCTATTTGATTGCCCAGGGCTGGAATCCTGCGGTCGAGCACACGGAGCCCGAGCGTTCGTTCTCGAGCTTTTGGTATTTGTGGAAACTGCCTTTCTTCGGCGAGCGCTCAGTCGAGCGGATTCTCTCCGAACTCGAGGCCTGTCATCGCGCCAACCCTGGCCACCACGTGCGCCTGTTGGGCTACGACAACTACACGCAGTCACAGGGCACGGCCTTCATCGTGTATCGCGCGGGATCCCGCTGACGCGGTCGCTTGAACGCCATGTCAACCTCCTCCTCACCGCAATCGCTCGCCTCCCTCGCATCGAGTGGCCGCGCGGCCTCGATCGAACGTCGGCGCGCCCTTTCCGCCGGCAAGAGCGCACTGCCGCCCGCCGCTGAGCGGGTACGCAACGGCGAACGCAGCGCGGCGTTGCCGACGGTGGAGCGCAGCGCAGCGCCGCCGACCTCCTCGGGGACGGCACCTGGGGTGACCAGCACACCGCTCATAACCGATCGCTCGAGGCCCGCTGGGCGAGTGCTGTCGATGGAACGTCGCCGGTTGCTCGCCGCCGGTAAGCAAGCCCTGCTGGCGACGCAGCGCGCAACGTCGTCCACGCCAGCGTCCTCGTCCACGCCAGCATCGTCGTCGGTTGCCCCGTCGTCGATTGCACCGTCGCCGTCCGCGTCCATGAGTCCGGCAACGGCGCCGGGCCACGACTGCGCCGCCGATTGCTGTAAGTCCCAGGCGCGAGCGCGGCGGGCGATGTTATCCGCTCGGGGTCGCGGGGATGCGCCCCCCGCCACGCCATCGCGACCACCGCGCGAGGGTCGCCTCCAGTACGCACCGAAAGTCGTCGATTCGGTCACGCACGGCCGACAGACCGTCACCGGATCCCGCATCGGCTCCGGTTCACAGGTCACCGGGGTCGAGGGCGGTGCGGGCCTGCCAGTCTCCGGCACCCAGTACATCGGCACCGAGGCCGGACTGGCCGCGCGCGGCGCGGCTGCCAAGGTGGGACACGCGCGCACCACGGGGGGCATCGTCGTCTCGGGTACGCTGATACGCAGCAAAGTTCAGATCACCGGCGATGAAGCGGGCAGCACGATCTCGGTGACGGGTGAGGCGGAGCAACGCCCGGAGGACGATCTTAGCGAGCGCGGACGCGACGGCGGCTATGTATCCGCGCAGTTCCAGCGCCAAGTCGATCCCCATGGCCACAGCGTTTTCGGCACCAATGTGGGCCGCAGCATCCGGCATATCGGTTCGCGCGAACGCCAGCGCGAGGCGCCGCTCGAAGCCACCGATCGCGGGCTTGCCATCACCGGCTCGGCCATCGGTCGCGCGGTCCGCGTAACCGGTGACGAAGAGGGCGCCTGTCGGCACATCACCGGCGATCAATATCTGAGCCCGGCGCATTCGCAAGCCGAGTGCGGCGGCCGCGGCGGCGGCACCGGACCCGCGGCCCCTCAGGGTGGCATGCGCCGTGACCCCGTGACCGGTGCCAAGGTACGGGTGGCAGCGACTTGGGGGGCACAACGCCTCACCGGCGCCGACGTCGAGCACGATCCTCGGGTGACGGGCGACGCGCCAGGATCCTGTGCCCTGATTACCGGGACGCCGTACCAAGGCCCGCGCACCGTGCACGCGTGGTGCGAGCCCGCCGCGGGAGACGCGGCCGAACAGCATCTATCGAAACGACCGGCGACCGCCGCCGTGACCGGCGATACACCCATGCACGCCGAGGCCGTGACCGGAACTGCGCGCGGCGCGGCTCGTGCGATCAGTGGCACACCCTATTACAGTGATGCCACGGCGACACCCCTCCCAGAGGACGCGATCGCGACGATCGACGCCGGCTTTTCGGTGCGCTCTCCGCAGCGCACCGCGCAGCTGCGCGCCGCGAGCAACGCGACCGACTCACCAAGTTCGACCGGCGCCAGCGGCGCCAACCGGATCACCGGTGCGTTCGCCATCCAATGCAAGAAACTCACCGGTAACCTCGAGTTCACATTCCGGCCGCGCAACGCGCTCGACCGGGAAGCGAAACCCGCACATACACGAGTGAGCGGCGAGGGCCGCACCGCCGGTGCTGCCATCACGGGAGATCCCTGGGCCGCACAGAAGAACGTGACCGGCATCGAAAGCTTCACCGCCGTCGAACGCAACCCCAGTCTGCGCGACGGGAAACCCCATAACTTCGCCGGCGCCGTCTTGTTCAAGGCGCGCGCGGTCACCGAAGAACCGAAACAGCTGGTCACCGGCATGTTCGGCTGGTCTTCGAAATCGGCCGCGAAGGTGACTCTATCCGGAGGCGCGCACGGATGAATACGGGCTTGAACCGCGCGACGGGCTTGAACCGCGCGACCGGCTTCCAGCGCGCGAGTGCACGTGCACAAGCGCCAAGGCCCCGTTGGGTGCCGCCGCCGGCGAATGCACGGGCGAACGCGTCCTTAGGCAACGCACCCGCCGGCCACCCGCTCGCCGATCCCGCCGTCAGTCGTGCGCTGGGCGCTCGCGCTGACGAAATCGCGGCCGCCTTCGAGTCCATCGAGCCTGCGTTGCGCAATTTGGCCACGCACCAATTCGACGACTCGTTTGCGGCCACGGCTGCCGCCGAAATCAAAGAAAGATTTGGACTGAGCTTTGCCGCGGAAAACTTCGCCGCCTCATGGTCAGCGCCACTCGATGCGCGACGCCTGTACGCGCTGGTCGTGCTCGGCACTTTCTGCCGACTCATCGAGAGGGAATTCGACCGCGGTCACGCTGCGCTCTCGGACGGAGAACCGGCGCAGGACTTGATTCGCCGCTGGGGCTTTCACGCCATCGACGTGACGCCCTGCGCGGATGGCCGCTTGAGCGGCGTGATCGATTACATTCTGCGGGTACCGCCGTCGGTGGTTGCCTACCGCAAGTCTTACGCCGGTGCGCTCTTCGACGTGGAGGAGTCGCTGCGGCATTGGGAAACGGTGGAGCTGCGCCGCTGGCGTGAAGCCCGGCCGAATGCGGCGGATGCGCCGACGCGCTACCTCAAGCTCGGGGTCTATCACTTCAGCAGCGTCGAACCACGCCGGCAGGGCTGCGCCGCGCACGGCAGCGATGAGGTCCGCGCCGCCGCTGCGCTGCTCGAGCGACTGCAACAACTCGAGCAGGCCGTGGAGCATACCCATTGCTGCGGCGCGCGGATCGCCACGCTGCTCATCGGCGTCGACACCGACACCGATGCCATCCGTGTGCACGTCCCGGATGCCGCAGGCTCGATCGCCACTGGGCGCTTCGTGGACAACCTGGAACTGTACGATCGGACGCGCGGCCTCAGCCGCGACATGGCCAAGGAAGCCATTCGCAGCGCCGTCGCCGCCTGTGCGGGCGTCGCCGTCGACGATGCGCCGACCGAAGGAATGCGTTGGTTCAGCGGCTACCTGCTCAAGAACAACATCGCCCAGGTCGATGCTGTGCGCGGCTGGCATGGCGGTCCCTACGCCGACAGCGGTCACACGGAGCGCCTGATCGTCGTCGGTGACGCCGTCGACGACGTCCAGCTTCGCAACCTCGCCTTCCAGGCACAGATGGATACGGTCGAGGAAGGCTCGATCGACTTGGGAATCGGCATCCACATCTTGAGCGAGCTGCACAAACCGCGGGGGCTCGCAGTGCCCGTGCTCGTGCACCTGCGCTACGATCCGCGTATTCCGGGTGGCCATGAACGCGCGGTGCAGCGCGCGCGCCGTCTGCAAAGGGCGGTCGAGACGCATCACGCGCCGCTGGTGGCGGCCGGCGACCTCTTCGTGCGCGCGGTGGTACGGGCCGGTGAATCCGCGCATCTTGACCCCGTCGAGCCCATCGCACCAACGCACGCCTGCGGTTGCCGACACACGGAGTCGCACGCATGAAAATCTGCCAAGTCGAAGGTACCCTGGTCGCGACCGCGCGCATTGGCAGTTTGGAGAACCGCCGCCTGCTCGTGGTCAAGGAGCGCGGCAGCAGCGGCAAGCAGGTCGCGGTCGATCCCGTCGGATGTAAGCCAGGCGATTGGGTCATCGCGGTGGGAAGTTCCGCGGCGCGAGATGCGGCTGGCAGCAAGGATTACCCGAGCGACTTGACCATCGTCGGCATCATCGATTACTGGGACGAGAGCGGCGAGCGAGCAGGAGTCAAAGCGGATGCAAATCCACCGCGTCGTGCGTGAACTCGTGACCACGAAACGCAACTTCTGGCTCGCCGCGAAATCCTTGCGCGTGGTGGAGGATCACAAGGGCAACCTCGAAGTGGCGCTCGACCCGATCGGTGCCAAGCCCGGTGATTTCGTCGTCACGATCGGGGTGTCGGCGGCGCGCATCGCCGCGGGAAATCCGAAGATCACGACCGATTTGACGATCGGCGGAATCATCGATCACTGGGATGAGGCGCGCTGGCGCTCATAATGTCAATCAAACCAAACCGAAGGAGAAGGAAGATGGCAAGCGAAAAGATGGGGATCGCCCTTGGCATGATCGAGACCCGGGGTCTCGTGCCGGCGATCGAAGCGGCCGACGCAATGACGAAGGCCTCTGAGGTGCGACTGATCGGACGGCAATTCGTCGGCGGTGGCTATGTGACGGTGCTCGTGCGCGGCGAGACTGGCGCGGTCAATGCGGCGGTGCGTGCGGGCGCTGATGCCTGTGAACGCGTCGGCGACGGCCTGGCGGCGGCTCACATCATCGCGCGGCCGCATTCTGAAGTGGAGCAGATTCTGCCGTTGCAAGCGGGCGGCGTGGAAGCGACTCACAGCTGAGGGCGCGCAGTGCGCGGCGGACCCGATGAACGTGGCCGTGCGGGGAGGGAAGCCCCGCTCGGCCAGGCGAGCGCCCGCATTGCGTCCCGCGACCCGGGCATCTAAACGAATCGAGGGGAGCCATATGTCCGCCACTCCGGCACTGCCCGACGGTTGGGAATCGGTGCAACACCCACCGTCCTTATTCCGTCGGTTCCAGTTCGCTGCCTACCGCGATACCCGGGCTTTCCTCGACCGCCTGGCCGCACTGTCGAAGGAGACGAGTTTGTATCCCGATCTCGGCTTCGGTACCACCTACGTCAACGTGACCGTCTATGGTGCCGACGGCGGAGCACCCGGTTCACGCGAATTCGATTTCGCCAGCAAAGCGACGACGCTGGCCTCTACGGACTAGCCTCGGGATCCCGCGATGCACCGTATCCCGATCGACGTGGCGGTGTGCATCGTCCAGGCACCAGATGGCCGCATCCTGATGGCCGAGCGCACGGCGCGGCAAATGTCCGCGGGCTATTGGGAGCTGCCGGGTGGCAAAGTTGATGCCGGCGAGACATCACAGCAGGCGGCGGTGCGCGAACTTGCCGAAGAAGTCGGCCTCACGGCGCTCGCGGTACGGCCTTGGATTTCCTACCACCATGAATTTCGTTTGCGGCGGCTGCGACTATTTTTTTTCCGTATCGAACGCTGGTCGGGTACCGCCCGGGGTTGCGAGGGTCAACGCATCGCCTGGGTGCATCCCGCTGCTCCCGAGGTCGCACCGATCCTGCCGTCCGTCGACCGTGTCCTGACGGCTCTCGGGCTCCCCGATCTGTATGCGGTCAGCGACGTGCAACGCCACGGCGGCGCTGACGCTTTCCTCGCCCGACTCGCCCAGGCGCTTCGTGAGGGCCTGCGCCTGATCCAAATTCGTGAGCCTGCCATGGGGCCGGATCAACGCGTGCAATTCGCCCGACGCGTCGCGGCGCTCGCGCAGCCCTACCGAGCACGCGTGTTGCTCGCCGGATCCGCGCTCGAAGCGCGCCGTGCGGGATTGTGCGGTACCCATTCCAGCGCCGCGGAACTGCAACGCTTGACGAGCCGGCCGCCCGTGAAGCTCTGGGTGGCCTCCTGTCACGACGAGACGGATTTGCGGCGTGCCGAACAGCTCGGCGCCGATGCCGCCGTACTCTCACCGGTATTGCCGAGCGCCAAGCACCCGGACCGACCTCCGCTCGGTTGGGACGGTCTGCAGCGGCTCGCCGCCGGCGCCGCACTTCCCGTCTATGTTCAAGGCGGGATGTCGAAGACACTGATCCCCCAAGCCCGTCAAGCGGGGGCGATCGGCATCGCGAGCACCGACTGGCACTGAGGGCGTGAGGTCTGCGCAGGGACCCGGACGCCCGCTCCTGACATACGCGCTTCTAACATAAGCGCTCCTAGCATAAGTTCATCTTAAGTTGCTACAACTAGTTCTGAATGGTTGCAATCAATCGCCTCGCGTATCCTTCCCCCTATGAATACTCATTGGCTGTGGCTCATCGGATTGGGACCGGCCGCCCTCGGTATCGTCGGACTGGTGCCGGGGCGCGAAACGCGGAACGCGACGGCACTACGGATCATCGCCGCCAAGCTAGCGGCGGCCTTGACGGCGCTGCTCGCGCTCGGCACCGCGGCGGCGGTCATCGAGAACGGCTCGCTACGCGCGCCGCTGTTGGGAACCGCCGGCATTGGCGCGAGTCTCTACCTGGATGCGCTCTCGGCGATGATGTTCTGTCTGGTCGCACTGATCGGTCTCGTCGTCGTCGCGTACAGCGATCACTATCTGGATGGCGATCCGCATCAGCTGGGCTTCATGCGCCAGCTGTGTCTGACGCTCGCGGCCGTGCTGTTGGTGATCGTTTCGGGCAACCTGTTGCTGTTTGCACTGGCGTGGATCGCGACCAGCCTAGGTCTGCACGGGCTGCTGATCTTCTATCCAGAACGCCAGGCCGCCATCCTCGCGGCACGCAAGAAGTTCCTGGCGAGCCGCCTAGGGGAGATATGCCTGTTCGCGGCAATGTGCCTGGTCTATCGGCAGTTCGGCAGTCTGGAATACGCAGCGATCTTCGCGGGCGCGAGCACCCTGCACGCGGCCTCGGCGCCGCTCGCGCTGCACGCGATCGCCCTGCTGTTGGTGGCGACCGGTGTGCTCAAGTCCGCGCAATTCCCACTGCATGGCTGGCTCATCGAGGTCATGGAAACGCCGACACCGGTTTCGGCGCTGTTGCACGCGGGGATCATCAACGCCGGGGGCTTTCTGGTACTGCGTTTCGCGGACGTGATTGCGCTATCGACGCCGACGCTCTCGCTGCTGGCGATCATTGGTGGCCTCACGGCGGTGTTCGGTTCGGTCGTCATGCTCACGCAGACCTCGATCAAGGTCTCCCTCGCCTACTCGACGATCGCTCAAATGGGATTCATGATGCTCGAATGCGGTTTGGGGGCTTTCTCGGCCGCGCTGCTGCACATTCTCGCGCACTCGCTGTACAAGGCACATGCCTTTCTGTCTTCCGGCAGCGTGATCGACATCGCGCGGGCATCCTGGACGCCGAGTCCCGGCGGAAAGCCGCATCCCGCTCGCCTCGCCATCTCGATCGCCGCCGTCACGGTCGTCACCGTTGCGATCAGTTCGCTGTTCGGCGCCACGATCACCGCACAACCCGGTACTTTCACGCTGGGCGCGGTCTTGGTTCTGGCCGTGATACTCCTCATCTCCAATGGCATCGACGAGCGTCCGAGCGCCTACGTCATCGGTCGCACCGTCATACTCGCCGCCGTCGTGGCCAGCGTCTATTTCAGCCTGCAATACCTGACTGAAGTGCTGCTCGGGGATTCGGTGCCGGCAACTCAGGCGCTGCGCGGTCCACTCGACTTTGCCATCGTGGTCATGGTCATCCTCTCCTTTGGTGTGGTCACGTTCCTCCAGATTTTGAGGCCACGGGAGAGTGGACCGAAATGGGAAGCGCTGTATGCGCATCTATCGAACGGCCTGTACGTCAACACGCTGGCGAACCGCTATCTCTTGAAGTTCTGGCCGAGCCCGCCGCAACCGGCTCGCGTGGGGAATCACGGATGAGCACGGCGATCGCTCCCGCCCTGATCACTGAAGCCGCGAGTCTGCCGGCATCGATTGCGGCCGCCTGCAAGCGCATCGCGCCGTTGTGGCCGTTGAAGCATTTCGTCGCCGTCAATCCGTTCTTGGGCTTCGCCGATCGATCGTTCCATGCGACCTGCACGACCATGCGCCGGGTCGCGCGGATCGACATGCTGATGCCACGGAGCTTCTACCGGCAGGCGCTCGCCAACGGCCAACTGGAAGACCGCGATCTCGCCGCCGCCCTGGCCGCAGCCCCGGGCGACTGGCAGGTACCTTCCTCCGTGTCCGAGCTGCGCGCCGCACTCGACCGGGACGTCCCGATTCAGACCGGACGCAGTGCCGTCGTCGCCACCGTCGCCGAGGTGCTCGACACGCTCGCGGCCGGCGACCGGCAAGCTTCGCGCACGAGTTTCATGGTGGACGAAATTTCCAAATGGTGCGCGGCCTATTTCGACGAGGGCCAATCGGTGTGGCGGCTGCCGTCGCGGGGCCTGCGTCCTTATGCCGCGTGGCGTGCGTCGATGCGGCACGACCGGAACCCCGAGATGATGGGCATCGCGGGGTTTCGCACGGCGGTCGCGGGATTGCCCGAGGATCCGGTTGCGGCGATCGACACCGTCGTGCGCGATCTCGGTGTTCCGGAACGGGCTACCGCCGACTACTTGCACCAAGCCCTGTCCGATATCGGCGGCTGGGCCGCCTATGCCCGCTACCTGGTTTGGAACAGCGAACTGTACGGACGAGAAGACGATACGCTGGTGCAATTGCTGGCGATCCGCGTGGTCTGGGGCTACACGCTGTTCCTCGAGCACCGCAGTAACGACAAGTTTCGGCAAGCCTGGAACCGGGCCATGCTGGCGGCGGCCACTCCACCGGAGGACGAGCAGCTCGGCAATGACCCCGAAATCGCGATCGACTTGCTGCTCCAGGAAGCCTACGAAGGAGCCTATCAGCGCCGCCTTTTGACCCAGTTGGAACAGAACACGGTGGCCATCCGCGCGAAGGCCGCGGGTCGGCGCAAACAGCTGCAGGCCGCCTTTTGCATCGACGTGCGCTCGGAGCTCTATCGTCGGGCATTCGAGTCCGTGTGCACGGATGCCGAGACCCTCGGGTTCGCAGGCTTCTTCGGCTACCCGATCGAGTACGTCAAGATCGGCCATGTCGAGGGCGGTTCGCAATGTCCGGTCCTGTTGACCCCTCGATTCGTCGTGTGTGAAGGAGTCAAGGACGCGTCCCTCGATGAAGAAACCCAGATTCTCGGCCTGCGGCAGCTGCGACGCCGCGCCGCCAAGGCGTGGAAATCGTTCAAGCTCGCCGCCGTCTCATCGTTCATCTACGTCGAGACCGCGGGACTGCTGTATGCGTCGAAAATCCTGAGCGATAGCTTGAGCCTGACGCGCCCGGTCAAAGACCCGAACATCGACGGCCTCGACACCTCCGTACAAAGCCGTGTCGGTCCGCGCATCGAGGTGCGCACCGTCGCCGGCCGCGAGACCGGCTTCAGCGAACAGCAACGCCTCGTGCAGGCGGAGGCGGTGCTACGCGGGATGTCTTTGACGGGGCAATTCGCGCGCCTCGTGTTGCTCGTGGGTCATGGCAGCACGACCGCGAACAACCCGCATGCCTCGAGTCTCGACTGCGGTGCCTGCGGCGGTCACACGGGAGAGGCGAATGCGCGGGTGGCAGCCTCGATTCTGAACCTGCGCGACGTGCGCGAAGGCCTGCGCGGTCGCGGGATCGATATCCCGGATGACACCTGGTTCTTGGGTTGCCTGCACGACACGACGACGGACGACATCGAACTGTTCGATGCCGAGGGGGCACCGACCACCCACCAGGAGGAAATACGCCGCGTGCGCGGCAGGCTATCCCGCGCTTCGTCGCTCGCGCGCCTCGAGCGCGCCGCCTTGCTCGGCGTGCCCGAGGGACCGAAGACCGAATCGCGGGTGCTCGCGCGCAGCCGCGACTGGTCGCAAGTACGCCCCGAATGGGGGCTCGCGGGCAATGCCGCCTTCATCGCCGCGCCCCGTACCCGGACCCGCGGCATCGATCTGGGTGGGCGCGTATTCTTGCATGACTATGCGTGGCGCAGCGATGCGGGCTTCGCGGTGCTCGAACTCATCATGTCCGCACCGATGATCGTCGCGAGCTGGATCAACCTCCAGTACTACGGTTCGACCGTGAACAATCGCGCTTTTGGCGCCGGCAACAAGGTGTTGCACAACGTCACCGGTACCATCGGTGTCCTCGAGGGCAATGCGGGGGACCTCAAAGTAGGACTTCCATTCCAATCGGTGCACGATGGCAGGCGCTTCGTCCATGAGCCCCTGCGTCTCAATGTGTTCATCGAGGCGCCGTTGGAGGCGATCAACAGCGTGATCGCCAAACACACGGCCGTACGTGACCTGGTCGATCACCGGTGGCTGCACTTGTTCGCGCTGTCGGAGCGCGGAATCGTGTCGCACCGCTATCGCGGCCAGCTGCAATGGGAAAAGCTCCCGGCCACGGCGTAGCGTTCGCGGCGCCATCGACCCCGTCCGTCGCGGGCGAAACAGATCACGGCGCTATGTTGGCTGGCGCACAGAAGGTCGGCGTCCTTCCGTTGAAAATCAACCATGGACTCCATGCTCTCCCATCAAATCGCCCTGGATGCCGTCCACCGTTAAGGCCGTGGCGCAGATTGCGGTTCTGCTACGACGTGCCGCGGGCCATGGGCCGGCGGTCTCGCCGTGGAACTCGGAAGACCTGATCCGCGCCGAACTGTTCAGTGTCGAGCGCTTGGAGCAACACGCCGCAAGCCTCGCCCGGGCGCAACGCATCACGCTGCATCCGATGGCACGCCGATCGCTCGCCGGACGTCTTCGAGACAATGAAAAAATTCTGCTGGCGGCCTATCGGTCGATCGCGGCCGCGGTGGCCGATAACCGGTCGATCACGCCCGCGGCCGAATGGCTGCTCGACAATTATCACCTGGTGGAAGAGCAGATCCGAGAGATCCGCGAGGACCTGCCGCCGAGCTTCTACCGGCTGTTGCCGAAGCTCGATGGTGAACCGTTTCGCGGCTATCCGCGCGTCTTCGGCGTGGCCTGGGCCTTCGTCGCACACACCGACAGCCGTTTCGATCCGGACTCGCTGCGCCGGTTCGTCCGTGCTTACCAGCAAGTGCAACCGCTGACCATCGGCGAGTTATGGGCCGTCGCCATCACGCTGCGGATCGTGTTGGTCGAAAATCTGCGCCGGGCGGCGGCGAGCATCGTCGTCAATCGCATCGAACGGCAGGAGGCCGATGCCCTCGCCGACCGGCTGTTGGGTGTCTCGGGGGTGACGGCCGACCCCGATGCGCTGACGCATCGCACCGCAAACGGAGCCGAATGCTCGCCCGCCTTCATCGTGCAACTGGTGCAGCGCCTGCGGGATCAGGATCCCACGGTGACTCCCGCGCTGCAATGGCTGGAACATTCCCTCATCGCACTGAAGACCACCTCACCGCAACTGGTTCGAGACGAGCACCAGAAACAGGGCGCGTCCAACGTGACGGTGCGCAACATCATCACCAGCATGCGGTTGCTGTCGGACCTCGATTGGGCGGAATTCTTCGAAAGCGTGAGTCTCATCGACGCGGCGTTGACTGCCGGCAGTCAGTTCGCGGCGATGGATTTCGCCAGCCGCAATTTGTATCGCACCGCCATCGAGGCCATCGCACGCGGCTCGCGCCGGTCGGAACTCGAGGTGGCGTCGGCGAGCCTGCTGGCCGCGGGCATGGGGTGTGCCGGCAGCCGTGCCGCCGATCCGGGCTACCATCTGATTGCCGAGGGGCGCTGCGCCTTCGAAGCGGCATTGGGCTTTCGCGCGTCGCTGTGGAGTTGGCCGCGGCGCATGGCGCTGAAGAGCGGTCCCGTGGGCTACATCGCCGGCATCGGATTGGTCGCGTCGATCGTGCTGGCGCTGCCGTTGACTCTGCTCGTGAAGTTCGGCATTGGGACGCCGTGGTTGGCCGCGCTCGCCCTGCTCGGCGTCATTCCGGCGCTCGATGCGGCGGTCAGCCTGGTGAACCGCGCGGCCGCCAGCGTCTTCGGCGCAACCATCCTGCCGGCCCTTGCCCTCAAGGAAGGCGTTCCACACGCGTACCGAACACTGGTGGTGGTGCCGGTACTGCTCACGACGCCGGCGGCCGTCGACGAGATGGTCGGCCGGCTGGAAGTCCATTTTCTCGCCTCGATGGACGGCGAACTGTATTTCGCACTGCTGTCGGATTGGTCGGACGCGGCCGCCGCGACGCTACCGTCCGATCGGGCGCTGCTCGACGCTGCGACCGAATCGATCGCGCGCCTGAACCGTCTGTATGGCTCGGCGCAGCGTCCGACGCCGTTTCTGCTGCTGCACCGGCGACGCGTGTGGAGCGAAGGACAACGCTACTGGATGGGTTGGGAGCGTAAGCGCGGCAAACTGCATGAGGTGAATCGGCTGTTGCGCGGGGCGACCGACACCACGTTCATCGACGCTGACGGCGTAGCGCCGCGCGTGCCCACCGATGTTAGATTCGTGATCACGCTCGATGCCGACACCCGTTTGCCGCGCGATACGGCGGAACTTCTGATCGGCAAATTGGCCCATCCGTTGAACCGTCCGCGCTTCGACTCCACGCAGGGGCAGGTGCTCCATGGATACGCCGTGCTTCAGCCGCGGGTCTCTGCGTCGCTGCCGGTGGGCCGCGAAGGCTCGCGCTTCCAGCGCATCTTCTCGAGCGGCAGCGGCATCGATCCGTATGCGGCGGCCACCTCCGACATTTACCAGGATCTGTTCGGCGAGGGCTCCTATGCCGGCAAGGGCATCTACGACATCGACGCGTTCGAGGCCGCTCTCGGCGGCCGGGTGGAAGACGGCGAGCTGTTGAGCCACGATCTATTCGAAGGGATCTTCGCGCGTGCCGGTCTCGTTTCAGACATCCAGGTGGTCGAGGAATTTCCATCACGCTACGACGTGGCCGCTGCCCGACAACACCGCTGGGCCCGCGGTGATTGGCAGCTGCTGCCCTGGCTGTGCGGTCGCCGTCACGCGTCCGCCGGTGCGCTGCGCACCCCGATCCCCCTGATCGGCCGGTGGAAGATGCTCGACAATCTGCGGCGCACGCTGTCCGCGCCGGCTGCTCTCGCGGCCTTGCTGGCCGGCTGGGCATTGCCACCGTCCAGCGCTCTGCTGTGGTCCGCCTTCATCCTGGTCACGATCGCACTGCCGGCGCTGCTCCCGCTGCTCGCGGCTTTGATCCCCAGCCGTCGCGGCATCAGTCTGCGCGGCCATCTGTCCTCGTTCGCGCGCGACGCCACTCTCAGCATGCGCCAAATCGGCTTCCTGGTGGCATTCCTCGCGCATCAAGCATGGTTGATGAGTGATGCGGTGGCGCGGACACTGTTCCGTTTGTTCGTGACCCACCGGAACCTCTTGCAGTGGATCACCGCCGCGCAGAGTGGGCTGCGCTCTCCCCTGCACGTGGCTGCCGCCTATCGGCGCATGGCCGGCGGCATGCTGCTCACCGGCATCGGCGTGGCTGTCGTGGCCGCTCATCACCTGCGCAACGGCTGGAGTGCCGCGCCGTTCCTCGTGCTGTGGCTGGCCTCGCCCGCACTCGCCGTGTGGATCAGCGTCTCGCCGCGGGTGGCGGGTCGAGTACCGGTCGACGCCGCCGATGCGCGCGCGCTGCGCCGGATCGCGCGCCGCACGTGGCGCTACTTCGAGACTTTCGTGACCCCCGACGAGAACGATCTGCCGCCGGATAATTTTCAGGAGGATCCGCGCCCGGTCGTGGCTCACCGCACCTCGCCCACCAATATCGGGCTCTATCTAGTGGCGGTCGGCAGTGCTCACGACTTCGGCTGGGCGGGTACGCTCGACTCGGTCGACCGGCTCGAAGCTACGCTGGCGACGCTCGGGCGCCTCGAACGCCAGCGCGGCCACTTCTTCAATTGGTACGATACGCGGGATCTTCGTCCGCTCGAGCCGCGCTACATCTCGACGGTGGATAGCGGCAATTTCGCCGCGCATCTGCTCACCGTTGCGAACCTCTGCCACGGCTGGATGGATCTCGCAGTGCCGCTATCCGTGGCCATCGCCGGCATCGACGATGACCTGGCGCTCGCCCTCGATGCCCTCGCGCAGCTACCCGGCGACCGGCGCAGCCAGGCCATTCTCAGGCACGACGTGCGCGGCGCGATCGAGTCGTTCGGCGCAGAACTCGCCACCGCGGACCCGGCCCGTATGGCATCGACCGCGGCGATCATGATGGACATGACTCGCACCCTCGCGGCTGAGTTGGGCGGCGATTCGGGCACGGACCTGTTGTTTTGGACCGGCGCCGCGCAACGCGCATTGCTCAGCTGGCAACGCGATGCCTGCCAGAGCGACGAGGCCAAGCTCGCGCTGCGGCGACGACTCGCGGTTCTGGAGGCCGCGTTCCGCACGATGGCCTTGGGGATGGAGTTTGGTTTCTTGCTCGATACGGAACGACGGCTGTTGTCGATTGGTTACCGCACCGATGACGGCAGCCTCGATACCAATTGCTACGACCTGCTGGCCTCCGAGGCGCGCCTGGCGAGCTTCATCGCCATCGCCAAGAACGACGTGCCTGCCAAGCATTGGTTCCGGCTCGGCCGTGCGGTCACCTTCGTCGGCGGCGGCGCGGCGCTCATCTCCTGGTCCGGTTCGATGTTCGAATATCTGATGCCCTCCCTGGTGCTGCGCGCACCGGCCGGCAGCTTGCTCGATCAAACCAGCCGGCTGATCGTGGGGCGCCAGATCGGGTACGCCGCGGAACTCGGCATTCCCTGGGGAATGTCCGAGTCTGCTTACAACGCGCGCGACCTGGAACTGACCTATCAGTATTCGAACTTCGGAGTCCCCGGGCTCGGCTTGAAACGCGGGCTCAGCCAAAACCGGGTGATCGCACCCTACGCCACCGCGCTCGCCTCCATGGTGAACCCCGGTGCGGCCGCGCACAACCTCGAGCAGCTGCATGCGCTCGGCGGACGGGGTCGATACGGCTTCTATGAAGCCCTCGACTTCACGCGCAGCCGCGTTCCCGAGGGCTCGAGACTCGCCGTCGTGCGGGCCTACATGGCGCACCACCAGGGCATGACGGTCGTGGCCATTGGCAATCTGATCTTCGACGGCCGGATGCGCGATCGGTTTCACGCCGAGCCCATCATCAAAGCGAGTGAGTTGCTGCTGCAAGAACGTACGCCGCGCGACGTGTCCGTGATGCACCCGCGTGCCGAAGAGGTACTCACCGCGGCACGCATCCATGAGACGAGAGCCGCTGACGTGTGCCGCCTGTATAGCCCCCATGGCGCCGTGCCGTACGTGCATCTGCTGTCGAACGGGCGCTATGCGGTGATGCTCACGGCGGCCGGCTCGGGCTACAGCCGGTGGGGCGATGTTGCACTGACCCGCTGGCGGGAAGACGCGACTCGCGATGCTCTCGGCAGCTACTGCTTCGTGCGCGACGTCGAGTCCGGCGCGGTGTGGTGCACCGGCTATCAGCCCTGCGGTGTCGAACCCGACCGCTACGAAGCCACCTTCACCGAGGATCGCGCCGAGATCACGCGCGTCGATGGGACGCTCACGACCGTCCTCGAGGTCATGGTATCGCCCGAAGACGACGCCGAAGTGCGCCGCGTCTCCATCACCAATACGGGACATCGGGCTCGCGATCTCGATCTGACCTCGTATGCCGAGATTGTGCTCGCCGCATTCGCGGCCGATATGGCACATCCGGCGTTCTCCAAAATGTTCGTCCAGACCGAACACGTTGCCAGGGTCGGCGCGCTGCTCGCGACCCGCCGGCGTCGTACGGCCGACGAACCGGAACTGTGGGCGGCACACCAGGCGGTGGTGGAAGGCGCAACACTGCGGCCGCCCGAGTTCGAGACCGATCGCGCGCGGTTCTTAGGCCGCGGCCGCGATCTGCGCGAGGCGGTCTCCGTGTACGACGGGCTGCCGCTGTCGAACACGGCAGGCACGGTCCTCGATCCCGTATTTGCGCTGCGCCACCGGGTCCGCGTACCCCCCGGCGCGACGGTGCGGCTGGCCTACTGGACCGGCATCGCCAGTTCCCGGCAGAGCGTGCTCGACCTGCTCGACAAACATCACGAATCGAGCGCCTTCATACGCGCCGGCACGCTTGCGTGGACGCAGGCGCAGGTGCAGCTGCGCTATCTGGGCATGGACGCCGCAGAAGCGATTCTATTTCAGCGTTTGGCGAGCCACGTACTCTACGCCAATGCGTCGATGCGCTCCTCATCGAACGCGATCCGGCGCGGCGGTGGGGCGCCGGGGGCTCTGTGGGCGCAGGGAATCTCCGGCGACTTGCCCATCGTTCTGATCCGCATCGACGATATCGAGGAGCTGGAAATCGTCCGGCAGCTGTTGCGCGCCCACGAGTACTGGCGGATGAAACTCTTGGCGGTCGATCTCGTCATCATCAACGGACACGCCGCCTCGTACGTGCAGGATTTGCAAAACGCGTTGGAGACCCAGGTACGCACGAGCCAGTCGCGCCCACGTCTCGGCGCGGACTCCACCCGCGGCTCGGTGTTCGTGTTGCGCCGGGACCTGATCTCGGAGGAAACCCGCGGCCTCTTGGTCTCCGTGGCCCGCGTGGTGCTCGAGGGACCGCGTGGCAGTCTCGCCGAACAGCTCGACCGCCATACCGAACCGCCGTCCACGGCCCGGCGCTACACGCCGCCCACCGGGATTGCCGCGGGCGGCACGGCGGCGGCCGGTGCTCGAGCATCCGCTGCCACAGGCTTGGAGTTCTTCAACGGTCTCGGCGGCTTCGATGGCAATGGCCGCGAATACCTTACGCTGCTCGGCCCGGGCCAGTCGACGCCAGCGCCGTGGATCAATGTGATCGCCAATCCGCATTTCGGCTTTCAGGTCTCGGCCGAGGGCAGCGGTTACACCTGGTCACGCAACAGTCGCGAGAATCAGCTGACCCCGTGGTCGAATGATCCCGTGTCGGACCCGCCCGGCGAGGCGCTCTATGTGCGCGACGAGGAGACTCTGGATCTCTGGGGTCCGACAGCGCTGCCGATCCGAGACAGGGCCGCGTCCTACCAGGCGCGCCACGGCCGCGGTTGGAGCTGCTTCGAACATAGTTCGCACGGCATCGGGTTGGCGTTGACTCAGTTCGTCGCAGCCGACGCGTCGATCAAGATCTCGCGGCTCTCGATTCACAATGCCTCCGATCGCAGCCGCCGACTGTCGGTGACGGCCTATGCCGAATGGGTGCTCGGCCAATCCCGATCGGCTTGCGCTCCCTACCTGATGACGGAAGTCGACGCGGCGAGCGGCGCACTATTCGCGCGCAATCCGTGGGGCGCCGGATCGGCCGGACACGTGGTGTTCACCTATCTGTCGGGCGGCCAAACTTCCTGGACCTGCGACCGACGGGAATTCTTAGGCAGACACGGCACGCTCGCGGCACCGGCCGCCCTCACCCGTCCCGAGCCGTTGTCCAAACGCGCCGGTGCGGGCTTCGATCCCTGCGCAGCCCTGCAATCGGGCTTGGCACTCGAGCCGGATGAACGCGCGGAGGTGGTGTGGCTGTTGGGAGAGGCCGCGAGCGAGGACCAAGCCCGCGCCCTCATCATGCGTTTTCGCGAAGCCGATCTCGATGCCGTATTGCACACGGTGTGTGCCGGCTGGGATGAAGCACTCGGTGTCATCAGCGTGAAGACGCCGGATCGTTCCTTCGACATCATGGTGAACGGTTGGTTGCTCTATCAAACGATCGGCTGCCGCCTATGGGCGCGCTCCGGTTTCTATCAGGCGAGTGGCGCCTACGGATTCCGCGACCAGCTGCAAGACTCCATGGCGGTCGTTCTGTCGAAGCCCAAGCTCGCACGCGACCAACTGGTGCGCGCCGCGGGTCGCCAATTTCGCGAGGGCGACGTGCAACATTGGTGGTTGCCGCAAGCCGGCCAGGGTGTGCGCACCCGCATTAGCGATGATCGAGTCTGGCTCGCCCACGTGGCCGCTCACTACGTGCTGACCAGCGGTGACTACGCCGTGCTCGACGAATCCATCCCCTTCATCGAGGGGCCGTTGCTGCATGCGGATCAACACGATGCCTTCTTCGAACCCACGACCGCCGATGAATCGGTATCCCTGTTCGAGCACTGCGCTCTCGCTCTCGATCGAAGTCTGGACTTAGGTGCCCATGGTCTGCCGCTGATCGGTACCGGCGACTGGAACGATGGCTTGAATTGCGTCGGCGAGGGGGGCAAGGGCGAGAGTGTCTGGCTCGGCTGGTTCCTGCACGCCACCCTGCTGGGATTCATGCCCTTCGCGCTGGCGCGCGGCGCGGACGCGCGCGCGGCCCGCTGGCAAAGTCATGCCGCGGACCTCAAGGTCGCGTTGGAGCGGCACGGTTGGGATGGCAACTGGTACCGGCGCGCCTACTTCGACGACGGCACGCCGTTGGGCGCGGCGCAAAACACCGAATGTCGGATCGACGCCATCGCGCAGTCGTGGGCGGTGCTCTCCGGCGCCGCGGAGCCGGCGCGGGCCGAACGCGCCATGGAGGCCGTTGCAGCCCAACTGATCCAGCGTGACACGGGACTCGCGCTGCTGTTCACACCGCCGTTCGATCACACCACCTTGAATCCGGGCTATATCAAGGGCTATCCGCCGGGCCTGCGAGAAAATGGCGGCCAATACACGCATGCAGCGATCTGGTCGGTAATGGCATACGCGGTGCTCGGCGAGGGGGACAAGGCCGCCACCCTGTTCTCGTCACTGAATCCGATCAACCACAGCAGCACGCGTGCCGACGTGCAGCGCTACAAGGTCGAGCCCTATGTGGTCGCGGCGGATGTCTACTCCGTGGCGCCCCACGTCGGACGTGGTGGCTGGACCTGGTACACCGGCTCCGCCGGCTGGCTGTACCGATCAGCTCTCGAGGCCATCCTGGGGTTTCGGGTGCAGGGCACCGATCTGTTGCTCTCGCCCTGTCTGCCCACACACTGGCCGGAAGCCGAGGTGTCCTTCCAGCATCGGTCGACGCGTTATGAGATTCGCATCGAGAACCCCTGGGGCGCCCATCGGGGCATCGTCGCCGCGACGCTCGACGGCGTTGCGCTGCCCTGCGATGCGGTCAGCATCGCGCTCGCCGATGATGGCGCCGTGCATCGCGTTCGTCTGGTGCTGGGCCTGCCCGGGACGCCCTGCGGCGCCGTCGCACCACCCGCCACCGCACTGCTCACGCGGCGCGATGAGCGATAGTGCCGCCATGCCACTGCGTGAGAGCCTTATCGTGGCTTTCCGTCCGGATCCCTCCCTCCGTTCGTTGACGAACAGACGGCCGCGTGGATGCCCGGCATCGTCTCTGGCATGAACACTTCATGTATGTCCATGCTGACTCCGGAATATCTGCAAAAGATCGATGCCTATTGGCGCGCCGCCAACTATGTGTCGGTCGGCCAGATCTATCTCTATGACAATCCCCTGCTGAAGCGACCGCTGTCGCTATCCGACGTCAAGCCGTTGGTGGTCAGTCACTGGGGCACGACACCGGGCCAAAACTTCATCTATGTGCACTTGAACCGTGCGATCAAGAAGTATGACCTCGACATGTTCTACATCGCCGGTCCAGGCCACGGTGGCCCCGCAATCGTGGGTAACGTTTACCTGGAGGGGACCTGGAGCGAGGTCTATCCCAACGTCACTCAGGACGAGTGTGGGCTGAAGGAGTTGTTCAAGCAGTTTTCGTTCCCCGGCGGCATATCGAGCCACGTCGCGCCGACCACGCCGGGATCGATTCACGAGGGCGGCGAACTCGGTTACTCCTTGAGCCACGCGTTCGGTGCCGCCTTCGACAACCCCGGGCTGATCGTCGCCTGCGTCATCGGGGACGGCGAGGCGGAAACAGGTCCGCTGGCAACGTCGTGGCAATCCAACAAATTCTTGGATCCCGTCACCGATGGCGCCGTGCTGCCGATCCTGCATTTGAATGGCTACAAGATCAGCAATCCCACGGTCCTTGCGCGCATTGAAGGCGAGGAACTGGAGCAGTTTCTGCGCGGCTGC